>ERZ1699650.169-NODE-169-length-17845-cov-9.597077_pt1 | contig 17845 bp, 20 predicted proteins | sample MGYA00581512_ERZ1699650 | MGnify/ENA primary metagenome ERZ1699650 (study PRJEB42348, sample SAMEA6618698) | metagenome | isolation source: Polyester-degrading enrichment culture growing on monomer terephthalic acid, Te | collected 2019-05-17 ... | reverse complement strand
ACGAATTTGTAGCGCACATTGCGAAACGCACTCCCCATCATGAGATGCAGATCACTTCGCAGCCGAAGCCATCGGCAGCAACGTGGGGTCGAGACGACGCTTACGATGTATTGAAGGCCGGATCGCCAAGCTTTGCCACGATGCAGAGCCTTGCGATGCGGTTTCAGGGCATTTTACGCGGCGACCAGTCCGCCCCGCTGGACGCATGGATCGACCTAGCCATTGAAACAGGCATCCCACCAATCATGCGGTTTGCCCACACGCTGCACCGCGATGTCGGGGCCGTGCGCAATGCCATCGACCTTCCATGGAGCAACGGTCAAGCGGAGGGCCAAAACAATCGCCTGAAGACCCTCAAACGTACAATGTACGGTCGCGACGGACCAGAACTCCTCAGAGCCCGAATACTTCCGCTGCGCCACACAAATTGAGACGGAACCGATTTAAGGGCGAGGCGACGGCGGGTTTCTAAATTTCTATCACTCTATTGACAGGTCCACAATAGTATACTGTAATATATCAACGGAGAATAGGAGGAGATTTTCCCATGAAGCTCAAGCTCGTTGCAGCGGCTCTGACCGCATTGATCCCCGGTATGGCGCTGGCTGACTGGCCGGAAAGGCCCGTGACCATCGTCGTCCCGGCCGGCGCCGGTGGCGGAACCGATGCCACGGCCCGGATGCTGGCCGAACGCCTGAGAGAAAAATTCGGCGTGCCGTTCAACGTCGTCAATCAGGGGCAGGGCGGTGGCGTTGTCGGCATCAACACGATCAAATCAGCAGATCCAGATGGCTACACCATCGGCGTGATCTATAATTTCGCGCACTACGCCCCCATGGGGCAAGCTGATTTCAACGCGGATGATTTCACCGCAATCGCACAGTATAACTTCGACCCGGCCGGCTTTAACGTGCGTGCCAACAGCGAATGGAACACCATCGGCGAGGCTCTGGACGCCATCAAGGCTGCGCCGGATGCCTTTTCCATTGCCTGTGGTGGTGGGTGCGGGGGTTCCTGGCCGATTGCGACGGCAACGCTCATGTCGCAATGGGGTGTCGATCTGTCCCAGGTGCGGATGATCGCGGGCCAAGGCGCAGCGGGCGCGTTGCAGGATATGGTCGCCGGTGGCTTTGACGTGGTGCCGACCTCGGTGCCGGAGGCAGGCCCGCTTATCCAGGCTGGACGGATCAAATCGCTGGCGGTGTTCGGGGATGCCCGGCTGGCGGCCTTCCCGGATATTCCGACACTCGCAGAAGAGGTTGGGCTGGAGCTTTCTCTTGGGGCGTGGCGCGGCGTGGTTGGCCCCGCGGGGCTGGATCAGGACGTCGCCGCGGAACTGGAAGCCGCGATTGGCGATATCGTCGAGGATGAGACGTGGCAAAGCCAGATGTCCGAGCGTGGATTTGGCATTCAGTGGCGTGATGCCAATGGCTTTTCGGAGTTCATGAAATCAGAAGAGATCAGTGTTCGCGAAATCGTGTCTAACCTCGGGCTTTGACATGTGGCCGTGTCGTCAGGGCCGCCCACCGGCCATGACGACATCCGGCAAACCTGACGAAAGGAAGGTGGATGAAGCTTGATGATACACTGAATGGCATTCTGTTTCTGGCGCTTGGGCTTTGCATCGCGCTTTATGCGCAAACCCTGCAGAAGCAGCCGCAAATCGAATATGGGTCGGGCTTTCTGCCGGGCATTGTGGGAACAGGTATGGCGTTGGCGGGGCTGGCCCTGATCCTGCGCCGTATCGTGACCGGGGCCGGAGGTGTTTCCGGTTTGGTCGCCTTCAAGGGCAACGGGCGGCGCGGGGCCCTGGGTGTTGGCCTCTTTGTCGGAACGATCCTGATCTATATCCTTCTGGCGCAGACCATCGGATTTCTGTTGCTGGCACCGTTTCTGATCTTTGGTCTCGTTTTCTGGTTTGAACGGCGTTGGAAACTGGCGGCATTGGTCGGGGTGTTTGGCACGCTGGCGCTGCACAGCTTTTTCTACCAGATCATGCAAGCGCCGCTGCCCTGGGGAATTTTGACCAAATATTCCGGGGTGCTGACATGGTAGCCTTTGAGTCCCTCATGCTCCTGCTGGAGCCGTCGACCATGCTGGTGATCATCGGCTGTGCGATCTACGGGTTGGTCGTTGGGGCGATCCCCGGCTTCACAGCCACAATGGCCGTCGCGCTGTTGGTGCCGATGACCTATTTCCTGGACCCGGTGCCCGCGCTGGCCGGCATTGTCACATTGGCCGCGATGGCCATTTTTGCCGGCGATATTCCCGGTGCATTGCTGCGGATGCCCGGCACGCCGGCCTCGGCCGCCTATGCCGATGAATCCTTTCAGATGGCGCGGCGCGGCGAGGCGGAAACAGCCCTCGGCACCAGTCTTGTTGCTTCGGCCATGGGCGGGATCTTTGGCGCGCTTCTGTTGATCTTTGCGGCGCCGGCACTGGCAGAAATCTCGCTGAGCTTTTCCAGTTTCGAATATTTCTGGTTGGCCTGTCTGGGGCTGGTCGCGGCAATTGCAGCATCGAACGCGACACCTGCCAAGGGGGCGATATCGCTTTTCATCGGCTTGACCATTGGCATGGTTGGATTGGACCCGGTGTTTGGACAGCAGCGGTTCACCTTTGGCAATGTGAACCTTGTCGGTGGGTTGGCGTTCATTCCGGTGTTGATCGGATTGTTCGCCGTATCCGAGGCGTTTCGCTTTGGCGCATCCCCCGTGGCCCGCCCCGAGATGCTGCCGCTGAAACCCGCGGCCATGTTCAAGGGCGTCTTTGGTCACATCGGCCGGCTGAAACTGCCAATCCTGCGCGGCGGGATCATTGGTTCGGTGGTCGGCGCGATACCGGGCGCAGGCGCAGATATCGCAGCCTATATCTCTTATGCGGTGGCGCGGCGTCTGTCGCCGAACAAGGACAAATTCGGCACTGGCACGGTGGACGGCATCGTTCCTGCAACTGCCGCCAACAATGCCGCCGTGGGGGGCGCGTTGATCCCGGCAACCGTGTTCGGCATCCCCGGCGACAGTCTGACGGCGGTGATCATTGGCGTGTTGTACATGAAGGGGCTCAATCCGGGGCCGACGGTTTTCCTGATGCAGCCGACGTTGCTCTATGCGGTTTTCATCGCTTTTCTGATTGCCAATATCGTGCTTGTCCCCTTTGGTTTTGGCGCAATCGCGATGTTTCGCCGTGTTCTTTCGGCACCGCCGGGTGTGGTGATGGCGCTGGTCATTATGGCCTGTATCGTTGGTGCGTTCGCAGTGGAAAATACCACATTCGCGATTGCGGTGATGCTTGGGGCGGGGCTGTTGGGATATTACCTTGAGGGAAATGAATTCCCCTTGGCACCGGTCATTCTTGGGATCGTGCTTGGCCCGATCCTCGAATCGACGTTTCTGGCATCACTGGCCAAGAGCCAGGGCGCCTTTACCGAGTTCTTTTCGCGTCCCATCGCAGGAACTTTGGGCGCGACAACTATCTCATTGGTCGTTGCTCCCTTAGTGTACGTCCTGATCAAAAGTCGAAGGCAAGCCACATGAGTTTCGAGCGCCCAGAAAGCCGTTCATCCGCAGTATACCTCGACATCGAGGAGAAGATCGTCACGCTTGTTATCGCGCCGGGTCGTCTGGTGACGGAACAGAACCTCTGTGATCTGAGTGGCTATGGCCGCACACCGGTGCGCGAAGCGGTGCAGAAGCTGGAACGTGACATGCTGGTTTCGGTCATGCCCCGGCGCGGCATCCTGATCGAGCCGATTGATGCGCAGCGCGCCATCAAATCGCTGGATGTGCGTCGTCGGCTTGAGCCGTTTCTGACGGAACGCGCTGTGCGCAATGCGGATGACACAGAGCGCTGGCGCTTCGGGCAACTTGCCGAACGTATCGAGGAATCGGGCGCTGCCGGGGACACCCATGCCTTCATGGCTCTGGACCGGGAATTGAACAATCGCGTCGCCCAGGCGGCCCGTCATGACATCGCCTGTCGTGTGGTTTTCCCGCTGCACGCTATTTCGCGGCGGATCGGCTATCTGCTGGCGCGCGAGACCAATGCCGGGCCGGGCAATGCCGTCGATACCCACAGCCGCATGGCGCGGGCCTTGGCCGCCGGGGACACCGAAGCGGCCTTGAAAGCTTTGGACGAAACTTTTGAAACCTCACAATCCACCGCCTTGCGCGTGGAAGAAATGGTCAATCGAGGACAAATCGCCTTCGAATTAGCCTGAACAGTCGAAACTTCACCACCAATGCCTGCGGGCAACACCGGACCTTGGGGCCGGTGACAGAATTCTTATGTCAAATGAAAGGACAGCCTATGTTGATGCCACGTAAAAAGACCCCCGATCTGACCGTTCCACTGGTGACAGGGGAGACATTCAAATTGTCCGAAGAAGCGAATGAACGCGGCACGGTCATTTGCTTTTATCGCGGGTTGCATTGCCCGATCTGCGCCAGCTATCTCAAGGAACTGGAACGTCTGACCCCAGACTTTGCCGAACGGGGCATCGCGACAGTGGCCGTTTCGACCGACGTGGAAGACCGCGCCAAAGCGATGGCGGAAAAGGTCGGCATGTCCAACCTGCGGCTGGGCTACGGTTTGTCGATCGAAGACGCCCGCAGCTGGGGGCTCTATATTTCGACGTCGCGCGGGAAATCCTCGCTTGGGATCGTGGAGCCGGACCTCTTCTCCGAGCCCGGTGTTTTCCTCGTTCAGCCCGATCGCGCGTTGTATTACATGTCTGTCCAGACGATGCCATTCGTGCGTCCGCATTTCAACGAACTGCTGGCTGCGGTCGACGGGGCCATGGCCGCCAACTATCCGGCGCGCGGCGAAGTTCAGGCCGACTGAACCCGCACTGGTTGCCTGCGGTCACCCTCCCTTGGCTGTGGGCTATGGTGGGCGCGGCTTGTCGCGTCCACCGGACATACATCGAGGAAATTACATATGATCCGCTTTTACGCCTGGCCAACCCCGAACAGCCGCAAGGTTTCCATCTTGCTGGAAGAGCTGGGTCTGCCATATGATACAATTTCCGTGGATATCGGCAAGGACCAGCAATTCGCGTCCGAGTTCCTTGCCATCAGCCCGAACAACAAGATCCCGGCGATCCATGATCTCCACACAGATCAGAGGATATTCGAATCTGCGGCAATCATGATCTATCTGGCCGACCGTCATGGCCGGTTCCTGCCCTCTGATGACCCGGCCCGTTCCGACGTGCTGCAATGGCTGATGTGGCAGATGGGCGGGCTGGGGCCGATTGCGGGGCAGGCGCACCATTATCTCAAATTCAATCCAGGCGCGTCGGACTATGCCGCAGAGCGGCTTTCCAAAGAACTGGCGCGCCTTTACGGGGTTCTGGACCGGCAGTTGGCGGGTAATGATTTTGTGGCTGGTGCGTATTCGATTGCCGACATGGCAATCTGGCCCTGGGTTTCGCGCCATGAATGGCATCAGGTGGACCTTGGCGACTACCCCAATGTGCGGCGCTGGTATCAGGCCATTGCCGAACGCCCACAGGTCTTTCGCGGATACCATGTGCCGCATGACGCTGGCGCGATTCCGGTGGGCTGACATCATGACCCATATGCTGGAAGTTCTGGGCCGCGCCAATTCGATCAACGTGCAAAAGGTCATGTGGTGTGCTGCCGAGCTGGATCTTGCCGTGACACGGCACGACATTGGCGGCGCATTTGGCGGCACTGACACCGCGGAATTTTCAAAGTTGAACCCGAACCGGCAAATTCCCGTCCTGAGGGACGGGGATTTTGCACTTTACGAATCCAACGCGATTGTCCGGTATCTTTGCGCCAGCTACGGGGCAGAGTGGCAGCCAGGGAACCCAAAGGATTTTGGTACCGCCAATCAATGGATGGATTGGTATCTTACGACGATGCACCCGCCGATGACGACGCTGTTCTGGCAATTGGTGCGCACTGCCAAGGCGGATCGCGATTACGCCGCCATTTCAGAGGCATTTGCCACCTGTCGCACGTACTGGGCACAGGTTGACCGGCATCTAAGCGAACGGGCCTATCTGCTGGGGTCCGACATCTCGATGGCTGATATCCCCTTGGGGTGTTCGGCCTATCGCTGGCATGGGCTGGACATCGACCGCCCGGCCTTGCCCGGGCTTCACGCATGGTACAAGCGGCTGTGCCAAAGATCCGCGTACCGCGACCATGTCATGCTGCCGCTGACCTGATCTGCTCCGGACGCGCACCCGTTGTGGTATGCGTCCGGGTCATTGTTTCGGGGGCCGTCCAGTCAGGATCAGGCCGGAAGCGCGTTGTGGCAGGTGTTCAACAGCCATTGGCCATCGCGCCGTTCCCAGACCTGGGTTGTCACCGCTTTGGTGTCAAAAACACTGTCGGTTTCCAAGGCGCGGGTCTGTTGGATCAGATCGCCGATCATCACCGCCGTGTCGCCGAGTACCCGAATGTTCAGGTTGTCCCGTTTGACAGACAAAAAGCGGAACCGGTCGCGCACGCCGGCCAGGTAGCCGTCTTTGCCGTCAATTCCGCCGTGAAGATGAACATGGGCCAGGTTCTCGGCCAGGATCTGGCCCAATCCCTCGACGTCGCCACGCATCAGGGCGTCACAGCGCGCGGCCTCTGCTTGTTTCAATTCAACGATCGCATCAATCGTGTCAGCCATTGTTAGTCCTTTTCAGGTTGGGGGGAGGGAAATCTCAGGCGATTTGGCCCAGGAAACTTTGCGTGCGGGCGTGGCGCGGCGCATCGAAGAAGCCAGCCGGGTCGTTTTCTTCGATGATCTCGCCGTGATCCATAAAGATCACCCTGTCCGCGACCTTGCGGGCAAAGCCCATTTCATGGGTCACGCAAATCATCGTCATCCCGTCCGAGGCAAGGTCGATCATCGTATCGAGCACCTCGCTGACCATTTCCGGGTCAAGCGCCGAGGTCGGTTCGTCAAACAACATGATCTGTGGTTGCAAGCAAAGCGCCCGGGCAATTGCGACCCTCTGTTGCTGGCCGCCGGACAATTGCGCCGGGTATTTGTCGGCCTGTTCGGGAATGCGCACCCGGTCCAGGTAATGACGCGCGATTTTTTCGGCTTCGGTGCGGTCCAGCCCGCGCACCTTGATCGGCCCCAGAACGCAGTTCTGCAGGATCGTCATATGCGGGAACAGGTTGAATTGTTGAAACACCATCCCGATTTCGCGTCGATTTTCACGCACCCGCGCCGGCGAAGAAGACAGCTTTGTCCCGTTCACCTCGATTGTGCCGCTCTCTATTGATTCAAGCTGATTGATGCATCGGATCAAGGTGGATTTGCCCGACCCCGAGGGGCCGCAAATCACGATCCGTTCGCCGCTGTGTACCGTAAGATCCACAGATTTCAGCGCCTGAAACGCCCCATACCACTTTTCGATACCGACAAGACGGACGGCGGGAGGAGCCTGCACCTTTGGTGCAGACCCGGGGATTGATGGCATATTTGCCAAGGCCAGGGCGTTCATTTGGTTTCCACACCGGAAAAGTCAGGCAAGGATTCTTCGAACCACTTCTGGTAAACCTCTTCCAATTGGCCGCTGGCCTTCAGATCGCTTAGGAAGGTATTGACGTAGGCCAACATTTCGTCGCCTTCCGGGTGCACACCCAGTGCCAGAATAAAGCGGTTCATTTCGAATTTTTCTTCGAATTTGCCCGGCGCGATCTGGTGAATCTGCTTCATGCCGATATTGGAAATGCCGATGGCTTCGACCTGACCACTCAGCAGCGCCTGAACCGCGCTCACATCATCGTCAAAGCGGCGGATGTCGGTGTCGGCCGGGGCGATCTTTGTCAGTGTCGCGTCCTGACCGCTGGCGCGGGTCACGCCAATCACATGGCCGGACAGATCGGCGGCGGTGGCCAACTCAAGATCTTTTGGGCCGAAAATGCCGATGCGCACGGCGGCATAAGGCGCGCTGAAATCCACCTTCTTGGCGCGATCTTCGGTAATCGCCAGCGACGAAATCAAAAGATCGACCTGACCGCTGAGAAGATAGGGAATGCGGTTGGGCCCGGTGACCGGCACGATGGTCAGGTCGACGCCGATCCGTTCAGCCAGCAGGGCCGCAATGTCTGCGTCATAGCCGTCGGGTTCATTGTCGGAATTCATGAAGCCCACTGGCGGGAAATCCACCAACATACCGACCTTGATTAGGCCCTCTTGCTGGACTTCGGAAATCTCCTGGGCCTGGGTCGCTGCAGTGCCAAACAGGCCCAGCACCATGGCCGTGGACAGGGCGATCAAACCGCGTGTCATTGAACGTTTCATAGTCTCTCCTCCGTTAAAAAAATGGTCGTGGCCTATCGTGCCGCGATCCGGTCAAATCTGGTTTCCAGCCGCCGTGCCGCGAGGGACAGCGGCCAGCACAGCAGGAAGTACAAAACCGCGACTAGGCTGATCACCAGAAAGGGTTTGAAGGTGGCGTTGCTGATGATCTGGCCGGCGCGGGTCAATTCGGTGAAACCGATGATCGACGCCAGCGACGTGCTCTTGATCAATTGCACCAGAAACCCGGTTGTCGGGGCGGCGGCGATGCGGGCGGCCTGGGGCAGGATCACGTCCTTCATCCGGGTGACATAGCCATAGGCCAGCGCATCCGCTGCCTCGCCCTGGCCGGATGGCACCGCCTGGATGGAGCCGCGCCAGATTTCGCCCAGAAAGGCGGCGGCGTGCAGCGCCAAGGCCACGGCAGCGGCCAGCCAGGCATTGGTTGGCAGCCCGATGATGTTCAGACCGAAGTAGACGATGAACAATTGCATCAACAGGGGTGTGCCCTGGAACACCCGGATGAAACCCACCGCAAACAGCCGCGCAACGCCCAGACGTGACACCCGCATCAATGCGATGGCCAATCCGCCTACGGCCCCGCCGACAAAGGCAATCAACGACAGCGCAATGGTCCAGCGCAGCGCAAACACAATATAAATGACCTCGTCGGCCCCGAATTCACGTATCATGACGCCCCCCTACCGGTTGACGGGATAGGCAAAACAAAGCCGCCCGATGCCCGCAAAAATGGTTGAAAAAAGTATCGACAACGCCAGATAGATGACCGTTGTCACCAGGTAGACTTCGAAGCTGGCAAATGTGAGCGAGTTCAGATCATTGGCCGCTGCGGTCAGGTCGGTTGCCGAAATCGCCGACACCACGCTGGACCCCAGCATCAAGAAGATGAACTGACTGGTCAGCGCCGGATAGACCGCCCGAAGCGCCGGTTTGATCACGACGTATCGCAGCACTTGCAGCCATGACAGACCGATGGCCTGCGCCGCTTCGATCTGGCCTTTGCTGATGGATTTGATCCCGGCGCGGATGATCTCTGTGCCATAGGCGCCAAAGTTGATGGTCAGGGCCAGAAGCGCGGTTGTATTGGGCGACAGCCGGATGCCAAGCGCGGGCAGACCGAAAAAGATAAAGAAGATCTGCACCAGAAACGGCGTGTTACGGATCAATTCGACATAGATGTCGACGCAGAACCGGAGCGGTCGCGGCCCCGATGTTTTTAATGCGGCACCGACAAGCGACACCACCAGCCCAAGCGACATCGCCGCGACCGACATCTGGATTGTATACCAGACACCGACCAAGAGCATGTCGAGCGCATTGAATACTGGTGCAAAGTTGAACTGATACACCTGTCCCCCCTTTTTGTGCGCCGTGTCCAAAACGGAACCGGCCGTTGGCGGTCTGCTCCTCCGCAGACGTGTAAAACTGTCCGTTTGTCGCCAGCGCTTTAAGGTCAGGTCGCGGGCGATTGCCGATGATACACAGTAATATATCAGAGTATATTTAAGGTTTTTGTCAACTGGTAATGTCCTTGATTCCCACGGGCGCCGGGTAAGGCAGTGAAATTAATGCGAAATTATGGGGGTACTCTCTTGGGGCAGCGGGGATATGCAAACGCCGTCATTCGGCCGCCTGACGGCTGAGGTGCGCCCCTTCGTTTTCGCCTTGGTCGGCGGGCCCTGTTTCAGGGGCTCAATCGATGGGCTGTTGCGGGTTCCCGCAAAATTCCTGCGTACATCGCAGCTACGGTCACACGTCAAACGATTTATGAAGTGTCCGCAACCGGTTGCGCCACGGTAGTTGATCGAAAGGGGAACAGATCGCCACAACAACAGAAGCCCGAGCAACAGTTTGGCAGACCCATCATGGCACAGAACATCAATGCACCCCCAAGAGGTGTTCAGCCGATGGACACCGAAGCAATTGGCGCGGACCGGCCCCAGCTGCGTGGGATGAAATCGCGGCACTCTTTGGCGGTCGCACAGTGACGCCACATTCATGCAACACAGGCCCCGCAACATTGCCGAGCGGCAGACGGAACCCCGCGCCGATGGCGCACTTTCGCGTCCGGCGGATGGTTCCGAAAGGACCGCGCGGCAAGGGTTGTGCTATGCACCCCATACCCGGTCGACCCCCAAAAAAGGCCAGATATTAAGAGGTTAAATTGATAAACAAGTCAGAATTTGCTCAACTGGCGACATCGAAAGAGGGAGGGTGTGCTCTCATGCCAAACGCAGAACAGGCTTTGGAGTGCTATTTGTCTATTGCGCAGGCCATTGCCGGCCCGACAGATTATGAACTGGTTCTGGAAAATTTCGCCAACCGTCTGCGCAGGTTGATTGCGCATGATCACCTCGACATTGTGCTTCTGCATCCCAAGGGCACGCAGATTTGTTACGAGGCTTGCATGCACACGTCATGGAGCCACACACGAAACCCGGCAAAACCAACCGAAGAAAGTCCGATTCGTGCCGTGTTGCGTGGCGACGCGGCGCATATACTGACCGACGATGCCTGGTCAGATCCGGTTTTTCATTTTGAAGGATCAGACAGCAAACCGATTTTCGAAGCCAACCTGCGCAGTCGCATTGTTGTGCCCTTGCGCGTGCAGGGAGAATTGATCGGCTCACTTGCCATTTCGAGCCACAAAAGGAACTTTTACAGCGAAGAGTTGCTTGTGCTGGCGCAGGGCGCTGCGGATCTTGTGTCGGCCTATCTGTTTGCGCTGGAACGCGGCAAAGAGGCCAAGGAATCCGCCGTAACAGAACTTGAGGCGACGGGGCGCGAACGCACCTTGCGCATTGGGGCGCTTCGCCTGACCGAAGGGATGGAACGTGAACGCCAGCGGCTGGGGATGGATCTTCATGATCAGACGCTGGCCGATCTGTCGCGTATTCGACGGCGGATGTCGCGAATTGAGGGCGGCTCAAAGGCCGCGATGGACGAAATTGCCGCCATTCAGGGTGAATTGGACCATTGTCTGGACGAGGTCCGCGGTATCGTTGAGGACATGAAGCCGGGTGTGTTGCAGCTTTTCGGGTTTGCAGATGCCGTGGATGCGCATTTGCAGCGCTGTCTCAAAAACATGCATCGCCCGATCGAGATGCATGTTGATGATGCCTCCAACGGCAAGATGGATGACCTGCAAGGCACCGTGCGCACTGCGGTGTACCGGATTGTCCAGGAGGCGGTGAACAACGCGCTGAAACATGGCGAATGCAGCCGGCTTGACGTGCGGATTGCGCAGGCCGGGACCAACATGACCGTGACAATCGACGACGATGGCACAGGCATTCAGGACGCTGATTTGCAGTCGCAAAGTGGCATCAGCAATATCAAAACCCGCACGGATCTGATTTCCGCGCAGGTCTTTTTCGAACGCCCGGATGGGCCGGTGGGCACGCGGATCAGGATCGTGGTTCCGATGAATGCAGGGCAGGTCGAAAGTGACATCACATAACTTTTTTAAGCGGGGCATTGCATGCGGCTGTTGATTGCTGAAGACGACAAACTGCACCGGACTTTCCTGGAAAGTCTGGCGCGCAATACCTTTGCCGAATTGGAAGAGCTGACCCTGACCAGTGACGGATCCGGCGCGATCGAGGCGTTCAAGTCTTCGCAATACGATTGTGTTCTTCTGGATCTGCAAATGCCCAAGGTCACGGGCGTCGATGTTGCAAAATCAATCTGGGCCAAGGCGCCGGCAACGAAGATTCTGTTTTGGTCGAATTACACCGAAGAAGCCTATATTCGCGGGATAACCAAGATCGTGCCAGAGGCCGCGGTCTATGGCTACATCCTCAAATCTGCGCCGGATGAGCAGCTGAAGCTTGCCTTGCAGGGCGTCTTTGTCGCGGAACAATGTGTCATCGACCGCGAGGTGCGGGGCGTCCAGCAAAGGGCAGGCAATCGGTTGTCCGGTTTGAGCGAGCTTGAGTTCGAGGCGCTTGTGGATCTGTGCCTTGGCCTGACAGACAAGGCGATGGCAGCCCGGCGCAACGTGTCGCTGCGCGGTGCACAAAGCAGATTGCAGAGCCTTTACCAGAAGCTCGGACTGGACAAGGTCGACATCCCCTCCGGTGCCTGGGGGGCGAGCTTCAACTCGCGCACGCGCGCGATTTCCCTGGCGTTGACACAGGGCATTTTGAACGCCGATACATTGCAACGCGAAGAGGAAAAGCTTCAGGCGTGGCTGGCGCAATCATCGACCTGAGCCACCGGGCGCCGAAGTTCTGCGGGTTCCCGCATTTATGATGCGCGACCCTACGCATACCGTGGGTTTCATATCTTCTACTCCTTCTCTCAGAACAACTGGCTGTTCTGGATTTGATCTAGCGCAGTAGCAAAAGGGAGAAGCTCGATGCCGTTTGTGAACATCCGCATTGTGAAACAAGTTATAGAAAAAGATCCTGATGGCATTAAGGCCAAGGTGCAGGCCTACGTCACTGCATCTTTGGCAGAAGCCGCTGGAATCCCTGCTGAAAACGTCTGGGTGACGTTTGATGAAATTGATGAGAGCGATTGGTTCGCCGGCGGCGTGCGGGTCAAAGAGCTGAGGGCGGACTCATGACAATCGAGGTCCGTACCAAAGGGATGCATGACATTGTCGACGCCGAAGCGGTGCTTGAAAAAGTGGCCAGCGGTTTCCTGTTCACCGAAGGCCCGATTTGGCATCCGGTGGAAAAGCACCTGACGTTTTCCGACATTCCCGGAAACGAAATGTTCCGGCTGGATTCGGATGACAAGGTGACATCGTTCCGCAAGCCAAGCCACATGGGCAACGGCAACACCTATGATGCGCAGGGCCGGTTGCTGACCTGTCAGCACGCAAACAGCTCGGTCACACGGACCGAGGCCGACGGATCAATCACGACACTGGCCACCCATTTCGATGGCAAGGAGTTGAACAGCCCGAACGACATCGTGGTGCGCAAGGGTGGGCTGATCTACTTTACCGATCCGACCTTTGGGCGCCTAGATTATTTTGGCGTTGAACGCGACCTCGAAATGGGCGCGCAGGGGGTGTATTGCGTGACGCCTGATGGCCAGACGATCACCCGGCTTGCGGATGATTTTGCCCAACCGAACGGGTTGTGCTTTTCACGCGATCACACTGCGCTTTATGTGAATGACACCGAGCGCAAGCACATTCGGAAATTCGACATTGCCGAAGACGGCTCTGCGACGGGCGGAGACGTCTGGGTCGATGTGACCGTAGGCGAGGGCGAAGGCCATCCCGACGGCATGAAGATCGACAGCAGGGGCAATGTCTATTGCACCGGTCCGGGTGGGGTTCATGTGATTACCCCGATGGGCGAAACGCTGGGTGTGATCCGCATGGCAGAGTTCACTGCGAACTTTGCATGGGGCGGCGAAGATCTGCGGGATCTCTATTTCACGTCCTCGACATCGCTGTACCGAATCAAGGTCAAAACGCCGGGTCTTGCGCTGTTCTGATCTTGCCTCGACACTGCATGCCTTTTGTCGCGGCAATCCGAAACGGGGTCTTCTGGCCCCGTCTTTTCAACCCACAAATGCACTAAAGGGAAATGAAACATGGCACATGTGATGCCCGACCTGTTCAAAATCGACGTCTCTGGTCACGCGGTGACCCATGCGCGCGCGGAAATGATCGCGCGTGGCAAGGTAGTCACCACCGACGAGCCGCCAGAGCGTGGCGGGACAGATCTTTTTGCGACACCGCTTGAGACAATGTTGTCTTCCTTTCTGGGCTGCACGAATGTCATCACGAACTATGTGGCCGGGGTTCTCAAAATTGATCTGCGCGGCATGAAATTCGATGTGTGCGGTCATTTTGACACCCGTGGGGTGTTCGGCAAGGCAGAGATCGGCACACCGTTTCCGGTGATTGAGCTGAAGGTCATTCTCGACACCGATGCCGATGATGCACAGATCGCGAAGCTGGCAAAAATCGTGGGCGAGAAATGCCCGGTTTCGGTTTTGCTGCGTCGTGCGGGCTGTGACATTCAGGAAAGCTGGGTTCGTAAATAAGTGCGGCTTGGCATCACAAAACGATTTTGCGGATGTGCCCTGTCTTGGTGCGGGTTTCCGCAAAGTCACGGCGCGATCCCCCGTGCCGAAGTATTTAAAGGATCGTTAAGCAACGATTAAGCGACACCGGCAATCCGGCATTTTCTGCGGTCACAAGACCGCCCGGGAAATGGGTCGCTGCTAAGGGAGGCCGCTTTGCATCTGCAAACGCGGTAAAAGACAAAAGGGAGAAGTCTAACAATGAAACTCGTCAAAACGCTATGTGCATGCGCCTTGGTCGCGGCGGCCACACTGGTCGCGCCGACACTATCCATGGCAGAGGAAATCAACCTCAAATACCATGCATATACCGGCAAAGGCCCGTCCAACCTGGCGACGCGCTGGTTCATGGATGAAGTTGAAAAGCGCTCGGACGGCAAGGTCAAATTCACCCGCATTTTCGGCGGCGCACTGGGCAAGCTTTCGGGCCAGCCCGAAAACATCAAGGTCGGCGCATTTGACATGGGGGAGTTCTCTCCGGTCTATAACCCCGGTCTGTTTCCGCTGGCGAACGTGACATCGCTACCGTTCATGACCGAAAACCCGATGGCCCATGTTCAGGCCGGTCACGATCTTTTCCAAACACCGGCGGTCGAAGCTGAATTCACCGCGATGAACCAGAAGTACCTGTTCCCGGGGCAATGGGGGTCGATCCAGCTGCTGTCGCATGATCCGATCCGCACGATTGCCGATCTGAAGTCTGCCAAGATCCGTGCGCATGGTGGCGCGGCCGAGATCCTGAAAGAGCTGGACATCACTGTTTACGGTATCCCATGGGGTGAACTGCCCGCCGCCGCAGAACGCCGCGTGGTGACCGCCGCGATCATCGGTGCCCCTGCGGATGCCTATTCCTTTGGGTTTGGTGAAATCTTCAGCTACTGGGATGATGTGGATTGGTTCTATTTCCCGATGCCGGTGTCCATCAACCTCGACACCTGGAACGCGCTTCCGGACGATGTGAAGGCCGTGATCGAAGAAGTCAGAGACGAAACCGTCGCCCAGGCCCGCAACCTTCTTGAAGAAGCCGAAGTTGAAGCGGTTGCCGCGCTGAAAGAGCAGACAGAAATCGTCAAGCTGGACGAAGCCGAACAAGCCAAGATGCAGGGCGTGCGTGACGCGGCATGGCAGAGCTGGGTTGAAGCCCGCGAAGCAGATGGTCTTGCCGGTCAAGCGGTTCTGGATGACTTCCTGAAGCTTCTGAAACAGCACGGCGGCTGAATTCAGCTGCACTAGACCAGACCTTTGGTCTGACCATTCCACGCGCCGCCCAAAATACCTGAACAGGATGTGGGCGGCGCGACGAATGTGAAACACCGCTGCACTGTGCGGGCTGACGTTGGCCCGATGCGGGTCGCGATGTGTTCCGCCTGTTCCGATGCCTGTGATGTGAGGGAGGGACGTCTCAATGACAAATTTGGCCAGCAGCACCTTGGCAGTGCAAAGAAAGCTGGAGGAAATCGCCTGTTATGCGTCGGCCATGGCCGTTGCGATAATGATGACCATCACCGTACTCGAAGTTTTTGCACGGGCCCTGTTTTCCATAAGCTTGCCCGGCGCTTATGAGTACGTCAGTTTGATGTTTGTGTATCTGATCTACCTGGGCCTGGGATATTCCCAACGCCATGACGCCCATATCACTGTGGGTATCCTGTACGATCACTTGCCCCGTGGCCTTCGAAAGGCGGTCGAGGGTGTCTACCTTCTTGCTGCGTTTTTGTTCTTTGCAATCCTGACCTGGACAAGCGCGGAATCCGCGTGGACCAACTATGTCATGGGCGACACTGTCCTGGGCATTGTCGAAGTGAAAACCTGGTGGGCCCGTGTGGGTATTCCGGTTGGCCTGGCGCTGTTCTCGCTCCGGTTTCTGACGCAGTTGATCCATTTGATCGCAAGAGACGAGCTGTTTGAGGATTTCGGGGGAAATGATGTTCCGCAAAACGATCCCGCTGAAGATGAGGCAAGGCCATGATTGAATCAATGCAATTACCGTTTGTGATCGGGATGGTCGCGGTCCTTATGGTCATGCGTGTTCCCGTGGGTATTTCGCTGTTGATTTCGGGCGCAACCGGGTTTGCATTCATTCGCGGAACAACAATCACCTTTGACGCCATCGGCGGGCGGTTGTTCGACATCGGGTCCGGCTATGCGCTGAGCGCGGTGCCGCTGTTCCTTCTTATGGGGCATGTCGCGGCCAAGGCTGGCATCACGCAAGACATCTATCGGGCGACGCGCGCGTGGTTGGGGCACCTCAAGGGCAGTGTGGTGATTTCCACGACGGTTGCGGCCGTTGCCTTTGCCGCGTGTTCCGGGTCCACAACGTCGTCGACCGCGGTGTTCGGGCGTGTCGCGATCCCGGAAATGTTGCGTCTCAAGGTGAATCGCAAACTGGCGGCGGGATGTGTGGCCACCGTGGGCACGCTTGCCGGAATGATCCCGCCGAGCATCAACTTGATCGTCTACGGGATTATTGCGCGGGAATCTGTGCCAAAGCTGATGATTGCCGGTATTGTTCCGGGACTGCTGACCGCGTTTGCATACCTCGTCATGATCTATATCCGTGTGAGCCGTAACCCCGACATGGCACCGGCCCTTCCCAAAGCGGGGATCGAAGAGCGTCTGCAATCTTTGAAAGGTGTCTGGAGCTTTCTGGTACTTGGCAGCGTCGTGATCGGCGGCATCTATGCCGGCATCATCACCCCGACAGAAGCCGGTGCAATTGGGGCCATCGGATCATTCCTGATCGCATTGCTGCGCAAACGGATGTCCTTTGCGGTTTTGAAAGAGGTCTTTCTTGACACCGCACAGACCACATCGGTGATCTTCATCATCCTCGTCGGTGCTTTGATCTTCTCGTCCTACTTGGCGGTTAGTGGCGCATCGGGGGCGGTGTCCGAATATATCGTCGGTCTTGATATGTCGATGTCGGGGATTGTCTGTATCTACGTCCTGCTCTTGCTGGTGTTGGGCTGTATGGTTGATCCGGTGTCGGTGATGTTCCTGACCGTGCCGATCTTTGTGCCGCCGCTGATTGAACTGGGCGCGCATCCGATCTGGTTGGCGATTGTCGTGGTCAAGACACTGGAGATCGGGTTGATCACACCCCCCGTCGGATTGAATGCCTTTGTGCTCAAAGGGGTCGCACCGTCCTTCTCGTTAAGAGAGATTTTCGGCGGTATCTGGTGGTTCCTGCAGGTTGAGGTGATCACACTGCTGATGATCCTCTTCATTCCGTTCATCGCGACCTTCTTGCCCGAATTGGCTTATGCCAAATGATGGCGTGATCTGGAGTGCGCCGCTGCGGGAGTACACTTGAAGCCTTCCGTAACAAGGCCATTGGGGGCAAGAAACAATTGCAAACCTTGCTGGCAAAACCGTTTGTTTGGCCAGCAAGGTTTGCATCACTGATGTTTTGGCAAATGGAGGCGTTGCCGTATAGCGCGTCATATGTGGAACGGCCCGCATGGCAAGAGCTTTTTCAGTTGATTTGCAGTTGGGA
>ERZ1699650.168-NODE-168-length-17862-cov-9.661369_pt1 | contig 17862 bp, 15 predicted proteins | sample MGYA00581512_ERZ1699650 | MGnify/ENA primary metagenome ERZ1699650 (study PRJEB42348, sample SAMEA6618698) | metagenome | isolation source: Polyester-degrading enrichment culture growing on monomer terephthalic acid, Te | collected 2019-05-17 ... | reverse complement strand
TGATTACAGGAAGTCACCCATAGGTATGGTCGCGCGTCAACAACCTGACAAAGCCACGCCAGATCCTGTCCAAGAGATGGGGAGTAACTCACTGGCCGTTCACCGAAGCCAAGATACGCCCGGCGCTCGGTGCGCACCGACGAGTTGCAGGTGTCCCGGGTTGTGCGATAGAGTCAATAACAGTGCATGCGCACTAAAAGTGTTGACTATGAGGCGCCAATTCCCTAGTTTTGACGGATATCAAGAAGGGGCGCGCCTTATTGTCTAGTGGTATCAGGATGGCCCCTTCACGTCAGCATCATGACTGAGGGCAAAATGACCGCACAGATTTTCTCCACCCGTGACAGACCCTTCCACCTAGGTTCGTTTCCGATGGAGCGGCTCGTGCGGCACGATCAGGCTCCGAACCTTTCGGACACGCCGCCATTCAATCCCGTCTCGTTCGATCACACATCAACCCCGCGATCGCTGGTCAACGCGATGCGGGATTACCAGGCAATGCTTGACGTCTTGCGTGGCGGGATGGCGTCCCCTCAAAAAGCGGGCTGCCCCGACGATCCGGAAGAACGCGCGCGCCATATAAAGTCTTTCGGTTACTTCCAAAACGCACCGATGGTGGGGATTGGCCGGTTCGACAATAGCTTGAAGCTTGATGAGCCCTTCGCCAATCCTGAGATCGACCGTCTGGCCGAAGACCTCAAGACCAAGCAGGTCAAGTCGCTGGCCTCCGGCATTGACGTCATCATGGCCGACCTCAAGGAGAGCGTGTCCGCGCCGCCGCAGTCCGTGGACGGTCATACACACGCCATCGTCTTTCTCTATAACTACAACCGCGATCCGGATCCGGATGAACCCGGCTATTCCTGGATGAGCGATGCCCAGGCCCAACGCGCCTGTCTGCTCGGGACAGAAGCCGCCGTGGTCATTGCCAGTTACCTGCGGATTCTCGGCTATGAAGCCAAGGTGCACAGCGGGGCCTCCAGCGATGTCGATCTGAACAAGCTCGCCGTCGCCGCCGGACTTGCGGTGGTCGAGAATGGCAAGCTGGTCAATCCTTTCGTGGGCGACCGGTTCCAAATGGTGGCTATTACGACAAATTTCGACATGGCGACCGACAAGCCACTGGCCCCTATGTCGCAACAGCCAAAATCCCTGACAAATGGGCTGGCGTGGAAGCTGGGCAAGGGCTCTGCCAAGAATGGCCGAACACTCGATCCCTATGCCAAGCGGCGTTACACCGACGGGCTGCATCCTTTCGAAAAGCTCCGCCGCGTCGACAAGCCGACGACCTTCATTGACGAAGAGCGGGTGGCGCGGGTGCCGAAACGGGCCGATATGTTTGTCCGGTCTCAGTTTGGCGACATGGGCAAGATAAACCAAGAGGCCGCGACCGGGGGGTATTTCACGCGCAAATCGCCAATCAGCCAGGCGTCGAAACGCCCGATGGGAGCTTTCAACCTGCTGTTGGACAGCCCCGTCGCCGAGGCCGTCGACGACAGCGCCCGTGACGCCAAGGCCAACCACGAGGCGATCAAGGCGATCGGCTACTTCCTCGGGGCGGATGCGGTGGGGATTGCTCGCTGTCCGGAATGGACGTGGTATTCCCATGATGCGCTGGGGGAGCCCATCGTGCCGACCCAGGACAGCGCCATCTGCCTGATCATCGACCAGGGTTTCGACACCACCGAAGGCTCTTCGGGCGACGACTGGATCGCTGTGGCGCAATCGATGCGCGCCTACCTGCGGTTTTCCCTGCTCGGCGGGGTGATCGCCGCGCAGATCCGCAACCTCGGCTACACCGCCAAGGCGCATACCAACCAGAGCAGCGAAGTGCTGCATCCGCCACTGCTGCTTCTGGCCGGGTTGGGCGAGGTTAGCCGCATTGGCGAGGTGATCGTCAACCCATTCCTTGGGCCTCGGCTGAAATCCGGCATCATCACCACAGATATGCCACTGACCCACGACAAGCCGGTGGATTTCGGCATGCAGGCGTTCTGCGAGAGCTGCAACAAATGTGCGCGCGAATGCCCCTCAGGCGCTATCACCGCCGGCCCCAAGCTGATGTTCAACGGCTATGAGACCTGGAAGAGCGACAGCCAGAAATGCACAACCTACCGCATTACCCAGAAAGGCGGGGCGATGTGCGGGCGCTGCATGAAGACCTGCCCATGGAATATGGAGGGGTTGGAACATGAAAAGCCGCTTCGATGGATCGCAATGAATGTGCCCGCGATGGCCGGCGTTCTGGCCAAGGCCGATGACCTCGTAGGCAACGGCCGGATCAACCCCAAGAAACGCTGGTGGTGGGATCTGCGCTGGAACCCCGACGGCTCCTGCGAGATGGTCGATCAGACGGTGCAGCCGTCGAACTATCGCGAGCTGCGGACCGACCTCAAGTTGAAATTCGAGGATCAGACGCTGGCGGTCTACCCCGCCAGCCTCGCCCCGCACCCCTGGCCATTCCCCTTCCCTATGGATCGCGAGAAAGGCATTGAGGCCTACCAGGCGATGATCACCGCCGAGGAATATCAGGCACGGCTCGACCGCGGGGAAACCGACGGGCTGGCGCATGAATACAAGCTGAGCGGCGAGGCGCCCGTGATACGGGTGCAGGTTTCCAAGGTCGACCGGATGACGCCGGGGGTCACGAAGTACGAGTTTACCTCGCTTGATGGTGAACCTCTGCCGGAATGGACGGCGGGGGCGCACCTGGATGTCGTGGTAGCTCCGGAGTATTTCCGTCAGTATTCGATGTCAGGCGATCCTGCGGACCGTTCGAAATACCAGATCGGCGTGCTGCGCGAGGACGAAGGCCGTGGTGGTTCGAAATTGCTACACCGCATTTTCTCGGAGGGGCGCAAGGTCTTTATCTCGCGTCCGATCAACCACTTCCCGCTGGCTGCCGATGGCACAAAGCACTTCCTGATGGGCGGCGGCATCGGTATAACACCAATGATCGCCTTTGCCCATGAATGCCACCGCAAGGGGGTGGACTTCGAATTGCACTATTCGGCGTCAAGCCGCGCTAGCGCTGGGTTTCTTGATGATCTCGCCGGGTTTCCCTGGGCGGACCAGGTGCATCTTCATTTCTCCGACGAAGGCACTCGGGCTAATCTGGATGAGGTGTTGTCGGGATATGAACCCGGATGGCATGTCTATACATGCGGGCCCGACCGATTCATGACCTCGGTGATGGAGGCTGCTGAACGGCAGGGCTTCCCGGAAGAGGGCCGGCATCTGGAGTATTTCTCGGTGCCAGAGCTGCCGGACTATGAGAACCATGAGTTCACCCTGAAACTAGCCCGCAGTGGCAAGGAACTTACAATTCCCGCGGACAAGGCAGCGACTGAGGTGCTGTTGGACAACGGCGTACAGATCGACGTGAAATGTTCCGACGGCATCTGCGGCGTGTGCAAGTGCGGACTGGTGGCGGGGGAGGTCGAACACAGGGACTTCGTGCTCTCAAATGCCCAACGCGAAAACGCGGTCATCCTGTGCCAAAGCCGAGCGGCGAAACCCGGCGGAACCATCGAAGTCGATCTTTAGACCGGAACGGAGAGACCTGCGTTGATTTCCGGGGGCTGACACGGTGCGGCGCCCGGGGATCAGCGGGCAAAATGGACGCGGAGACGTTCAAAACACTCAGTCAAGGCGCTGCACAGCTCATCTCCAAGGCACTGGCGAACTGCATCTTGCCGGGCTTCGAATTTTACGTTTAGGTCGCCAAGCTTGGCACGCCCGGCCTCGGTCAAAACGACCATCTTGCGTCGTTGGTTCCCGGGATCGGACTCGAACTCCACCATCCCACGGCTGCGCAGATTGCTCGCCGTTCGGCTGATCTGAGCGTTGTCAGTCACCATGTGGCGGGCAAGATCGGCCATCGAAATCCGTTCGAATGTCTCAACGGTGCGCAGAACCCGAAATGCCGTCAGGTTCAGATCGCTGCCTTGCAAATGCTCGATAGCATCCAGTTCCATCAACTTTGCGACATTTCCAAACTGGAAGGTGACATTGCTTTCCAGCTTCTTCAACCGTTCGAGTTGCAGTTCCAGTTGCTTGGCTGTCATGGCCATGACGATGGCTCCTGCTGTGGCTTTGCGCCTGCAAGTATAACATTGCGCAGGTAATGCACCAGTCTGTTTCAGGTGCTGGGCAGGGATAACCAAAGGCGGTGAGCCAGATTGCAGCGACTGAGCATATCGACCGTGGGTCGTGTTATTGGCTGAGGAGGTTACCATCTTTTTGACGGACGGATCTGGCCCCAAGGCAAGGCGTATGCGACGACAATTTCGAGCAGCGCAGAGCTTGGGACTGAAAAAGCCTGCGCCGTTGGCGGCGGCGCAGGCTCTAGTCATATTCCTGGCGAAAGCGAGCCGAGTCTTAAACCGTGCCAAGAATCCCACGGAGCCTCGGCTGCCCGTTAACAGCCGCGCCGAGTTTATTCGGACGTGGCCTCGATCAGGGCTTTGGCTTCCTCCGTAGCGGCGCGAACACTTGCGGCGAGCTCTTCGCCTTGGATACTCAGCGTCCCGCCAAAAGCGCGCTGTGCAAACTGCGAAGTCTTGCTGTCGGGATCATTCAGGATGTCCGCAATAGCCGCTGCCAAGGCAGCATGTGCGTCTTCCGGAAGGTTCGCGGGCGCGATGACCAGGAAGCGGGTACCGAATGTGAAGGGCACCCCGAACTCTGACAGCAATGGCGCGTCGGGCGAGAAGGCGAGAGGGAAACTTTCAGCGGAGGCGAGGCTTACGAGAGTTCCTGTCTCGACGCCCTTCGCCTGGATGCCTGCGGCCCAAGCGATGTCAAGGTCGCCCGCCACGACGCCGTTCAAGCCCGCGCGTCCGCCTTGCACCATGACGGAGGTCAGTTCGATACCGTTGTTCTTGGCAATCACATAGGTCCCGTCGGCAAGGTTCGGTGCCATGGCGCCTACGGAAATCTGCTCACCTGCTTTGGCCGCGGCGATGACGTCTGCAAGACTTTCCCAGCCCCGATCCGCTTTCGCGATCAGGCCGGTCTGGCTGCCTGCCAAGGTCGACAGGTAGGTAAAATCGTCTACGGAATAAGGCGGTTTCTGCGCCACCTGTGGCACGTATGCGATCGACGGTTCAACAGTTACCCCGATCGTCAAACCGTCGGCCGGCTTGGTGAGAAGCTCGCTGGCCATTGTGCTACCACCTCGGCCAGGCAAGTTTTGCGGAATGAACTCCCACCCCCGGGATGCAGAAAGGTCCTCGGCAAGCGCCCGTCCGAGTGTGTCTGCGCCACCGCCAGCCCGAAAGGCAATCATCACGTCGATCGGACCAGACGGGGTCCAGCCGTCAGCCGCGGCGCTTTGGCCCATTAGCGCAACCATCAGCCCGACGGTCGCTCCTTTGATAAATCGAAATCCCATTAGTTTTTCCTCCCATTTGGTTTTCGAGTTGTTCGTATTTGCTTTTCAAAGGAAAGCCTGCTGTGAGATTTACATCAATTCCCTCAAGCTGATATCGGGATTTGCAACATCCTGCCTAGAGGGACTTTTCCGCGTATCCAGAAAGCGCCTGCCGACCATATAAGCTTTGGGCGCGTTCAACGCATCAACCGCCACAAGTGTGTTTTCGCGGTAATACCAGTGCGAGCAACCTTCGTCCCGTACATCGCGCACCACAATATCGCAGTCGGGCGTGGCAGCTCCTGCGATTTGCAGTTTGAAGTCGTATTGGTCCGACCAGAACCAAGGACGTGGTGAATAAACCGCTGTCGTTCCACAGATATTCGCGGCAACGACGGCTGCGGTGTCGATGGCATGACCGACGCTTTCCAAGCGCACCGGACCTGTATCGAGATGGAAACTTGCACAATCTCCAATCGCCCAAATGCGCCGGTCACTGGTTTGACCGTTCTCGTTCACACAGACACCGTCGTCGCATTCCAGACCGGCATTCAGGGCCAGTTCGCAACGGGGTGCGGCCCCGATCCCGACAATCACGCAATCGACATCAAGAACAGTTCCGTCCGTCAGCAGGGCGGCCTTCACGCGCACGTCGCCTTCAAGGCGTTCGAGGCCGGTTCCCGTTCTGATGTCTACCCCATGCTGGGTATGCAGTCTGCTTATCCTGTCCGCGGTTTCCGCTCCTGCAACCCTAGCCAGGATTCTTTGGCCTGCTTCAACTAGGGTGACGTTCAGGTCGAGCTTTCTGGCCACAGCAGCCATTTCCAGGCCGATGTACCCGCCACCCACGACCAGAAGATTTTTCCCGGACGTGAGGTAGGGCGTGACGGCGTCGACGTCTTCCATGCTGCGTACGGTAAAAACGCCTTCGAGATCGCCGACGACAGACCCGGGCAATTGACGCGGTGTCGCACCTGTTGCCAAGATAAGTTGATCGTATCGAAGGTTCGTTCCGTTCGAAAGTAAAACAGAGGTGGCCCGCCGATCGATGCTTGCAGCCCGTACACCTTTCAGAAGTGTGACCCGCTCACTTTCGTACCATGCTTGCGGCTTCAGCGAGAGCCGCCCCCCGTCCATCTCGCCCAGCAGATAGGCTTTCGATAAGGGCGGACGTTGATAGGGCGCGAAGCCTTCCTCGCCAACGATGGTAATCGGTGCATCATAGCCTCCTCGCCGAAGGTGCTCCGAGGCGGTCACCGCCGCTTGGCCCGCTCCAATGATGACCGTTCCAAATCCGGTTTCAATATCATCACTCATTGCAAAGTCCGGTTCAGTACTGAGCTTCGGGTATCTTGAATTCGGCACCGGCCAAGGCTGGAGTGACCCTTACCTGACACGACAGCCGACTGGTTGTCTGTGGCGGGCACGCGGCGAATTCCAGCATGTCCTGTTCCATCGGTGCGCGCTCTTCGAGTTTTTCGAATGAGGTGTCATCGACAATAACATGGCATGTCGCACAAGCCAGTGAACCCGCGCATTCGGCCACGATCCCCTCGATTCCATTTGCCATGGCAATCTCCATGACAGAGTGGCCATCTGGCGCATCGATTTCCCGACGGGTACCGTCAGGCTCAACGAAAAAGATGCTCGTCATAGTCCATGCTCCTCGCTAGGTGTATTTCTGTTCAAACGCACACGCAGAGCCGAAGGCCCGCGGAACGACAGTGTCTCCGTCCAGGAGATGTCCTGATCTGGAATGAACTCCATCCGCGGAAACGCTCTGGTCAGTTCCTCAAGCAGGATACGCAATTCCAGACGTGCAAGGGGCGCTCCGAGACAGGTATGCAAACCATTGCCGAAGGCGATGTGACGGCGCGGGTTCTCGCGGGTCACATCAAAGGTTTCAGGCTCCTCAAAGACCTCTTCATCGCGATTTCCGGAAGCCAGAGACAGCAAGAACTTGGTGCCAGCAGGGAAGGATTTCCCGGCCACTTCGACGTCCTGCTTGGCGATCCGCCGCCAGGCAACGACCGAGGAAGCGTAGCGCAATCCTTCCTCGACCGCGTTTGGAATGAGCGAGGGATCCTCGACCAGTTTACGCCACTGATCCGGATGCTGCATGAGCGTATCGAACAGGTTCCCTGCTGCGTTTGTCGTCGTTTCGTGCCCCGCCAGTTGCAAGCCGAAAACGAGGTTGCGAAGCTCGTTCATGGTGAGCTTTTCGTCGTTGCCATCTCGAAGCTTGAGCAAGGCACTCGCATAGTCATCGCCGGGCTCCTGAACCCGCGCATCGACGAGGGCAGAGCTGAAGTCCCAGAAGTCGGCGATGTCCTCCGCTGCCGCTTGCAGTTCCTCGTTGCTGGGATGTCCAAAGATCGTTGTGATCCTCAGATCGCCCCATTCCTTGATCTTGCGAGGGTCAAAGTCTGTGACGCCGAGAAGGAGGAAGACTGCCTGGGCCGGGAATTCGTAGAAAATCTCGTCGACCAGGTCCGCTTCCTCCTTCTCGCCAATTTGATCGATGTAGCCACGGACCAGGTCTCTCAACTGGTCCTCGTAGAACGAAAACTGTCGGATGTTCAGGAAACGCGCCGCAATCTGGCGAATCCGGGTGTGTCTCGGTGGATCGCAGGCCACCTGAACGGATTCGTTGCGGAAGTTCCTTTCGTCCAGATAGTCCCTCATGCTCTGCGGCCAAGGGCAGATCGGCTTGGTGGCAATGGTGGCAGAATACTTTTCTGAATCCTGCAGAATGGGCTTTATGTCGCTTTGGTGTGTGACGACCCAGTAATCGATTTCAGGGGAGTAGAATACGCGAGCCTCGGGGCGAACGGAGGCGAAGAAATCATACATGCCTTCGTGTGCGAATGGTTGGTGATTATCGCCGACTCCATGCATCGGGCACTGCGGTTTCTGCGTACTACTGCCTGTCATGTTCCCCTCGATTCGCTTGAGATGTAGGCCTGACCCTGCCGCATTAATGATGCAAAGTCAAATTTATTTGAAGTATCACATCAATATGCGCTCGAATGATGAAAGGTGCTAGCGCTTGCGAAACGGAACATCGTTGGGCGTACACGCCTCGGCATGGTCCGTCTGTTGCATCTCAGGGCCCGGCTTGCTTTCGCACTCATGGAAGATGCGGGCCGTACAGGTTCGACATATGTTGTCATCGGCCTTTTCAACGGCGTGCCGGATTGCATCAGACTTGGTGAAATGCACGTGATCCGCGCCGATGACCTCAATAACGTGCAAACGACGCAATGCTTCGCGGGACGATTTATGCGACGCGATAAGGTGATAATCCTGTCCCCGCCTGCGTGCTGTGCGGCATTCGTTGATGATGAAATCAGCACCGGTCAAGTCGATTTTGCCGACCCCCTTAAGGTTCAAGACGGTGCCACGTTTCCGCCCGAAATGGCCTTCGATCTCACGAAACTTTTCGTCCACATGCTCGACCGAGCCAAAGAACAGCGGCCCCTCGATCCTGAGATTTGCAATCTGCGGACACTCTTTCAGGCCGAATGCATAAACGTTCCGAACAACCCTGCGCCCATCCTGTTCCATCGGTGCGCCAACGCCGATTGCCGGATGCGCGCTCTTGTTGATGAAGACTGCCAACGACACCAGCACACCGACGAGGATCGCAAAGTCGAGTTCGGACAGAACGCCTGTCAGAAAGGTCGCAAAGAGGATCAGCGTCTCGCTTCGGCTGGAGGTCACGATGTGCCGTATCTCAGCGATGTTCACCAGCTTCCACGAGACGTAGAGAATGATCGAGGCCATTGCGGGAACTGGCACGAAGCGCACCAGCGGAGCCACGAGAAACAGGCCCGCCATAAGGATGGCCGCTGCGAACAGGCCTGCCATGGGCGTTTGTGCTCCGCTTTCGGCATTTAGTCCGGACCGGGTGAAGGATCCCGAACCCGCATAGGACTGAAGAAGCGACCCAGCGATGTTGGATAGGCCTTGTCCAACAATCTCCTGATTAGAATCATAGCGCTCACCTCGTTGCAGAGCAAAGGACTTGCCGATGGAAATCGCCTCGAGCAGGCCGACAAAGGCAACCGCTACAGCGCCCGGGAGAAGCTGCCCCATGACCGATGGTGACATGTCAGGGACAGTAGCCTCCGGGACAACGCTTGCAAGCGGCTGGAAGAGTTTCAGTCCCGCGGCTTCCCCTCCCAGCAGCCAAGCGGCCATGCTTCCCGTGAAAAGAGCAAGAATGTAGGCCGGGATTCTTTTGTCGATCCGCACGACAAGCAAAATGGTCGCCAATGTCACGACTGAAACGATAACAGCAGAGACATTGGCCTCGGCGATTTGCGCCACCACCTGCTGAAGTCTCTCGAAAGCTCCCCCGCCACCTTCTGTCGTGAGGCCAAAAGCGCCGGATAATTGCGAGGTCGCGATAAGCAATGCAGCTGCCGCCGTGAAGCCGATGATGACTGAGTGTGACACGAACGCAATCAAGCCGCCCAATCCCGCTAGTCCGGCCAGCAATTGCAGCGCGCCGACCATCAGCGTCAGGACAAGGGCCAGGGCCACGAACTGCTCTGTGCCCGCCGGTGCGAACTGCGACAGGGTCGTAAAGACCACAGCAGAGATCGCGGTGGTGGGGCCGGACACCATCACCATAGAAGCCCCCCAGAAGGCCGCCACGGCACATACGACGATGGCAGTGAACAACCCGTATTCCGGCGGCAGCCCCGCAATGATTGCAAAGGCGACGCCCTGCGGCAGCACAATCGCGGCATTGGTCAAGCCGGCCAGCGCGTCGTCACGCAGACTTTCCCGCGATACATCCTTGAACCAGGGGCGCATCGGTGACAGGCGGCGGAGCGATTTCTGAAGCAGTGGTGTCATCCAAGGACTTCCGGGAACGAGATGTCCCGTTATTCCAGACACACTTTTTCTGGTCAATAACAATGTTGACTTTACATCATTATTAGGTCAAAAGGCCAAACGCTAGGGTGTTGATGACGCCTAGCGCCCCGCGGGCCGGGGAATTCCTGACACGCGTGGGGGGCACGGAATCCACGCGGCAAACAACAGGAGAGTCTAATGGGACCGTTTCCGCACGACGCACCGAAAGCCAAGATCGATGAACTCAACATTGCTGGTACCGACGGGTTCGAATTCGTCGAGTTCGCGCACCCCGAAGCCGGTATGCTCGAAGACTTGTTTACCAAGATGGGCTATGTCGAGGTTGCCCGCCATAAGACCAAAGACATCTCGGTCTATCGCCAGGGTAATGTGAACTACATCGTCAACCGCGATCCCAACGGGCACGCGGCGCAATTCGTAAAGGATCATGGCCCCTGCGCGCCCGCTATGGCTTGGCGCGTCGTCGATGCGCAGCGCGCCCTACAGTGTGCGCTGGACTATGGCGCCGAGGAATACACAGGCGATGGCAAGTCCATCGACGTGCCTGCTGTAATCGGCATTGGCGGTTCGCTTCTCTACTTCATCGAGGACTATGACGGGGGCAAGAACCCCTATGACGCAGACTACGAGTGGATCGACGAGCGCGATCCGAAACCCGAGGGTGCCGGCTTCTACTACATCGACCACCTGACTCACAACGTGATGCAGGGCAACATGGACACGTGGTACAAGTTTTATGCCACTGCGTTCAACTTCCGCGAGATCAAGTTCTTCGACATCAAGGGAAAGATCACCGGTCTGACCAGCCGGGCGCTGACATCGCCTTGCGGCAAGATCCGTATCCCGATCAACGAAAGTTCCGACGATCAGAGCCAGATTGAGGAATACCTGAAGGAATACAAGGGCGAAGGCATCCAGCACATCGCCGTCGCGTCTGAGGACATCTATGCCTCGACCGACAAGATCGGCGATGCCGGGATCGATTTCATGCCCGCTCCGCCGGCAGTCTATTACGACAAGTCCTTCGATCGCGTGAAAGGCCACGACGAACCCATTGAGCGAATGAAGAAGCACGGCATCCTGATCGACGGCGAAGGCGTCGTGGGCGGCGGGCAGACCCGCATCCTGCTGCAGATTTTCTCGAAAACCGTGATCGGGCCGATCTTCTTTGAATTCATCCAGCGCAAGGGTGACGACGGCTTTGGCGAAGGCAACTTCAAGGCGCTCTTCGAGTCGATCGAGGAAGACCAGATCCAGCGCGGCGTCCTGAAGGCGGAGTGAGAGCGATGAACAAGCCACATAGCGACTTCGTCATCGCTAAGAGCCGGGCACCGTACAATGCGGGCTACATGCCCGGTTTCGGCAACGACTTTGAAACCGAGGCCGTTGAAGGCGCGCTGCCGATCGGCCAAAACAGCCCGCAGCGCTGCCCCTACGGGCTTTATGCCGAGCAGCTCAGCGGCTCACCCTTCACCGCACCGCGGATTTCGAACGAGCGATCCTGACTCTACCGGATGCGGCCGACAGTGCAACATATCTCGGACATGGTGAGGTTTGAGCTGCCACATTTCCGCTCGGCGCCCACGGTGAACGAGAGCGGGCTGCCGCTGGCGCCCATGCGCTGGGATCCGGCGTCGATCCCCGACGATGCCGGGACCTGGCTGGAGGGGATCCGCACGATCTTCACCGGTAGTGACGTGCTGACCCAGGTGGGCTATGCCATCCACACCTACGCGGTGACCGAGAGCATGGAGACCGAGGTGTTTTATAACGCCGACGGCGAAATGCTGATTGTGCCCGAGGTGGGAGCGCTGAGGTTCTTCACCGAGTTCGGGATCATCGACGTCGCCCCCGGCGAGATCGCCTGTATCCCGCGTGGTGTAAAGTACAAGGTACTGCTGAACGGCGACGACAAGGCGCGGGGCTATATCTGCGAAAACTACGGCGCTGTCTTTACCGTGCCCGAGCGTGGCCCGATTGGCGCCAACTGCATGGCCAACCCACGCGACTTCCTGTCGCCGGTGGCAGCCTATGAGCAGAAAGAGGGCGTGACGCATCGTGTCGTGACCAAGTGGTGCGGACAGTTCCACGCCTGCGAGATCGACCACAGCCCGCTCGACGTGGTGGCCTGGCATGGCAACTACGCGCCCTACAAGTACAACCTGCGGCACTATTCGCCGGTCGGCCCAATCCGCAACGATCACGCGGACCCGTCGATATTTACCGTGCTGACCGCGCCGAGCGGCGAGCCGGGCACGGCGAACATCGACTTTGTGATCTTCCCGCCGCGCTGGCTGGTGGCCGAGGACAGTTTCCGTCCGCCTTGGTACCACATGAACATCATGTCGGAGTTCATGGGGCTGATCGAGGGGGTCTATGACGCCAAGCCCGAAGGCTTCGTTCCGGGCGGCATGTCGTGCCACAATATGATGCTGCCGCACGGGCCGGATGCGGATGCCTTCTATGCCGCCTCGTTAAAGGATCTGGAGCCGGAAAAGCTGGACAATACCATCGCCTTCATGTTCGAGACACGCTTCCCGCAGCAGCTGACCAAATACGCCGCCGGGCTCGACACGTTGCAGGTGAAATACCCGGATGTCTGGAAGCCGCTGCGCAACCACTTCGACCCGAAGCGGCCAGTCTGGAACGGCGAATAATCCCATGCAATTCGGGGCGGTCCAAATTGCCGCCCCGAATAGAACCGATGAAGGAGGACAGTGATGGCTGGTCTGAACAGAACGCATGACCCATCGCGCAGGTCTTGGGTCCCGAGTGCCAATGATACGGCCTCTGATTTTCCGATCCAGAACCTGCCTTTTGGCGTGTTTTCGGAAAATGATGGCCAGCACCGGGTAGGCGTGGCTATCGGCGATATGATCCTCGACCTGACGGCGATGGAGGCGGGTGGAACGTTGACGCCGGGCGGCGACACAAAAGTCTTTGATCAGGGTGTGTTGAACCCATTCATGGCACTTCCGCAGACTGTCTGGTCAGAGACGCGGGCGAAGATCGCAGACCTGCTCGACGCAGAGGTGGGTGACCGGTCCCTCCCGCTGGTCGCGCAATCCGGCGCTGCACTGCATCTGCCGGTCTTCGTCCGCTCTTACACCGACTTCTACGCCTCGAAAGAGCACGCAACCAATGTCGGCTGCATGTTCCGCGATCCGGACAATGCGCTGATGCCCAACTGGCTGCATATTCCCATCGGCTACAATGGGCGCGCCTCGACCGTGGTGGTCTCGGGCACGCCGGTGCACCGCCCGAACGGCCAGTTGAAGGGGCCGCAGGACGACGTACCGCGGTTTGGGGCCTGCCAGAAGCTGGACATCGAACTGGAATTGGGCGCGCTGGTCGGCACGCCCAATCAAATGGGCCAACCGGTCAGCGCGGCTGAGGCCTACGACAATATCTTTGGCTACGTGCTGATGAACGACTGGTCGGCCCGCGATATCCAGGTCTGGGAATACCAGCCGCTGGGGCCGTTCCAGTCCAAAGCCTTCGGCACCACGATCAGCCCTTGGGTTGTGACCCGCGAGGCGCTGGAGCCGTTCCGCGCGACTGCGCCCAAGCGGGTCAAGCCGCTCTTGCCCTACCTGCAGGAGGAGACACCGAACAATTTCGACATTCGGATGGAAGTGGCACTGGCACCGAAAGGGCAGGACGCGACGGTGATCAGCCGCACCAACTACAAATACATATACTACTCTTCGGCGCTGCAGCTGGTGCATCATGCCTCGTCTGGCTGCGCAATGGAGACCGGCGACCTTCTGGGGTCCGGCACCATCTCGGGCGCGACGCAGGACAGCTTCGGCTCGCTGCTGGAATTGACGTGGAACGGCCGCGATCCGCTGAGCGTCGCCGGCGGCACACGTACCTTTCTGGAAGACGGCGACAGCATCGAAATCACCGGCTGGTGCGTGGGCTATTACCGGATCGGCTTTGGCAACTGCGAAGGCACGATCCTGCCAGCCGTCGATTTCGGGAGGTCCTGATGCCGGAGGCTTGGAAATCCTATCGCGGGGCGCCGGCCGAAGGCACGCGCGTCTGCTCCCTGAACGAGGTGCCCGAGAACAACACGCGCTGCCTTGAACTGGACGGCTATCCGTTGCTGCTGGTGCGCGTGGGTGTGACGCTGCGCGCCTATGTCAACGCATGCCCTCACCAGTATCTGCCGCTTGATCACAAGGGCGACAAGCTGATCTCGGCTGACAGGACAATCCTGCGCTGTACCAGCCACGCGGCAGGATTCTCGGTCGAAACGGGCGAAGGTGTCGAGGGGCTGGGAATTGGATCCTGCCTCGACGCTGTACCGGTGCATGTGGATGATGGGGATATTCTGATCGGGGCAGAACAATGAAGCGCCCGGTCTTTCCTGGCATTTGGCAGTCCTCCGCTGCGCGGTGGGGCAGGGCGGGGCTTGGGCATTTAGGTCTCGACGATGCGGGATCTGCAGAAGAGGTCAATTGATGTCGGACATGCCCGTCCTTTTCGATTACTGGCGGTCATCGGCGAGCTACCGGGTTCGGATCGCGCTCAATTTACTGGGCCGGGACTACGTCTCACGGTCAGTGAACCTGTTGACTGGCGCGCAAAGGTTTGATGCCTACCGTGAAATTAATCCGCAAGGTATCCTGCCAACGCTGATGATAGATGGACGGGCTCTTACGCAGTCGCTTGCGATTATAGAGTACCTTCACGCTACGACAGACAGCTCAAGGCTTTTGCCTGCTGATCCGATCGGGCAGCATCGCTCGCGCCAGCTTTCCTATGCTATCGCGATGGAAATTCACCCGGTCTGCAATCTTGGCGCCGCCGCCCATGTTGCCGGGCTGACCAGGGGCGGAGATGAAACCAAGAAAGCCTGGATGCAGCATTTCATCGCCAAGGGGCTGGAAGATTTCGAAGCACTGCTGGCGCAAGGCGGGTCGAATACCTTCTGTATTGGCGATGCGCCGACAATGCCCGACTGTTGCCTTGTTCCGCAGCTTTACAATGCCGATCGCTGGGGCGTCGATTACTCTGGGCATCCGCGTCTGAGCCGCATCGCCGCTGCGGCGCGGGACTTGCCTGAATTTGAGGCGGCTCATCCTGACCGGATTGGCCCGCCAAAGGAATAGCGACCGGTGCCGAACCGGGCCGTTTTCCAGAACAAGCGTAGGAAAACCCGAATGAAAATTACTCTGCTCGGAACTGGCACACCGGAACCCTATCTGCGGCGCGCCTCGTCCGGTTACCTTGTCGACATCGGTGACGAAACGTTGCAATTTGATTGCGGCGGCGGCAGCTTTGGCCGCCTTCTTGAGGCAGGGCGGCGCCCGACCGACCTGAACCGTCTTTTCCTCAGCCACCTGCATTCGGACCACATGATTGATTTCGCCCGGCTCGTTCACGCGATCTGGGATGAAGGCGGCACCGATCTTGCGGTTTTCGGTCCCGCGCCGATCCAGATTATTTCCGACCGGTTGTTCGGTGCCGAGGGAGCGTTGTTCGCCGACCTGACCGCGCGGACAGAACACGCCCCAAGTAAGGAAATCTGGGTCGAACGGGGTGGGGAATTGCCGCGCGCATGGCCAAAGCCGAACGTGACGGAAATCTCACGGGGCTTCGAGATGCAGGGAGATGACTGGCGATTGCGGACAGTCGAGGTTCCCCATGCACAGCCTTTCCTGACCTGCTTGGGATTTCGGGTGGATGGGCCGGGGGCGTCCTTTGTCTATTCCGGTGACAGTGGCCCCAGTGACGCGCTGACGGCACTGGCAGAAAACGCGGATATTCTGGTTCACATGTGCTTCAATCTGAGCGAAGAGGCGAGGGGGCCCGAGTGGACCGCCGGCAGTTCCGGCCATCTGGAAATTGCGAGAACCGCACAGGCCGCGGGCGTTGGCCGTGTCGTTCTGAGCCACCTAAGGCCACACATGGATGCGTCGGGCGTTCATGCAAGGCTGATCGGCGAAATGTCAGAAATTTTTGCAGGCGAGATCGTAATTGGCGAAGATCTGATGGTGCTGGAGCTTTAGACTGGATGTTTGAGGCCACCAGTTGGATCAGCGAGTCACGTGATCAGTCAACAAGTTGACGGCTTCGGTCAATGCTTCCTTTCTCTCCGGGCCGAGTAAATCGTCCAGAATTTCGTTTCTCTCCAAGAATGCAGGTTTGACGGATTCAAGAAGTGCGTTCCCGTTATGCGAAATCTCGACGAGTTTTTTGCGCTTGCTGATTGCATCGTCCTTGAACGTTACCAGCCCCTGCCGTTCGAGCTCCGTCGCGCTTCGGCTGACCTGCGCCCTGTCCATGGCGCAAAAGCGGCTGATGTCGGAAATGGACGTGCCCCCAAGTGTGTTGATGACGTTGAGAATCCGATAGCCAGTCAGGTTTACGCCGCTTCCTTCCAACATCGATTGCGCCTGCTGATCCAGAAGTTTGCTGAGTACCGAAAGCCTGAAGGTCAGCCTGGATTCAAGAGCGCGAACGCGCTCCAGCTTTTCTTCGAGGGTCTTGGCCGAAAGGTGCGTCATATTTATCCTTGTTGAGTGTGCATCATCATTGTTGATGTATGTTACATAAAATGGTATCACGGACGCAATTGAAGCGAAAGCACCAAAGAAGGGCTTGTAGCAAGGTGACCGAAACCCCGAAAAACATGCTGTTTCTGATGGCTGATGAGCATCAAGCCGGTGCTTTGTCATACCTTCGCCATAGCCATGTAAGAACTCCAAATCTTGACCGGCTCGCGGCGCGGGGCAGCGTATTTCTGAATGCTTATACCCCCAGCCCGATCTGTGTCCCGGCCCGTGCAGCCGTGGCGACCGGCCGCTATGCCCATCAAAGCGGCTATTGGGACAACGCGCAGGCCTATGATGGACGCGTGCAAAGCTGGGGCCATGTTCTACAGGCTGGCGGGGTTCCTGTTACCAGTATCGGCAAGCTGCACTATCGCAATGCCGAAGACAGCACCGGCTTTGATCAGCAGATCCTGCCGATCCATATTCTGAACGGCATTGGCCAGGTGTGGGGTTCGGTGCGCAACCCGCTACCCAAGAAGAACAGGGGCGGCGGAATGCTTGGCGGCATCGGTGCCGGATTGTCGAAATACAATCAGTATGACATGAATGTCGCCGATGCAGCGGTGGACTGGCTGCATCAACCCGCGCGGGCGACCGCGCCCTGGGCCGCCTTTGTCAGCTTCGTTGCGCCGCACTTTCCGCTGACCGTGCCGCAAGAGTATTTAGACAGATACCCCGCCAAGGACATGCCGCTGCCCCCGGTGCGGCCCGGCGTTAATGGCTATGAAGCACATCCCTGGGTCGCGCGGATGAACGATATCGAGGACAGCGATGCCGAGATGGGCAGCGATAGCCGCCGGCGTGAAGCGATCGCGGCCTATTATGCGCTTTGCACGTTTGTCGATGATCAGATCGGCAAGGTTCTCGATGCGCTCGACGCGTCCGGGCAGGCCGATAACACGCTGGTCATCTATACCTCGGATCATGGGGAAAACCTCGGTATGCGCGGGCGGTGGGGTAAATCCATTCTCTACCGTGAGGCGACACAGGTGCCGATGATCGTGGCCGGACCGGGCGTTGCCGCAGGCGGGCAGGTCA
>ERZ1699650.167-NODE-167-length-17900-cov-179.797478_pt1 | contig 17900 bp, 13 predicted proteins | sample MGYA00581512_ERZ1699650 | MGnify/ENA primary metagenome ERZ1699650 (study PRJEB42348, sample SAMEA6618698) | metagenome | isolation source: Polyester-degrading enrichment culture growing on monomer terephthalic acid, Te | collected 2019-05-17 ... | reverse complement strand
TGGTACTGGCGGACCGATTTGCGCAATAGCAGCCACGGGCCAGCAGTGGAATCTGTAGGGCAGCGTCCACAGGGCGTTGCAGTACGGATTCCAGAAAGCTGGTGTTGGCTGTACACGTGACGCCGCTGTTCACAGGTCCGGCGTAAACCAAAGCACCGCCGGGTCGTTGAATCAACACAAACGGTGTCGCAGGAATGAGGGATCGCATGGCCACTGGAAGATCGCTCAACCGAGTTGTGTTGAATGTGGTAGATGTACCGTACTCGGTCCGCAGTGCAGCAAGATGGTCTGCAGAATACCGATTGCACTGGCACTGAGGGTCTTTAACAATAATGACCCTGGCCCTTTGGTACTCAAGGTTTGCTGGCATCTCCTGAGACAAGGCAGCTCCATAATCCCGTAACCTGGGGAACTGTTCCAGGATGCGCTGGTCAGCATCAAAGGTTACGATCAGCTTGGCCTGAAACCACCAGAAGCCAACGACGATGGCTACAAGCCAGCACAAGGCCAGAGCGGTGAGTGCAGTCTGCTTGACGCGACTAGACATCAAATCGATTCAGTTCCAGGTGCAAGGCGCTGAAGGTAGCACTGAGGCTGCTCAGATCGGCCTTCGAGTCACCCATGGCACTGTGGACCCTGCGGGCCAGTTCAGCCAGCGTGTTGATGTCCTCTTCCAGCTGCCGCGTAGCGACGGACTGCTCATCGGTTACTTGTCGAATGCGTTCGTTCTCACTGACAACAATGCCAATTTGTTCATGCAACTGAGCGGCGCTTTGCTGCACACCCTGAGTTTGCTGAGCGTTTTCTCGAACCTGCTGAACGGCCGCGTCCATAGCCTCTACGGAGGCAGTTGAGCGCTGCGTTAACCGTTGCAGAACATCATTGATTTCAACGGTCGATGCCTGAGTTCGGGTCGCCAGTGAGCGGACCTCATCAGCAACAACCGCAAAGCCACGACCCTGCTCACCGGCACGAGCCGCCTCAATGGCGGCATTCAAGGCCAGCAAATTGGTTTGTTCTGCAATGGTGTTGATGACCGCCAGGGTCTTACCCACTTCGGCACAATCGTCAGCCAACTGGCCGATGACAGAGCGCGTGTCGTTCAATTGGTCGGTGAGCGACTGAGACGAAGATAAGGTGTCAGCGACTTGCGCCTGAACGGCGTCGTTGACCTCTTTGCTGTTTGCGGTTGACCGGGCCACGGTATCGGTGGCTTCAGCGACATCGCGGGCATTTTGGGACCATTGTTGCAATTGACTCAAGGTTCCCTGAAACCGGTGTTCCTGATCTTCCGTGTCGCCGACCAGTTGCCCGATCCGGTTTTCCATGGTGCGAGTTGCCGTTATCAGCACCTGGCTCTCACTGAGTGTTTTAGCCGTCACCGAACGCATGCTTTCCAACATGCTGTTAAAGCTCTTCAATACGGGACTGTGGGCGTCGTCAGCCCGACTTGTCAGATCAATACGCCCCGCATCTGCGGTGATCCGGTGGCTGACGGTTGCCAATTCCCGTGCAGTATCCAGCATTTGTCGAACAGGCCGGGTAAGAATGACAAGTATAAGGGTCTCAACGATGGCATAGGTGGCGTGTAACATCACGAATCCCAGCGGGTTGAAACCATTGGACTGCAGGTATGCCAAGTCATACACAAAGACCGGGCTGCCATTGTATTGCAGGTAAGCAAAGCTGACGTGATGCACGGCAATGACGAACAGCGCCGCCACCAACGCCCAAATGTCAAGGAACGCAAACACGACCGCCAGCAACACGAAAAAGCCGAAGTGCATTTCAATCAGTCCATGCATTTGGTGAACGTGCAGTGCCGTCATGGCCATGAATGCGGCGCCATAAACCATGCGGACTAGCCTTGTTCCGGGACTCAGGTGGTTCAAGATCAGCGGGCCGGCTGCTATTAGGGTGCCAAGCACCAGCACCTCGAACCATGTTTGATGAACGGTCGCAAGTCCCAGTGCCAGAAGCCAAAGGGCGATCAACACGAGCGACAGCATGTTGGTTATTTTCTGCTCGAATGTAAAGATTAAGTTGTCTGACTGCATAGGTTGGTACTCACTCAGTGACTTGCGGAGTCGTTGCGCCGTGTTGCGGCCTTGTTTCTATGACCTGCCTGTTAGGGTATCGGTCAATTCAGGCTGAAACATTAGGAAATTATAATGTGCTGACGCTGATCGTCTCGTTGGAGTTTCGGTCTTGTGTATTATCGAATCTTTGCCGTTTTACACCTTGGTTTAGGTCATGTTTATGAAGCCGTCAAAATGCGAACGTCCAGTTCTTCGGCCAGAACGACAGCATGAAGCGCTGCCAATACGGATCGCTGGGACGTTTGTATGTGATGGAAAATATCCTGATGGAGGTTAGCATCCTTGTCGTCGCTGATGCTGCATTCCAGGCTGTACTGGGCGAATTGGGTCAGTTCGTGCAGGATGCCGGCCAGGTGATTGGGGCATTCACAGTTCAGTGCGGGTTTGATGTTCTTCAGACGGGACAGTTCTTCGAGACTGAATCCGCCGGACCCCGGTGCCAACTGGCTGAGCCGGTCCAGAAACCAGCGTGTCGTCGGCGCTCCTTTATGACATTCGTAGCCGAGTCGTTCAAGGTGAGTCAGTTGTCGGCGGTTTGCGTAGTCATAGCAGAGTATCGATTGCGCCTCCTGACTGTCAGGCAATTCATACAGCAAGTCGTCTGTTAGCGTTGGGCATTCGATCACCCAGAGGTCCGCTCCCGGAGGCCGCTTCTCCAGAGTTGCCGAGGGCACAAAATCGGCTTGTGGCACCTGAGCCGCAAAGGCGCTGCAGTGGCGGCCGTACCAGCCGATGATCAGGCGGCGCTGGTCGCGCTCGGTATGCTGTCGCAGGCTGGCCATCGGCCATTCGGCCAGTGTGGCCAGGCTAAAGCCTTGCTGGCGTAACCGATCGATGCGTTGGATGCGTTCAATGTCCTGATCGCTGTAGCGGCGCTGGCCACCACCGCTGTTGAAACTGGGGCCAATGCCGTAACGCCGGTGCCACTGGCGCAAGGCGTGAGCGCTCAAGCCAGTCAGTGTGGCGGCCTCTCCGATCCGTTTTCCGGTATTCATGGGGTCTCTCAGTCGCTGGTTCAGTTTAACGGCGTCGGGCGTTGTACAGGTCTTGTCTAATCTTTGCGGTCCCTGAACCCGATATCTCATCTAAAACTGATACATCCTACGAATGAATGGACGAACCGTATCTTTTCCCGCGGGTTGAATGCTGAATAAAGCGCGCCACACTGTTGGGAGTTGATCGGTTCAGATCCAGTCGAACGAATTAGGATAGGTGCAACGATGAATGCTCACAATCCGGCCTGGTTTGCTGCGGCTGCCGACGCAGAGTACAACAGTTACGCCGAATGGAGCCGCCTGCACCCGCTGCTGACGGCGGAACAGGAGCGTGCCTGGCTGCAACAGCATCAGGATGCCTCACTGGCACTGGTCCGACTGACACAGGGCATTGGGAAAGCCTGGTGGCAGGCCCGCTACCCGGGGTTGGACTGGTCGCAACGCGACTGGATTAAGACGGTTTGGGATAAACGACCGAACCATGCCGATATGACGGCCCTGCGTGCCTGGTATCTGGATCACCATCGCGGACAGAGCATGTTGCCGCGCCTGTGGTGGCGGCTGCTACAGGCCCGTGAAATGCTGCTTGGGTCGAACATCCGCCTGGTGTTCAGCGTGGCGCATCAGCACGTCAACCAGGGGCTGGATCTAACCGACCTGGTGCAGGAGGGTCAATTGGGTTTAATGCGTGCCCTGGAAAAGTTCGACGTGGGCCAGGGCACACGGTTTTCGACCTACAGCCATTACTGGATACAGCAATTTATTCGACTTGGCCTGAAAAACCAGGCAGCGCTGATTCGCAAACCCACTAACGTGGTCGATGATGTTAAACGGTTTCAGCGGCAGCTGGTGATGGTGCAACAATCGGCAGGCAAGCCGGTGTCGGTAGCGACCATCAGTAAAGAACTCAACATGGACGAAGCTCAGGTCAGGCATTTTCTGGAACTGGGGTTAAGCCCGCTGTCGCTGGATGCGCCTTTGTCGGATGACGGGGCCGACAGCTGGGCCAGTCATCTGGAAGCGACCGATCTGACTACCTATGAGGCAACTGAACAGAGCGAGGTGATCGACCGGATCCGGCAGTCGCTGGGCATTTTGGGCCACCGCGAGAAGGTCATCGTGGCCCTGCGTTATGGCATTCAACAAGGTCGTGAATATGGGTACCGGGAAATTGCGGATCAGCTTGGCGTCAGTCGGGAGCGAGTCCGCCAGCTGGAAAAAGAAGCGCTGACGAAACTCCGGCTGCATTGGGACAAGCCCGATTCAATGGCGGCGCAGTGAATCAGACGACCGGGTTTACAGCGAGGTAAGGCGCGCAATTAATTGCTCGCCTTGCTGCCACAACGCAGTGCGTTCTGCCTCACTTTTTTTATCCAGGTTCCGGTACATCAGGCCCATTCGACCATTGCTGCGAAAACGATCCTGATGGCGCATTAAAAAGTGCCAGTACAATCCATTGAACGGGCAAGCGCGGGTGCCCGTCGACTCTTTTACCTTGTACCAGCAAGTTTTACAGTAGTCCGATTGCCGGTTGATGTACTGGCCAGAAGCCGCGTAGGGCTTGCTGGTCATGCGGCCGCCGTCGGCATGAAGCGCCATGCCCAGAGTGTTGGGTCGTTCTACCCACTGATAGGCGTCCACATAAACGCTCAGATACCACTCGCTGACCGCCTCCGGATCCAGCTCCGCAATCAACGCGAAATTCCCGGTGACCATGAGGCGTTGGATATGGTGCGCGTAGCCATAAGCCCGGGTTTGGGTCACTGTCTGATGCACGCAGTTCATGCGGGTTTCCCCGGACCAGAAATAGGTCGGGAGGTTTTGGTGATGGTCGAGGCCGTTTTGGGGTTCGTACAGGCGCAGGTGCCAGTACAACCCCCGCACGAACTCCCGCCAGCCAATGATTTGTCGAATAAAACCCTCGGCGGCGTTCAACGGTATCCGGTCGCGGTAATAGGCATCGGCCACCGCCTCACAGACTTCCAGTGGGCTCAACAGCCCCTGATTCAGAGCCGATGATAAGCGGCTGTGAAACAGCCAGGGCTCACCGTTGGCCATGGCATCCTGATAGTCGCCGAAACAGTCCAAATGGCTGACCGCATGGTTTAGCGCAGCTTCAGCCTGAGCGCGCGTCACCGGCCAGAGGCCCGGTTGAACGTCACCCCAGCCATCAGCGAACTGGTCGTCGATCATGGCTGCAACGCGCTGGTCGATGCTGTCTGGCTCGAACAGCAGGGGGGCTGGTGTCGGAGGGTCGCCACGCCAGGCGCGGCGGTTGTCGGCATCGAAATTCCATTGGTCGCCTTCTGGCCGGTTGTCTTCAGTCATCAGCAGACCGGTGCGCTGGCGCATCCAGCGATAGAAATACTCCATGCGCAAGGCCTTGCGACCGTCCGCCCAGGCGGCAAAATCGGTTAGGGAGATCAAAAAACGCGTATCTTCCAACACCTCGACCGGGCATCCAAAATGCGTCTCCCAGTGGGCGATGTCAGTCAGCAGCCGGTGCTCGCCGGGTTCGGTTACCACGATGCGGTCAACGGGGTTTTCGGTGACCACAGCTTCGACGGCCTCTCGCAAACTGGCGTAGACCGTAGCGCCATCCAGCGGGAGGTAACGTACACGCCAGCCAGCTGACGCCAGCGTATCGGCAAAATGCCGCATGGCACTGAAGCAGTTGAAGAGTTTTTGCCGGTGATGCGGCACATACCGGGCTTCAGCCCAGACCTCGGCCATGACGATGAAATCGCGGTCGCGGTTCAGGCGCCGAAGGGTCGGCAGCGTCCGGGAAAGCTGGTCACCAAGAATAAGACCGAGTTGCATGCGAGCCTCTGCGGGAAACGGTTAGGGTTGCAAAGGTACGGAATGAACCGGGGTCTGGATGGTTGACGATCAGAGCGTGTGTTGCCAGCGTTGCAGCCATTGCTGGCTGTCGCTGAGAAAGTCTCCGGTGTGAACGAAGCCGGTCTGGGCCAGTACCGCCTGTGAGGCCAGATTGCCGGTGGCCGTCACGGCAACAACCCGGGTTAGACCCTCGCGTTGTGCGGCCGCGCACAACCAGCGCACCAGTTCTGTGGCATAGCCCTGGCGGCGCCAGTCGGGGTGAGTGCGGTAGCCCAGCTCGACCGTTCCGTTGATGGGCGGGCCCTTGAATCCACCCGCGGCAACGGCATTGTCTTGCGGGTAAACGCAAGCCGGGCGGTACCAGTGCGCCTCAGATGGGTTGGTCTGCATCAGGTTTTGCAGTTCCAGCAGCAGTGCGGGGTGACCGAACAGGAAGCGGCACTGCTCTGGCCGGGCCTGCAGTGCCGCGATATCCGCATCGGAAAGCCAGTCGATACGCAATGGCGTACTGGAGACTGGCTGTTTTTTAGGGGTCATTCGTTGTCCAGCAGATCCCGCGAGCGCAGGTCGGACAGGCGCTTCATCAGGTGCTCCAGTTCAGCGTGCTTTTCACGCCGCTCACTGACCCGGTCTTCCAGAAAGTCGATGACCTGCTTTTGCAACTTGACCTTGCTCAGGCGGTTGATATTGGTGATGCCACCGGGGTTGCAGACGTTGACTTCGAGCAGGCGTTCGCCAATCAGGTCCAGGCCGACAAAGTCGAGGCCATCGGCGACCAGTTTGGGGCCGATTTTCCGGCAAACGCGTTTTTGTTCTTCCGTCAGTTTCCAGATATGGGCACTGCCACCAGCCTGGATGTTGGCGCGAACATCGCCGTCTGCCGGCTTGCGATGGTAAGCGCCGATGGCTTTGCCATTGAGCATGAGCACTCGCACATCACCGTGCTCCGCCCCCTCAATGTAGGCTTGCAGAATGACGTAGTTGTTGCGCTCCCGGTCGATGTAAAAGTCGAGCAAGCTCTTGATGCTCGATTGTGCCGCTTTTTCGAGCACGATGACGCCATGGCCACCGCTGCCATCCAGAGGCTTCAGAATCCACTTGGCGCGGTCGCTCTCGCGAATGACGCGCAGCAGGTAATCCTTGTTCTTGGAGACATGGGTCTCCGGCAGAAAGTGGTTTTCCGGGTCGTGAAAGGTGGTGGTGTACAACTTGTTACTGGCCTTGCGCACGCCATCGACATCGTTGATGACCAGTGTCTCGTTCTTGACGGCATCGAGGAAGCTCAGAATGGTCGGGTCGATGGGCGGATCCTTGCGGATCATGATGCAGTCGAAGGCATGCAACGGCAGCATTTTTTCATCGAAACGAATCTTCTTGTACAACGTTGAGACGCTTTCCGGCACCTTGTCGATCGGTTGAATCACCCGCGAAAAGCCGTTGACCACGTTGTTGCGCACGGTCAGGTTCTGCGGGTAAAGCAGCGCCACCTTATGGCCGCGCGTCAGGCATTCCTGGATCATCACCAGGGTAGAGCTTTTGCCGGGTTCGATGTCTTCCCAGGCGTTGATCAGAAAAGCAATGTACATGGCTTACCCTTTGCGAATAGTCGAAGTTGGCGATTATTGGATGCGATGCTGCCATCAGCCTAACCCCTCGATGGCCAGGCGGCAACCGGGCCGCGGAGTTTACGGTTTAACCGCGGGGCGCTGCAAAGGCTTTATGCGTCAGACGTCTTGGCGAGCTGTTGCCGGGTCGTCTTTCAGGCTGTGGTAGCCCCCCACAACCCGGGTTGCCGTGGTGATGACGCATAGACCGAAGAATGCCCAGGCAAGCCCGGCAAAGTGCCCCGGAAACAGGCACATGGCGACCAGGAACGCGATGGTTTCCGTGCCTTCGGCCAGCCCTTCGAGGTAGTAAAAGCCCTTGCTGGGGTAGGTCATGCTGCTCAACTTGCGCCGCTCGGCCAAAATGGCATAGGCGAGGAAACTGCTGGCGGTGCCCATAAAGCCCCAGAGCAGTAACGCCGCTGCCAGCGCGTTGTCGGCCGGGTTGGCCAGTGCAAAACCGGCCACTACTGCAGCGTAGAAAATAAAATCCAGCACAATGTCGAGCAGTGCTCCGCCGTCCGTGGCGCCCTGCAGTCGGGCGAGTTCACCGTCGAGCCCGTCGGCCAGTCGATTCAACACAACCGCGATCAGCGCCAGGGCGTAAAGTTGAAACGCCAGCAGAGGGACTACCAACAGGCCCAGTGCAAACCCGGCCAGTGTGACCTGATTGGCGCGTATGCCCCGGTGGTCGAAACGTCGGGCCAGCCGGTTAAGGGGGGGCTTAATCAGGGTGAGGGTCCAGCGGTCAAGCATCGGGGGGCTCCAGGTTAATGAGCAGGCCCTGTTCGGGCCGGTCGGCCGGGTCGTGGGTGACCATCAGCGCCGGAATACCCAGCTCGATGATGCGGCTGAACACCCAGTCCCGGAACTGGCCGCGCAGGTGCTGATCCAGTTTGGAGAAGGGTTCGTCGAGCAAGATCAGGCGTGGTTCGGCCAGTAGCGTGCGCAACAGGCTGATGCGGGCGCGCTGCCCGCCGGACAGGGTCGCGACGTCGCGCTGTTCAAAAGCAACCAGTCCGGCGCTGGCAAGGGCCGAAGCGATGCGGTCACGTTTTTGCGCTCGATTTTGACGGCCGGGCAGCGCAAACACCAGATTCTGATAGACGTTCAGGTGCGGGAAAAGCAAGTCTTCCTGAAACAGAATGCCAACCTGGCGGTGTTCAATGGGCACGCCGAGCAAACTTTTGCCATTGAGCCGGATGTCGCCGCCCAATTCAAAGACCGGTGGCAAGGTGCCGGAAATGGCGGCGAGCAGCGTTGATTTGCCGGACCCACTAGGCCCCATAACGGTCCCGATTTGCCCGGGCTCCAGATGCACCGTCAGTGGCTGGAAAAGAGGGCTGTGATTGAGCGCGAGGCTCAGCTGTTCAATGTCGAATGCCATGCGTTGTCCGTTCATGTCAGGTTTGAGTCTGTTGCAGGGCCCGGTGATGCCGGTAACGCCAGGCCGCCAGTGACAGCGCCAGTGCAAAGCCGATCAACGGCAGCAACTGCTGCACCAGTGCATAAACCGCCATGCTGCGCCGGTTACTGCCACTGGCCAGACTGACGGCCTCGGTGGTAATGGTGGCAAAGCGTCCGCCGCCGATAAACAGGGTCGGCAGGTACTGGGCGACCGATACCGCAAAGCCGGTGGCCAGGGTATAACCCAGCGGCCGCCACAACTGCCCGAGTTTAATACGCCAGAACGTCGCAAGCCGATGGCCGCTGAGGCTCAGGCCAACCCAGGTGTAGCGCTCGTCATAGGCGCGGTAGGGGCCGCTCAGTGTCAGAAAGGTGTAGGGCAGCACGAACACGAGATGCGACCAGACCAAGACCCACCAGCGTCCACCCAGCTCCAGCCAGGCCAGACTGACCTGAAAGCCGAACAGGAAGGCAATTTGCGGCACCAGCAGCGGTAAATACACCACCCAGAGCAAGCGTTGAGCCGTAAAGCCCGGCTTCAGCTGGCGCAACCGTACCTCGTTTTCCAGCGCACCAATTACCAGCACCAGTGCGATGACCGCTGCGCTCAGCCCGGTGCTGAGTGTCAGCCAGAGCGGGTCGAGCAGGCGCTCCGGAGCACTGACCCAGGTGCGGGAGCTGAAAGGATCGGGCCAGAGCCCGGGGAAGCGCCACTGACCGGCAAAGGACCAAAGGATCAGGACGAGCAGCGATCCCAGGTAAAAAAAGGTGCCGGGTATCAGTACCAGTGACGCCCAAATAGGCAAACCCAGCCTCAGACGAGGGCGTTTACCATTGCTCAGCAGACGCAGACACAGCCACCGCAGGGGGCGTTCCAGATAGTACAGAATGGCCAGCGACAGAACCGTCACCAATAATAGGGTTGTGGCGGCTGCCGCCCCTGGTAAACGCAGCAGCAGGTTCGGGTCGTTGAACAGTCGGGTGGCCATTACGGCCAGGGTCGGTGGCGCGGTAGGGCCGGCAATGAGCGCAATGTCCACAACCGACAGGCTGAAAGCGACCACGGCGTAGAACGGCAGCCTCAAGCGGCCGTAAAGGACGGGCCAGATCAGCGTCAGCCAGACCTTGCCCGGGCGATAACCCAGGCTGGCACCGAGCCAGAGCGTTTTTTCCACCTTCAGAGCAGGAAGGGACGCCAGCGCCATGAACAACAGAAACGGAATTTCCTTCAGCGCCAGAACCAGCATCAGGCTAAGGCCATAGGGGTCTTTGAACGTCATCCAGTTGGGCGGGTACTCCGGCCAGCCAGTCATTACCGCGAGCCAGCGAACCAGCCAGCCGCTGGGGGCGACCAGGAAGCCGATGCCGATGGCAAAGGCGGCATGGGGAACCGACAGGATGGGCGCCAGCAGTTTCTCCAGTCGGCGAAAGCCCCGGGACGGGTAAAAGGCCATCAGAATCAGCAACGTAGCGCCCAGTGCCAGCAGGGATGAGCCAAGGCCAGTGAGCACCGACAGGCGCAGGGCCGTTCCGGTGCCCGGGTAGTGCAGCAGCTCAACCCAGGGGGCCAGCGATAACGAACGCTGTTCCAGCGCTGGGAACCAGCCAAAAGCGGGTAACCAGGTGCCCGCCAGCCCGACCAGTACCGGTGTTAAAAACGCCAGTAGCAGCAGGCGCGGGAACCAGGGGAGTAACCGGGTGATCAACGTGCGTAACGTTGTTGCCAGGCGCGTTCCAGGGCCGGAACCCAACTGGCGTCCGGTTCGCGCAGCACCGCGCCGAGCTCATCGGCCGAGAGTGTGGCCACGCCTGCCGGCAGTTGCTCGAACAGTGCCCGGTCGGATTCGGCCAGCTTGTCGAGCGCCAGCACCGTGGGGTCACCCCAAATCGAGGTATCGGCTTTGTGGGCCTGGGCTTCCGGTGACATCAGGAAGTTGGCAACCACCTGCGCCGCCGCTGTGTTGTCGCTGTTGTAGGGGATGCCGATAAAATGCGTATTGCCGATGGAGCCAGCGTCATGAACGTAGGTACGCACCGTGTCGGGCAGTTCACCGTTGGCGATGGCATTGCTGGCATCGTTCGGATTGAACGACAGCGACAAGACAATTTCACCATCGTTCAATAGCTGCGTCATTTCCGGGGCGCCACTGGTAAAGGTCTCTCCGTTGCGCCACATCAGCGGGTGCAGCAGATCCAGGTAGGCCCAGAGCGGTTCGGTGACGGTGTCGAAGTCGGCCTCATCTACCGGGCTGTACAGGGGTTCACGATCGGCGGCCAGCTCGAGCAGGGCCTGTTTGAGAAAGGTGGTGCCGTGAAACGCCGGTGGTGCCGGGTAGGTAACCCGGCCTGGATTGTCGCGGGCAAAGTCGAGCAGATCGAGCATGGAGCGAGGTGTTGCATCGACACGCGCCGTATCCGCCATAAACACCAGTTGTGCCATGCCCCAAGGGGCTTCGAGGTTGTCGACCGGAGTGGTGAAATCAAACAGGGTGGTGGGTTTGTTGTCGGTATCGACCAGGGGGTAGTTTGGCAGATCCTGGGTGAACGGGCCGAACAACAGGTCGTTCTCTTTCATCGCGGCGAAGTTTTCACCGTTGATCCAAACAAGGTCAGCAGCGCCACCGCTATCGCGACCGGCGGTTTTCTCCGACAGAATCTGGCTGATTGTTGTGCCGATTTCGGCCACTTTAACGTGTTCGAGTGTTACTTCGAACTCGTCTTCAACCCGCTCGGCAGCCCAGCGCAGGTAGTCGTTGATGACCTCACTGCCGCCCCAGGCGTGAAAATAGACCGTCTGGCCCCGGGCTTGTTCCAGCGTCCCGGTCCAGTTGGTTTCCGCCAGGGCTGTACCCGTGGCCAGTGTTGCCGTCAGGGTCGCGGCGAGCGCCCAGCGATGTCGAGTCATGCGGTATCCTTTTTTAAACTGATTGATGTAATGGGTCGTCTATGCTGTCGGTCGTAGAGGCCAGATACATGTTGCAGCTTGTGTGTGGGTCTCCGACCGATCCCTGCCGGGATAATGGTACCTTAAATGAGAGTCGTACGACGGCCGCGTTTCTTACACTCATCGGGCGCAACCTGGACGCCCGGTTCCGTTGCTTAATTCCTTACGCAGCCAGAACGTGAATTGGATGCAGTTTCCATGTGCTCCGGGTTTTGGCAGTATCCGGTAACCCATCGCCTTCAAAAAAAAAGAGAGAACCACTGTGACACCACCTTCCACGCTAGACGCTTCCTTCCAGCAATGGCTTGAACAGGCCAAAGCGGCCGGACTTGAGGCCGATATTGCCCAGCAGCTGGCCAGGACGGCGGTGTGCAGCCCCTGGTTCGATGAGCTGCTGAGCGTCAGCGGCATGGCAGATGTTGCGCGATGGGTCACCGATCCGCAGCCACCCGGCGCTGACCTGGATGCGCTCAGCGCACACTGGCCACTGGGTGACCTGGACCTGGCCAAGGCCGACCTGCGCAATTGGCGCAACCGGCAAATGGCCCGTTTGATCGTGCAAGATGCCAATGGCCAGTCAACAGCTCGGAAAACCGCCCGGGCGGTGTCAGACCTGGCCGATATCGCCATCCGGTGTGCGGTGACCTATGCCGAGGCTCACTGGACTGAACAATGGGGGGCACCGGCTCCGTCCCAGTTCGGCGAACCGCATCAAAGCCTGGTTGTGTTGGCCATGGGTAAACATGGTGCGCGGGAACTGAATTTGTCGTCGGACATTGATCTGATCTTCGCCTTTCCCAGCCAGGGAGAGGTGAGCAACGGGCGCAGCCACGAGGAATTTTTTACCCGGGTCGGGCGAACGGTTATCCAGTTGCTGGATACCCGTACCCCAGAGGGGTTTGTATTTCGGGTCGACATGAGGTTGCGACCCTGGGGTCAGAGCGGTGCTCTGGTCAGTAATTTTGCCGCCATGCACCATTACTACACCCATCAGGGCCGGGAGTGGGAGCGGTTTGCCATGGTCAAAGCGCGCCCGGTTACCGGTGCGCCGGCGGCACAGGCCGAGTTGGAGCAGGACCTGAAAGCCTTTGTCTATCGTCGCTACGTTGACTTTCACGCGCTGGGCGCACTGCGACGGCTGAAATCAATGATTCAGAAGGAGGTACGCCGACAGCAATTGGAAGACAACATCAAGCTGGGGCAGGGGGGGATCCGCGAGGTTGAATTTATCGCCCAGGCGTTTCAACTGATACGGGGGGGGCAAGACATTGCCTTGCAGGAGCGCGGTACCTGGCCAGTGTTGTCGATGCTGGCAGACGAAGGCTATTTGCCCCCCGACGTCAGCCGGGAGCTGACGGACGCTTACGGGTTTCTGCGCGATCTCGAGCACCGCATACAGGCGCTGCGCGATGAACAAACGCAGCGCCTGCCAAGGGATGATGCCGACCGGGCACGTTTGGCCTGGTCGATGGGGTTTGATTCGGTCGAGGCTCTGCTGGCGAAACTGGCGCATTATCGTGAGCGGGTGCATCACCATTTCCAGCAGGTGGTGGCTGAGGACGCCGAATCGTCCCGCGCCCTGAATCCGGACATGGTGGCCCTGTGGCGTGACGGGCAGTGCCCGTCGACGGATGGTGACAGCCGAGACACCGAGGCGGTGCTGGCCTTTCGCAATGAAGCTGCGGTGAAGCGCTTGCAAGGGCAGGCCCGCGACAACCTGGACCAGGTGATGCCCATGCTGCTGACCGAGTTGTCAGGCAATAACAGGCTGGCCAGTGGGTTCGAGGCATTGCGCCCGATTCTGGAGGCTATTCTGCGGCGATCGGTGTATTTCGTCCTGTTGGCCGAAAACCCGGACGCCCTGCGCCAGCTGTGCCGACTGGCGCCAGCGTCTCCGTGGATCGCCAACCTGTTCGCCCAGAAACCCTATTTGCTCGATGAGCTGTCCGACCCCGACAGCTTGTACCGCCTGCCGCAGCGTGGCGAACTGACCGATGACCTGCACCAGACGCTGCTGCGGGTGCCTGCGGACGATCTTGAACAGCAAATGGAAGTGCTGCGCCATTTTCGTCATGGCCGGGTATTGCGGGCGGCAGCCTGCGAAGTCGCTGCCATGCTGCCACTGATGAAAATTTCGGATTACCTGGCCTGGGTTGGCGAGGTTGTGGTTGAGCAGGCTCTGGCGCTCGCCTGGCAACAGATGGTTGACAAGCACGGGCGGCCCAGTCGCGATAATGGCGACTGGTGTGAACTCGATTTTGGCGTTGTCGCCTACGGCAAAATGGGTGGGCTGGAGCTGTCCTACGAATCGGATCTCGATCTGGTGTTTCTGCATCAGGCCTCGGCTCAGGGCGAAACCGAGGGCCCGAAGGTGATCGACAACGTGGTCTTTATGGCTCGACTGGGGCAGCGACTGATTCATTTGCTCAGCACCGCGACACCGAGCGGAACCCTCTACGAAGTGGATACCCGGCTGCGACCTTCTGGCAATTCCGGTTTGCTGGTGACCAGCCTGACGGCATTCGAGAAATACCAGAACAGCAAGGCCTGGACCTGGGAGCACCAGGCACTGGTCAGGGCCCGGTTTATTGCGGGCGACCCGGAATTGCAAACGGCGTTTAACGCCGTCCGTCAGGATATTCTGCAACGACCCCGAGACCGCGAGACACTGCGCGAAGACGTGATTCAAATGCGCCGGAAAATGGTGGGGCACCTGTCCAGCCAGGCGCAGAAGGGCAAGGCGGATGAGGTGTTTCACATCAAGCAGGACCCGGGTGGCATTGTTGATCTGGAGTTTCTGGTGCAGTACCTGGTGCTGGCCTACGCCGATGACCACCCGGAAGTCGCCCGCTGGTCCGACAATGTGCGCTGCATCAAAGCCCTGCGCGAGGCGGGCGTACTGACCGGTGAACAGGCGGACCAGTGGCTCGATGCCTACCTGACGCTGCGCGAGCACACCCATCATGCGGTGTTGTCAGGAACCTCCACCACGGTACCGGTGGCGCAGATGACCCCCGAGCTGGCGCGGGTGCGCGAGCTGATTCGGGCACAGTGGCAGCACTGGCTTGGCGCCGAGTCGCCAGCCGAGCAGCCACCGCAGTGACCGGGTGTTGGCCGGGGTGTCAGGTGAGGAATACAGTGTTGATATCAATGCATGGTGTTCCGGGCCTTTGGCGCTAGAGTCCGGCTCTTAACTTGGCATACAATGAAGCATCGTCGCCCAAGGGCCGACGCCTCGACCACGGGCTTGAATCTGGCCCACAGCATTGGGAATTTGTAATGGCCGCATTTGGTACCGTATTCATGCCGCAGATGGCATTGGCTCAGTATGACAATGGCGCTTGGAGCCAGACCGAGATCGTTTCCTCCAATTCACTGACGCTGCATCCGGGCGCGCACGTACTGCACTATTCCAGTACCTGTTTCGAGGGCCTCAAGGCGTTCCGTCATGCCGACGGTTCGGTCAATATCTTCAGAATGGATGCCAACATTGAGCGCATGGCGCAAAGCAGCCAGTTGCTGAACTTGCCAGCCATCGACAAAGCTCAGTTGAAACAGATGATCATCGATATCGTCGCTCGCTTCAAAGACGATGTGCCCGAAACGCCGGGGTCCATGTACATTCGACCAACGCATATAGGCACCGAAGCGGCGATAGGCAAGGCCGCCGCTCCTACTGAGAGTTCACTGCTGTATGTGTTGCTATCGCCAGTCGGTGATTATTTTGCCGGCGGTGGCAAGGCACTGTCGCTCTTGCTGGAGGAAGACGGCATGCGCTGTGCGCCGCACATGGGCATGGTAAAAAGCGGCGGCAACTACGCCAGTGCGCTGGGCCCTATCCTGGCAGCCAAATCCCGTCACGATGCGGATCAGGTATTGTTTTGCCCGAACGGCGATGTTCAGGAAACCGGTGCGGCCAACTTCATTTTGATCGATGGCAACGAAATCATCACCAAGAGCCTCGACCGTTCCTTCCTGCACGGTATTACCCGCGATTCGATCCTGACTCTGGCTCGGGACCGGGGCATGACCGTCAGCGAACGCAGCCTGAGTGTGGACGAGCTGTTAGAACGCGCAGCCAAGCCAGGCACTGAGGCAGCGTTGTCGGGAACCGCCGCGGTATTGACGCCCGTGGGCACCCTGATTCGCGGTGAGCAGCGCTTTTCCGTCGGCTCGGGCGAGGCCGGTGAAACAACCCTTGCCCTGCGTAAAGCACTGAATCAGGTTCAATGGGGCGAGTCCGACGATCCGCACGGCTGGCTAACGCCGGTCAAATGACGGAATCTGTTCCGGGGGGTGAATGACCTCCCTGGTTGAGCGGAGCACTTACCAAAGTTTTACAACAGAACCGTTCAGGGTGATACAGCAGGGCAGGGCCTGGAAGCCACGCCCCGGCGATGCTGACCGGAGTCAGTTGCCGAGTCGGGTCAGGTTGGACAGTTTGGGGTTGGGTTTTTTTGCCTTGCGCAGTAGCAGTGCGACCCGGCCGATGGACTGGATCAGGGTAGCGCCGGTTTGCTCGCAGGCAGATTGGATCAGGGCGTTTTTCTGATCGCGATCGGCGACATTGACTTTAATCTTGATCAGTTCGTGGTCGTTCAATGCGCGGTCGATCTCGGCCAGAACGGTTTCCGCCAGGCCTTTTTCGGCGATGGTTACCAGCGGGTTCAGATCGTGACCTATGGTACGGTAGCGTTTTCGTTGTTCCTGACTCAAACTCATGGGTGTCTCTCAGACTCTGTTGCTTGCAAAAAACGGCATTGTACTTTAGAACACCCTGCCAAACACAGCCCAACCGGGCAGTCAGCCGGGTAAGGCTGCAGATCAATCGGGATGATAGCCCGGTTGTTCTTGCATTTTAGTGACCGCACCCCATTATTTTGGTGTGTGAAAAGTCTGTGCCAGTTGGCATCAAAGGCTTGAGGGCAGGTCTTCTTCCGAACAGCCGGATAAGTCTGCTGATCGAATTTACGCGTAAATACCGGGCTGATATCACACCATCACGCCGGTGTTGCGCACCCGCCTCTGGCCACCTGAGGGTAGGTCGGGACGGAGACAAACGACCTATGCAGCCTGGCTGCCAACGAGGGTAAAAGTTGAACGATATGGCTAAAAATCTGGTTCTATGGCTGATTATCGCGGCGGTTCTGCTGGCCGTTTTTAACAATTTCGATACCACGGCCACCTCTGAAGAAATGAGCTACTCCCGCTTTGTACAGCAGGTAGAACAGGATCAGGTGCGGTCTGTGGTCTATCAGGGGCTGACCATTAACGGTGTTCGTCGTGACGGTTCAACCTTTGAGACCGTACGGCCGCCTTATGTCGACGATTCCGAACTGATCGACAACATGATCGAGCACAATGTCGAGGTGGAATCCAAGCAGCCGGAGCAGCAAAGCATCTGGTCCCAGTTGCTGGTGGCTGCCTTCCCGATTCTGATCATTCTTGCGGTGTTCATGTTCTTCATGCGCCAAATGCAGGGCGGAGCCGGTGGCGGCAAGGGCCCGATGAGTTTTGGCAAGAGCAAGGCCAAGATGCTGAGCGAAGATCAGATTAAGACCACCTTCGCCGACGTAGCGGGTGTTGAAGAGGCCAAGGAGGACGTCCAGGAACTGGTCGAATTCCTGCGCGACCCGGGCAAGTATCAGCGTCTGGGTGGCCGAATCCCTCGCGGCGTGCTGATGGTCGGTTCGCCCGGTACCGGTAAGACTCTGCTGGCTAAAGCCATTGCCGGTGAAGCCAAGGTGCCGTTCTTCTCGATTTCCGGCTCCGACTTTGTCGAAATGTTTGTTGGTGTGGGTGCATCGCGCGTACGTGACATGTTCGATCAGGCCAAGAAGCAGGCGCCCTGCATCATCTTTATCGACGAGATCGACGCCGTAGGTCGTTCACGTGGCGTTGGCATCGGTGGTGGGAACGATGAACGCGAACAAACGCTGAACCAGTTACTGGTTGAGATGGACGGCTTTGAAGTGAACGATGGCATCATCGTCATCGCGGCCACCAACCG
>ERZ1699650.166-NODE-166-length-18027-cov-22.666926_pt1 | contig 18027 bp, 24 predicted proteins | sample MGYA00581512_ERZ1699650 | MGnify/ENA primary metagenome ERZ1699650 (study PRJEB42348, sample SAMEA6618698) | metagenome | isolation source: Polyester-degrading enrichment culture growing on monomer terephthalic acid, Te | collected 2019-05-17 ... | reverse complement strand
GTCTTTACCATCGAGCTTGACGATGAAGTTAAGGCTTTTGTTCAGAATGCGCGGAAACGGATGTGCCGGGTCCAGCCCGATTGGGCTCAGCAACGGCAAGACTTCATGTTCAAAGTAGTATTGCAGCCATTGCGTTTGCTGGTCGCTCCAGTCTTCGCGTTTGATCACCCGAATGTCGTGCTCTGCCAGCAACGGCAACAGGGTGGTGTTCAGGGTGTCGTACTGTCGTTGAACCAGATCATGGGCTCGGCCAGCGATCTGGTCGAGCTGGGTACGCGGTGAAATGCCCTCTGGCCCGGTCACCATGGAACCGGCTTCAAAGCGCTCCTTCAAGCCGCCAACGCGAATTTCAAAGAACTCATCCAGATTGGTGCTGGAGATGCACAGAAACCGCAGCCGCTCGAGCGGTGGGATGGTGTCGTCCAATGCCTGAGACAGCACCCGGTCGTGAAATTCCAGCAACGACAGTTCGCGGTTGATGAAATGCTCGTGCGTAATCGGTTCAGCCATGACCCACCTCTGATTCTGATGCGATCAGTGTATGACAAAAATGTTGCAGAGGTATGACACTCAACAGGATTTACGCTTTGGTTCGGATTCGCAGATTGGCTGAACGGTCAACCCAGTGTTCGTCCCAGCCATCGGGCAGGCATAGACGGGTGGCGCGACACATCGCTCGACTTGGACCCAGGAGTAGCAGGCGCTGGTAACCAGGAACCCCGGTGACCGTGCCCTGCGCCAACACCCCGGCGATCCTGGGGGGCGGCAACTCTAAATCGAAGGCCGACTTACCCAACTGGCCGAACAGGACCTGCTCAGCGCCGACGCTTGTCAACCAAGGCGGCCCGCTTGATAGCAGTGCAAACCATAGCGATGACAGAAGGCCAGGGTGCGTTACTGGCGGCAAAAGCCCCGAAAAAACACAACATCGCCAGCGTTGTTCGACCCACACGGCCAAAGGCTGCTGGCATGATGTGACCTGACAGAGCAGTCAGTCTGCCCGAGCGGCCAGAGCTTCAAAAAACAACCGCGTTGCCTCATTAGCCGGGAAGTAACTTTCAATCATCAGCTCCTGAACACCGGCATCCAGAGCGGTACCAAAGCTGCTCAGTGTCGAAAACACACTCAACGCCTGGCCATTGATGACCAGTTCAGATGTCAGCATGGGGCCTTCCCAGGTGTTCGGCTCAGGGGTTTGCCAGTTGGCGGGTGGGTCCATGGCGAGCAGTCGGTTCATCAGACTGCTCAGTTCCTGTTTCGGTTGGGTTTGCAGTTGCAGTGCCAGGCGGCGCAACAGCAGGGCGGCGATGGCCTCCCAGTTGGTCATGTAGGGCCTCAGGCCATGCTGGTCGAAGATAATCTCCAGCATGTTGATGCGCCCTTGGAAGCTGGCTGCCGGTAACAGGGCTCTGAGCAAGCGTTGCAGCGACTGGTTCGCCAGGTGCAGGTCCCAGGTGTTGTATAGCACAGCGGCCGGGTAGGGGTCTTGCTTGTCGAGTATCATCTTCAACGCGTGCCGAACCGGGGCCATCGCGGCCTCTTCAAGCGGCAGGTCGGTGTACACCGGGGCATAGCCACAGGCGTTCATCAGGCGATTGCAGTCGCGGTGTTCCAGGCCCATAACGTCAGCAAGTCGCAGCAGCATTTCCCGGCTGGGCTGGGTACGACCGGTTTCGATAAAACTGATGTGCCGCGCGGATACCTCGGCCTGCAAACTGAGTTCGAGCTGAGAAAAACGCCTGGCGCGACGCAAGGTTGCAAGTAAGTGACCGGCTGATCCCATCGGTGTGCTCCGCTACGCCTTACATCAGACATTATCCTCACCCATGAAAGGGCGCAAGACCATTACCTCTGGGGTAATTGAGTGGCAACATCGAAATCGGGACAGTAGACCCTCAACCCGTTCGATGAGGAAGACCCCATGCAAGTACCCAGCTTATCTGCCACCTTACTGACCAATACCGTTACGTCTGCCATTGCCGGCCTGTTGTTACTGGCCGCACCCAATCCTATCGGCGCATTCATGGGGGGTGTTGCGCCCTGGTTGCTGCAACTGGTGGGCGCGGGGTTGGCGCTGTTTGCCCTCAGCGTATTGTTGGTGCGACGCACGCTGCCCGGCTCCGGATCAACCACCGGTGTCGACTGGGTGTTCGCGCTGGACGTGACCTGGATCATCGCAACGCCCGTCGTAATGCTGGTTTATGCGCAGCAACTCAGTCTCTGGGGGCACCTGCTGCTGGCCGATGTGACTCTGCTGGTCATGGGGTTTTCCTGCCTGGAACGCTACTGGTTAAAGCGCATGAGGGCTGGTGCGGTAGCCGTCTGAACGTTTTCGCACACGGGCAGTGGTCGGTTCAAAACATATCGGCTAAGGTCACTCGGCAAATGGGAGCCCTCACTGGGGGTTCTCACCCTGATTCAGCCCAAACTCTTTCTGTTTTTTCTTGCTTAGGCCACGCGAGACAATCCGGTGTGATTCAGTGAGGTAATATTTGAGTTCTTCATCTGCACCGGCTGATGCATCCACTTGCTGAATCCACTTCATGCCCCGGGAAGCGAGATAGGGCGCGGGTCGAAAACCGGGCTGTTCTCGCAGCACGTCGTAATCCAGATCCGAGGTTTTAAAGGTATAGGCCGGGCTGTCATTATCACCCCAGCCACCAATGGCAAATACTTTTCCGCCTACTTTCCAAACCTGGGCGCCACCCCATTGGACAACGTGCGTGGTTGCTGGCAGCGCCCGGCAAAAATCATTGAACTCATCATAGGTCACCTGTTTACTCCTTTTACCGGATTAACCCCGAACTCTCTCATGACTATGGGTTTCCCTATACAGTATGAAGACTGAATCAGCTGACGACTCACATTAGCCTATAACACCCAGCCAGCCGAATACGGCTACTGCGATGCCCACACCCAGGCAGATGATAGCCAGAATCAGCTCGCTGTAGGGCTTGTCTTTCTTAAGCCCGGGTACCAGCACGGCATCGGCGGGGTTAACCGGATTGTAATACACCTGAACCTCGCTACCGACCGGATAACGCTCGGCAAACTCGACGGTCTCCGGGTAAACCAGCGTATAAAACGTGGGTGACCTTCCGGTGTAGTCGCGACCGTTAACCTGATAGCTGAATACCACTTTCACATGCTCGGCGTCTTTCATTTCCCCATCAATTAGGCGCTTCTTCCAAAGCTGCACCTCAACCAGCCGCCCGGCAACACGCGGCCAACCCTGGCTTGCTATCGCATGCCGGTAATTGGCAATTGAATGAAACAGCAAATAGCTGCCAAAGAGTGCGAACGCCAGACCAGCTAACAGGGGTAGGTTCATTGCTCGGTCTCATGATTGGTGGAGCGGTCACGTTACCGCAAGTCGTTGCACGGGAAAACTGCCAGCCTTGCCGTCGAGTCGACGCGCACGAACACTCACAGGCATGACTCCATATCGGCTTGTTATCCTGTGGCTCCGAGGTAACATGCATTAACACCGACAAAAAGGACCTGCTCATGAAACGCGAAACCATTGCCCTGCACCACGGCTACGAAGCCGACGACCAGCACGCCGTGGCTGTACCCATTCACCAGACCACCTCGTTTTCTTTCGACAATGCCCAGCACGGGACGGATCTGTTTGACCTGAAAGTCACCGGCAACATCTATTCACGCATCATGAACCCGACCTGTGCGGTACTGGAACAACGGGTCGCCGCGCTCGAAGGTGGCATTGGTGCGCTGGCGGTTGCTTCCGGCATGGCGGCGATTACCTACTCGATCCAAACGATCGCCGAAGCAGGCGACAACATCGTCTCGATCAGCGAACTCTATGGCGGCACCTATAACCTGCTCGCCCACACCCTGCCCCGTCAGGGCATTGAAACCCGCTTCGCGGATAAAGACGACTTTGATGGCATCGCCAAACTGATCGATGAACGCACCAAGGCGGTGTATTGCGAATCGGTCGGCAACCCCTCGGGCAGCGTAGTTGACGTCAAACGCCTGGCTGACATCGCCCACGCGGCGGGTGTGCCACTGATTGTCGACAACACCGTTGCCACGCCATTTCTGTGGCGGCCGATCGAGCAGGGTGCCGACATCGTCGTACACTCGGCGACCAAATACATGGGCGGCCACGGCACTACTGTGGGCGGCGTGATCGTCGATTCCGGCAAATTCCCTTGGGCCGACCAGCCAAAACGCTTTGCGCTGCTGAACGAGCCCGATGTGTCTTACCACGGCGTCAGCTACACCCGCGATGTGGGTGAAGCCGCTTTCATTACCCGGGCTCGGGTTGTGCCGCTGCGTAATATGGGTGCCGCCCTGTCGGCTCAGGCCGCCTGGAATATTCTGCAGGGTCTGGAAACTCTGGCGCTGCGAATTGAACGCGTGTGCGAGAACACTCAGAAGATCGCCGAACACAAAGACCACGCCCTGGCTCAGGAATACATGAACGGCACCGCCTCGGGTATTCTCAGTTTTGGCATTGACGGTGGCCGCGAAGCCGGTGCTCGCTTCTACGATGCCTTGCAACTGATTCTGCGGCTGGTGAACATTGGCGATGCGAAAAGTTGTGCGGCTATTCCCGCCTCAACCACTCACCGTCAGTTAAACGATGAAGAACTGAAAGCGGCGGGTGTCAGTGCCGATATGGTTCGGTTGTCGATCGGCATTGAACACGTTGACGACTTGATCGCCGACATCGACCAGGCTCTGGCCAAGTCGGCCGGGTAATTCGAACAATGCCCTCCCAATGCCGGGCGAACACTCGCCCGGCTCTGTCAGACCTTCTGTGTCATTCCACACGGTACCCCTTGCTCTCGCTATACGTATTGATGTCTGAAAACTCAACGCACTTGTATATAGGTGTCATGACATCTATATTGGGAGCCAGCAGAAGGAGTGAGCTATGAATACGGAACACCTGGCTTTGTTGTTTTTACGAAAAGCGTCGCACTTAAATGGCCAGATCAACAAAGCGCTGGCAGAGTCACTCGACCTCACTACACCGCAGCTACGCATTATGGAAGTCGTGGCCAAAAGTGCGCCGGCCGGGTGCACTGTAAACACCATTAAAACGAGCATGTTCGACCCTATGTCGAACGTATCCAGAATGCTGGTCAAGCTCGAGAAAAAGGCGCTAATCGTCAGGTCGCCTTCATCGACGGATCAACGAAGCGTTCTCATTCAGCTGACCAGAGAAGGCAAAGAGAACCTGATACAGGGTAAGCAGATTATGGACACTTTCCTCAACCGGCTGGACTTTATTACACCCGAGGAAAGCGATGTCTTTACTGACATTCTCAATCGCATCCCCAACTGAATGAATACAGGTACCAGCCACCTCGATACACCGCTGAACGATAAGGAGGTTGTTTTGAACATTGCTATTCTGGGCGCCGGTGTTGGTGGGCTCGCCACCGCCATAGCCTTGACCCAACAAGGCTTTAACGTTCAGATTTACGAGCGGCAAGCGAGCCTGTCGACGATTGGTGCGGGGATTGTGTGCTGGCCCAACGCCACCTTTGTCCTCAAAGAACTGGGGGTATTGGAGGAGATCGCTGCTGTTTCAGGTGCCATCACCCAAATGGTACGAACGTCTTCAGATGGGGAAGCACTGGGCGCATTGAATGTGCTACAGATCAACACCTTAATGGGTTATCCGAGCTTGTCCATTCTGCGTAAAGACCTGATGCGCATTCTCGAACGCCGCCTGACTGCACTTGGTGTTCGGGTTCACTACGGTCACAGAGTGGTTGGTATGTGCGGCGGTGATTCGGGCGCTACCACCGTTCAATTCGACAAACTGCCGGCTCTTGAACCCGATGTCGTCATCGGGGCCGACGGTCGAATGAACTCGGTTGCCCGACGCTTTGTTCACGGAGACCCTACACCGGTCTACCAGGGTTTTATCAATTGGATAGGGGTGTTTGAATCGCCCGCTTCCATGTTCCCTGATACCGACGTGTTCGATTACTGGGGGGTCGGCACCCGTTTCGGAATAGTACCGGTGACTGACAAAGTCGCTTACTGGGCTGGCGGTGTCGCTGAACCACAGGTCGGAATGAATGACCCGTCAGCCTACAAGCAAGAGTTGGCAGCGTTGTTTTCAGGCTGGAACGACAAAATAGCTATGCTCATTGAGCGGACACCAGTGGAGCTCATCAACAAAGTATACGTTCACGACCACAACCCGATCGACCGGTGGCACCGGAGCAATGTGTTGCTCATCGGCGATGCGGCTCACGCAGCACTGCCCACCTCTGGTCAGGGTGCTTGCCAGGCGCTTGAGGATGCCTGGCATCTGGCCCGGTTACTCAAACAAGGCGGTGACCTTGCCTCTGTTTATTCCAGCTTCACCGCGCTGAGAAAAGCAAAAACCCATGCAATAGGCAATGCAGGCAGGCAGCTCGCTACCGCCTTGTTCAACACCGATCCCGACTACTGCCAACAACGCAACCAGAACAGCATCGACAACGACTTTACTGCAAGTGCCCGTGGCATGGCACAACTCTGGGGCAGCCAATTGCTCTACACTGCTTAGGCTGTTTGGTCGGACAACAAGCGGCCTCGTTCAGACTCACATAACACCCCAGGAGGCACTGTGCAATTGTCAAAGGACCAGCGTGAATACTGGGAAACCTACCAGAAAGCAATTGGACAGGACGTATCGGCGCTTTTCTACGAGGCGTTCCATTTCGACGACAACAAAGAAGACGCCAATGCGCTGGTACAGTTGGTTCTGGCCGGCACCAAACGCGCCACTGCTGGCTTGCTGTGGTCACATGAAGCCGAACAAAAGCCACTGCCCAGGCCTGGGGTGCTCAGTATCGTGACGAACTGGAACAGCGAGCCTTTGTGTATTATCGAAACAACGAAGGTTGCCGTCGTACCCTTTGGGTCCGTTAGCGAGGAATTTGCAGCGACGGAAGGTGAAGGGGACAAAACCCTGGAATACTGGCGAAAGGCACACTGGTCGTATTTTGGAAGAGAGTGCGTGCGAATAGGACGGGAGCCGAGCTTACACATGCCCGTGGTGTGTGAGCAGTTCCGCGTTGTGTATCCGGAAGTCACTTGACCAAGGCAAGGTTGCGTAGCTTCCACAGCTGGCTATTCATCGATAAATTGCCAGGTCTCTGCACCATCGAACAGTCGAATCGGCACACCGGAATAGACCTCCGGTAGGAACATTCTGAAATTGATGGAAAGCCGTTCTTCAGGCGTTTTATCAACCCCCTCGTAGTGGGTGACACAACCGCAGTCCGCACAGTGATAGAACTCGATAACCTGATCACCCCAGACATAAGCAACCACCGATTCCGGTTGGTATTTAACGCTGGCAGTCGCTCTGGTGTAGTGACCCCACAGCGATCCGTACCGCCTGCAGATGCTACAATTGCATTGAACAATCTGCAGGGGGAGTTGCGGGACGATGACTTCTACGTTTCCACAATGACAGCTTGTTTTATACATTACCCTATCTCCTGCAACCCTCGTAAACCCCGCTAACAACGATGAATCTAGTATGCTACCGGCTATCATCAAACTGATACCGCCTGATACCTCCATAGGGCCTGGCGCCTTGATTGGGTAGTCCATGCGTGTGGCACACTCACAGGGGGATGGTACTGTGACACTATGGAGGAACCCACACTATGACGACAGAATTGCCCTTTTCCCAAGCCTGTGAAAATAACAAAACCCCCATCCTGGAGGTACTGCGCAGCGTCTTCGAATCAACGGCAACGGTACTTGAGATCGGTACAGGTACCGGCCAACATGCCGTGCATTTCGCTCGAGCACTCCCTCATCTTCAATGGCAACCCTCCGATCGCCCCGATTCCGCTCACCTGAGCCGCCTGCGACTGGAGCTCGCGGGCCTCTCCAACCTATTGCCCATAGTGAAGCTGGATGTCGGAATCAAACCTTGGCCAATCTCCGAATTCGACGGCGTCTTTTCGGCAAATACCGCCCACATCATGGCCTGGACGGAGGTCGAACAGATGTTCCAGGGAATCAGCAACCGGCTGACCCTCAACGGTGCATTCTGTCTCTACGGTCCGTTCACATATCAAGGGTCGTTTACCAGTGACAGCAACCAACAGTTCGACCAGCACTTGCGAGCCCGGGCACCGCAGATGGGCATTCGCGACCTGGACGACCTGAACAGGTTGGCCAGGGCTGAAGGCCTGGTACTGGAAAGCGATATAGCCATGCCTGCCAACAATCGATTGTTGGTGTTCAGATCGAACGGTTCTGCCTGTTAACGGACTCTCCGGCGGAGTTCAAAGGTTGCATAGACGTAAAGCCCTCTGCAAATAAACAAACAAGCCAAGGTCAGTTCTTCACAGCAGGAATGTCACCTCGTGCCCGACTGATGTGAGTGCTTCAAGCGCACGGGCATTAGCAGGGCACTGATGCTGGCTATGATGAACTGTGTAGCCGCCTATGCAGTTCATGTACCTGTTCAGCAAGACCGGCCACCGGGCCTTCAACCCTAACGTTTCGTACCACCTCCCGAATCGGTAAAGCCCGTACCGTCGGCGCCGGAACGCCCAGTTCAGACAACCAGGCTGTCAGTTGCGCGGATGAGCTCACATACACGATACGCCCCAGCCCGACCCACCCATGGGCAGCGGCACACATAGGGCAGTGCTCACCCGACGTATAGACCGTTGCCTCTGCTCTGGCTTTCGGGGTCATGTTTGCTGCAGCCCAACGTGCTATTTCGAACTCAGGGTGACGAGTGTGGTCACCAGAAGCCACATGATTGTGGTCCTCAAACATAACGTCCCCGTCTGCTGATACCAGAACAGAGCCAAAGGGTTCATCACCCCGTTCCAATGCCTGTGTTGCGAGTTCGACACAGCGTCGCAGGTGTTTCATATCTTCATTGCTCACCATAACCAAATCCTCAGCCCCGACGAAATCGCTTCACGCCCGTTAATATCAGTTGCTTCAAATGGACAGGAGCAATCACAAACAAGGCCACTCCTTTCGTGAAATCGGGATTTACATTCTGGTAGAATCGTATCTCTGGTTTATCACTGGCCTGAAAGGCTGCCAGGTCACTCTCAGTATAGTTACTGACTCGACCAACCGACACCAAACACCGGGTTGCCATTGTTTGGCTTACACTCCCATTGGGATTAAAGCGTTCAAACAATGCATTGGGTGTCTTATGACTGGGGTGCGGCCAAATAATCGCGAGATTTTTGGCAATGGCCCGGTACATGGCCGGACTAAGCATCGTGTCAGCGTAGTAGAGTTTGCGCCAGGGCCGGCGCAGCCAACACTTAATACCCTCGGCCAAGGAAAACTGAAAGGTATTACTGCCCTGTCGATACTCCGGAATAAAGCCGGCTGACGCACGGATTAACACGGCACCAGATTCATCGGTAAACACAAGCAAACAGTACCCTGCAAGCCTTTCACCGTGATAGTACAACCGCAGTTTTCGCTGAAAGGCCTGTGGGTGATCAAAGTATTTGGCCATATAGTCGGCTGGCAATACGTTCGAAAAACTGGAGGCGATCACGCCCCTGACCTCTACACGCTGCTGGTCAGTTAGCCATTGCTTCGTTTGTGTCAGGTCGACGAACCGTAACGCCATAAATAGGACTCAAAAGGCTGCTCGTTCACAGTACGAGACGCTAAGCGGCAAGAAGGCTCGTTTCAGGAGAAAGCACGCAAAGCATTTCCTGATTACTCCCCTAATAGGTTGCCTGTCCAGGTCCCAAGCGATTCTTCCTTCCGGAGCTACCGTTCAGTAAAAGCAAGCTGTAGCCCCAACCCCGCGAACGCGGTAGCAAAACTCCGGCGCAGCCAACTCTGCACCCTGGGTGACGCAATAACGGCAACTCTGAACACGTAGGCAAGTTGCCCGTAGATGACGAAAACAACAAAGGTCATTGCCATAAATACAGCACTCAACCCAAGCAACTGACCCAGGGAAGACTGGGCTTCAGCTGTAACGAATTGGGGCAAGAAGGCAAGGAAGAAAATGGTTAGCTTTGGGTTGAGGATATTCAGGAGAAATGCCTTGACCACAAGCGAAACAGAATTGCCCGCCGGCTTTACGTCCTGCACTGTGAATGCACTGCGGTCGCGCCAGGTCGCAATTGCCAAATACAATAGATAGGCCACACCCGCATACTTGAGCACCTGAAATGCTATCGCACTCGTATGCATGATAACAGCCAACCCCAGAATGGTGGCTAACAGGTGCGGTACAATACCAAGCGTGCAGCCGAGAGAGGCATACAGGCTTGCTAGACGCCCCCGCATTAAGCCTATTGACACCGTAAAGATGACTCCAGTACCTGGAATAAGCACAACGATCAAAGACGTCAGGAGAAAGTCAGCGGTGAACATGGTAGGAGAGTCCTCTATTGGATAGAACGACGTTGCACGCACGGGCTTGTAGTCATGGCGCAGCTTCAAACAAAATGGTAATCATCGCGAGTAACCTAGCTAGCCCGTAAACCTCACTTGGTAGCCTTGCTTGTTCGCGGTAAACCCTGCCAACGTATAGAAACTATAGGATGCCGGATCTATTTTTATCCAAATTCCAGGCTATTGTGAATGCTACCACCGCTGGAAACCGGCGCTTGCTGGGCGACCCGCCCACTCTATACCATCATTTCGCAAATACAACGTAAGCCGCAAGCGCGACCATGACGGCGGTTACAGGGCCCCACAAGCGCCTCTCAGCTGAAGATGGGGTGATCCAGTTCAACGTCGTGCTCAGCGCCTGAATGGCGAGTGCAACATAAGCTGTCCACATTGACCAGTTCGGCACTATTCCCGCAGCCGAGGCTATACCCGAAGCCATAAAAGCCAGTAACAGGATAGACAATGCCGCGCCTGCTCGCCCCGCAACTGGCAGTCTCCCCTCGTAGCGCCCACCTTGGGTCACCCGCCCCCAGGGTGCTCCAGCAATCAGACAGAACTGAAAAACAATCACGCCTGAAACGATAACAACATATGACATAGCGGCTATTTGGATCATGAATGTCCCTTTGGTGGGGCTCGTTTACGAGTAACCTGAACAACCGGTACTCAGCTATTGTTGGTATTTCACACCATTAACCAGACACTGACTATTCTTGGGAAATGCTCATGAGACCTTATACCCGTTTGCTAAGTGACTGTCAGAGCCCGGAAACCTCGGGGCTTTAATGCCGTTTTAAAAAGTACCTTTTTGCATGTAATGCTAGCTCATTTGCTCTCTTTGCCTGTGACACAGTTCGGTATGAGTAAATGGCTGATAAGGCCGAGACACCAAGTGCAGCTATAGCTATGAGATCACTCACTTCCACGCACTACTCCTTACACATAACGCCCAGCTTAGCGGTGAGCGACGAAGGAGCAAATCCAACGGCCCGCCGCGAAGCGGTGTTTTTTGGGCCATATTGCTACAGCGTTTTGTTATGAGGTTTCCGGAACAAAAGAAAATGCTCTTCTTCCTCGATAATTTCGTAATTTAATGATTCATACATTTTCACTGCACGTTCATTACATTTAAAGCTCGATAACGTGACATCGCGTTTTTCCTCAGCAGCAATTCTATGAATTTCAGCCATTACCTTTTTGCCCAACCCACGACCAATAACGTCGTGGTCCAATACGATAAGATGTAAATGCAGTGCTTGGTCATACGGCTTAAAACATACATAGCCAATTCTACTACCTGTAAAGTAAACCCAGTGAAACCATTCGGGCCTATAATCGACTCGCATACGCTGCTTTTGAAACTCGTCATCCCAACCAAATACTTCATTGACGTAAGGAAATAGTCCGCTTTTAGTTAATCTAAAAACTTCATCTGAATATGGGTCTTCCATTTGTTGGAAAGTGATACTCATACTGCCTCATATCGCCCACATTTGCGGCTGGTTTGAAGCGCAGCGGAAAACTAGTCCGACAACATGTGTTTGTTATGCATTGTTGTAATCTCTCGCTTTGCTTTCTATTAGGCTTTACTTCTTTGAATTTCTTTCAATAGCGGCTTCTAGTGCTTTCTGAATTCGCTTTTCCCTCGTAGCGGGCTTTGCAGCGTTACCTATCCTTCGGATAAAAAAGTTTCTTTTTCCAGGTGGGAGATCTACGAATCCATCTATCATGCCGCTATCTTCTAGTGAAGCTAGTAAATCATCTGGTATATCTACGTCTTCTGGATCAATTACAACGAAATCAAGTTTAATATTGTCGCCCATTTTAGTATTCGTGAGCTTACGTATCTTTGATTTAATACGAATATAATGCTTCCCATCGCCAACAGGAAATAGGCTTACTTGAAATGGCTCTGAATTATTAACACTAGCACGAACCAATACAGGCCCTTTAGTTCCAAGTGATTTGGTTACGCTTGAAGGTACGCGAACAGCACAGTAATCCATACCCTCAGCCCAATTCTCTAATATTGCATTAAATTCAAACTGCTTCCCGATTAAAGATCTATCTATCATGGATTGTTCTCAGTTTTGCATAACCGCCAAGCTCACCTGTGATTTTTGCAGAGAGCAATTGTGTAAAATGGTGCTACGTGACATACACAATTGAGCGTAGCAAAAATTGTCAGGTGCAGCTTTTTGTTATGCATGCCCGAACTCATAATTTACAAGTGATTGATAAACCAGCTTAAGTAAGTGCTCTCTTTGCTCATAAATCGCTTCAATCTGTTTTGTACTCCAATTGTCGAGTAACTCGAGGTATGACCCATGAGCAATAAGATTTCTTAAGTGCGAGTAAGTTTTTGCACCTAAAACATCATTTTGACTATCAATTTTTCTTACAGCTAATTGGACATTAAGATCTTTCTTTTTCGAGCCAGGATATAGACTTTTCGTGATCATATTTAAAAAGCTCTCAGACAGGTCGGATTCACCATCTCGAGTATTCCAGAACCCCTCGATAAATGCCCATAAACTTAATACTTCAAGAAATACATCGTTAACAAGGGATATTTTATAAATTTGCTCAATGCTTGGAAAATACCGTTTCTCTAGAGATAGCAGCGACAGTATGTATTTTTCAAAAGTATCGGAGGATTCAGAATCTATCACTACCTTAGATGCTAAGAAAGATTCTGGTATATTAGGCCAGTTTGGCAATGTTATAGCTGCTTTTTCTATGTATTCACCAACGCCAGATATATATGTGGGAGTCGGCAGCGACATTCTTAATGCCAAATGAATAGCAGAAAATAGTTTCTGCGTGTTGTGTGTAGCACATGGATTTGGTGTTACCACATATAAGCAGTCAAAAGGATTAGGTTGCCTAGCCCCTATCCAACCACCTGGTTTTACGAGTTTATGTTCAATCCAATCAGCATAAACCTCGTTTATTTTTATTGCTCTCTCGTAATCAGTAATGAGCAAGCTTACCTTTTCGCCTTCAAAATCAATGTCAATCGTGATTTCCGACTTTAGCGACTCGAAATTGAATATCATCCATAATCCATATCTCATTGGCTAAACTCATTTAAATGCATAACGCCCCTGTGCAGCGGCGAGCGTAGCGAGTCCGGCGCCCAAAGGGCGCGAACTGCCACGGATTGTTAGGCCTTCATCACTGACGGACATAGCGTAAGTGTGTGGCATCAGGACCATCAAGAACCGTGTCAATACGAAACTGCGGCCCAGGCTCGCGTAGATTCTCGAAGAGACGCCGCCCACCGCCGAACAGCACGGGGGCCAAAGCAATTTCCAGTTCGTCCATGGCATCCAGGCTCAGGTACTGCTGAACCACATCTGCGCCACCTGAAATACGTATATCACGGTTCTCCGCCGCCTCCCTAGCCAGCGCCAGTGCACGCTCCGGCCCTTCATTGATGAAGTAAAACGTCGTACCGCCAGGGCGTACCCATGGGTCTCGCTTCTCGTGGGTAAGAACGTATACCGGCGTGTGAAAAGGAGCCTCCTCTGGCCAACTAACTTCGCCTTGGTCGAACATTCGCTTACCCATGATGTTAGCGCCGGTGCGCTCAAAGGTGTGGCGAACCATCTCGTTGACCTGACCAGTCTCACCCCCCGGGCCAAAGTTGAGTTTATCGCGCATATACTGTTGATTGAGGAGCCAGGTCATTAGCGCGCCCCACTTTTCGCCCCAATTCTTGTGCCCGGGGTCTTCCATGGTCATCCCTTCCGGTGCCATGTAGCCATCGAGACTAAGCCCAATGTTAACGAATACTTTACTCATCCTACATTCCTCGCTTTTTCATGCTGTACTCACATATAGTCGATAACAGCGATGAATAATCGACATCTCGTACTGAATTTTCCACTGTGCTGCCAAAATGGCCTAACGCCGCCAGCATGCGCGGCTTTGCAGTGGAGGCGAAGCCGCAACGAAAAATGCGTCGCCGTGCCTGGCCTTGTTATGTGGTTGAACTTTCATTGAACAAAATTCTGTTCGAAAACGGATCTACCACTACGAACACCCTATCACCCCATGGAGCATTCGTGATTTCTGGCCGACAGTACCTATAGCCCTTTGAAGTTATTTCGTGGTGCAGGGCTTCAAGCTGATCTGTATTCACGAACGTTTTAGAGCCGGGCGAACAATCTCCAGAGTGCTCACTGAGATGAAAGACCAGGCCATCTCGAGAAACCTGCATATAGATAGGGGTGTCCGGTTCAAAGCGGTGCTCCCAATCCAACGACATACCGAGGAATTCCAGATAGAACTCCTTCGCCTTTGCCTCATCGAAAATTCGGATAACTGGGATCACTTGAAATTGCATCCATGCTCTCCTTACACATAACGCTTCAAACAGTAGTTTATCTACTGCTTTGACTTGTTAAATGCTGCTTAGTATAAGCCATACAGCGCCAATTAATGGAATGGTAAACCCAGTATAGCTTTGCAGTATGGCTCTAGAGAGAGCTCTTACTCTACATGCAAAAGCTTTCCAAAAGGTAGGTTCAATAATTATTTGTCCTTGCGATCTCGCACTAGTCCACGCTCCTGTGTCGATCGTGGGCTTAAAAAAGCCATTGAGATTAATACTTGAAACTCTATCATTACTGTTATTTGTTCGTTTTTGCAACTGTGAATTAGTAAATTCAATCAAATCTGAACATTTAGAAACATGCCTCCCAAATAGCTCAATAGGCATTTTAAAATTAACAATTACGCTCAACGAAGCGAATAAAATACTAGCCACTCTCAAGAAAAATTCGAAATCTGATACTTCAATATTATTCAGTGTAAAAATACCTAAGTTCAGTGAGGCAGATTCAGGCTTAGCTCCGAATACAACTAAGATATATCCTAAGAATATCAAATAAAAATATGTTTCTGGTTTTTTAAACATATCTCGAAACTGCCTCGTACATTTAACGTTTGTAGCACGTGCAAGCTTTGCGAGTCACCGTGCCTACGATTGTTCAATTGCCTTCTTGGCACGGCCTAGCCATTTTTTTGAAGCGTTAAAAGAGCCGGACATGTCAAAGACCTCGTTGGCAAACTCATATAACGTGCCAGAGGTGACTTTCTCTTGCTCTCTATCGGGTCGACCTGGTTTCATAAAGATGGCTCCATCACTGCAACCGATATACCGATTGTGTATATACTGCCCTCGTTTATCAAATATCGGTTCAGCTTCATCTAGCAACTTCGAAAACCTGTCGCCCTCATCATCAAACCATTCAAAATGGGCTGTCACTTTTCTAAGATGCTTTATCTTCTGTTTCGCCTGAGCCCTATTCTGTGAATCGTCACCTAAATACTCCAGAACTTCATCCATTCTTTGCTCTGCGTAGGCCGAATAGACTGTAATAAAACCTATCGCCCTTATTGGATCATTATCATCTACTAGATGCATAAGCACCCCGTAATTGAACGCCCGCCATAAACGGCGCGAGGAACGAGCGTCCGGCGACCGTAGGGAGCGAATTTAATGGCTTGGTTATGCATTTTTGCCGCCTAAAAGGTAATTGACTCTTGGTTGAATGAACCAAATACCTATAGGGAAAAACCAAAATAGAAAGAACGGTCCTGAGTAAGAAAAGAATGTAACGTTTTCCCCTCGCTCCACCTTTACTAGCTGCTTCGCAGTGAATCCCAGCGCGTAGAATATGGCTGCCATTGCCAGTAGGTGCATGAATACAACGTAACCGGGTGGTTGCTTTCCAGGACCAAAGAAAAATACGCCACTAAAAATCAAGTATATGAGCGCATAGGAAAGCCCCAATTTCATGGGCGTCGGCGATGAGGCTAACTCTGGCGAGAGAACTTTGGAGCAAGCAGTGGCGACGGCCCAAAGCCAGCCGAAAAGCAAGATGCCGACTATTAGCGTGGGCAAGACTAAAGTTACTTGACTAAGAGCACCACCGTTCATTACAGAGCTAAACATAAGGGCTTGCGCGAGAAACATTGACCCAGCCAGAACGATGAATAGCTGCCAGTGCTTAGCCTTGAGGTAAATGCTCATAGTTCTCCTTTATGCATAACGCCCAGCACACGGGCGGCCGAAACAGAGCGAAGTGGCGTGTAGGCCGTCCTGCCCGGCTTTTTTTGCCGGGCTTTCGTGCTGCTGCTTGTTATTTGTAAACAGCTGATTCATGCCACTTACCCCTTTTTGCTTTTACTTTCTCTACTTTCTTTTAACGCTTTTTTCCAAGCTTCTGTATCTTTTTTTCTTTTCCACTTGGTATACAGAAGTGCCGCCACGATACAGACGATAGTAATAGCAGAAAAACCGAGAAATCCTCCTGGGCCGTATCCTGACAAATGAGCTGCTGGCCACATACTATTCTTCCAAATTTAGCTTCTTAAGCCATGATGCATCGAAATCACATAACAGTTTGTTCATCGTCGTTCCCGACGATGATTCCGGAAATAGTAACTTAAACGCAATCACAGAATTTCGCTAGAACCCAGTGGTAGAGCGGCTTTAGTCGATATCAAACTCCTCAATCCGCACATATCAGTACCGGAATAACCGTCTGCTTAGACAATGATTCCCAATATCAGTGTCTCCAGCGACACATATCTCAGACATTCCCCGATATCTGTGTCGCACTCTGGTGCGAAGCGGCACACTACCCAACAAGATTTCAAGCCAAACCAGGGCAGGTCCATCACATTAGGGGGAAGATCAGGGGTATCGGGGGCTACTGGCAGAACCGGTGGCTATTAATCGTGCAGGCTCGCTACCGCCCGGCCGGTTACAGGGCACACCAAGTGATTTGAGTTGTCCGATTACCATGTCACTGCGGAGTGATGATGGCAAGGTTTTATTGATAGGGTATTTGCCATTGGCGTTGAGCTCAGGCCCGGACCGGTACTGGCTTTCGTAGCAGGCAGGGATGCCTGCGTTCGTGCTTGGTGTGGCAGGGCGTGGGTTCAACAATTGGTTGGGCAACCCTGGAACCCTGCGAGCTGCGGCGAGTGAACGGTGGTAGGGTTCTGGGGTTTGTTTTGCTTCGTGTCGCTCAGAGACTGAGCTTCTACAAGCAGTTGGCCAGATGGGGGGGCTGCTACAGCCCCTTTACCGCATAAATGCCGGGTGCATTGCGCCAGTAGCCTTTGTAGTCCATGCCGTAGCCGAAGACATAGCGGTCTGCGCATTGCAGGCCGATGTAGTCGGGAATGATGTCGGGACGGGCTTTACGGTTGTGTTGTTTGTCCACCAACACGGCGATGTGAATTTCGGAAGCACCCTCTTTGTGGGCGTGGTCAACAATGGCGCCCAGGGTGGAGCCTTCGTCGTAAATGTCGTCAACAATGAGGATGGCTCTGTCTTTTAGGGACTGCTGTGGATAAGTACGCCATTCCAGGTCGGCGCCGCGGGTTTCATCGCGGTAGCGGGTGGCGTGCAGGTAGCTGATCTCCAGCGGGAAGCCGAGTTTGGTCACCAGTTTGCCGGTGAGCACCAGGCCGCCATTCATCACGCTAAAGACGATGGGGTTTTTCTGGGCCAGGTCCTGCGAAATGCCGACCGCCATGTTATCGATGGCTTGCTCGACCTGAGCTTCTGTAAACAGGCAATCAGCTTCATTCCAGACTTGCTGGATATCAGACGGG
>ERZ1699650.165-NODE-165-length-18340-cov-21.450533_pt1 | contig 18340 bp, 26 predicted proteins | sample MGYA00581512_ERZ1699650 | MGnify/ENA primary metagenome ERZ1699650 (study PRJEB42348, sample SAMEA6618698) | metagenome | isolation source: Polyester-degrading enrichment culture growing on monomer terephthalic acid, Te | collected 2019-05-17 ... | reverse complement strand
CAACGTCCCTCGGATAAGCCAGAGCCCCGGGGGAGTTATTCAGAGGCTCCCTAGTTTCCTTTTCACTAGATAGCTGTGTAAACATACAGTCATCGGCAATCGATTTTTGAGCATTTGATCACATAACAAGCTTAAGTAGCGACGCTGATATCTGGATATGCCGGGGATATGTGTCGCCTGAGACGCTGATGTCGGAAATAGTCGTCTGAAGCGACGGTTTTGCCAGATTTGATATGCGCTTTGAAACGAGATGAGTTATCACGCTTAGCCCGCTGTTGCTGGGTATTAGCGGTATGATGTGGTAGGTTTCAAGCTTAATTTATCAAAATCAGCGTCGGAAACGACAATGAATAATGGTATGGACTCTCTCCTATACTGTCCACGTCACCAATTGACGCCAGGACAAACGGGAGGTGGGTATGAAAGGTCTAGCATCATATTGCGGTATCGATATTGCTAAGCAGGTAATATCGATTCACATTGAAAACAGTGACCATCAAGTTATTTGTCGTAAGAATCTGACTCGATCTAAAGTATTGACGTTTTTCAGTAACTTGCCTGCATGTCTAATAGGCATCGAATCATGTGGAGGCAGTCAATATTGGGCGAGAGAGTTGATGAAACTAGGTCATGATGTACGCTTGATGAATGCTCGATTTATTGTGCCTTACCGACGCAAAGGCAAGAATGACGCGAATGATGCAGAAGCAATCTGTGAGGCTGTGACCAGACCGCACATGAGATTTGTATCCATAAAGTCTGAACAGCAGCAGTCAATTTTGATGATGCACCGCCTAAGAGAACAATGCGTCTCGCAACGTAGGGCACTAATTAATCAGATGCACGGCTTCTTGTTAGAGTTCGGGAATTCGCTACCAAAAGGCGCAAAAGCGGTTCACAGAAATATGCAGGCCATTTTGGATGAAGAAAAACTACCAAGTCTTGCTGTAGAGATGTTGCATAACCAAATGGTAGCGCTAGCTCAGGTTGAAGAGCGAGAGTCCGTGCTCACGAAAAGGATCACACAGTGGGCTGAGAGCAATGAACAGGCCAAGGCCTTGCTAGCCCTAGAAGGCGTAGGGCCACTGACAGCATCTGCCATTGTTGCAACAGCTGGTAGTGCCAAGCCATTTAAGAATGGGCGACAGTTTGCCGCCTGGTTAGGCCTAGTGCCAAAGCAGCGATCTAGTGGAGGTAAGGCCAAGTTGGGTGGTATTACCAAAACAGGAGACAGCTACCTTCGCAAACTCCTGGTACAGAGTGCTAGAACGGTACTACTAATGGCCAACCGAGGGCGGGGTAAAAACAAGGAATGGGTAGACCAGTTAGTGGAACGACGACCCACGAATGTAGTCGCCATCGCGATGGCGGCGAAGCAAGCACGGATGGCATGGGCTGTTATGGCCGGCAAAGTGGTGTAGCAGTCATAAGAAACTAAGAGGAAGCTCAATGATTTGCTGAAAATTAGATGAATGTCAGCCTGACTGACTGCGCGAAAGCCTGATAACAGCTTTGATACTCGATATCGATTGAATAATGAGGAGCGCGTAGGCAACTACCATCTTGGTCACTCAATGAGTGAAACCGAATAGATAAATGCAGTCACAAGACGTTACTCTGATTTTTGTGCAAAGCGGAGAGAGTCCATAGATAAACTGTTAAGTGTCTATGAAGTACGTATTTAGAATCGAGTTACTTACCCTTACTCTCGTCCTCCTACTTATCTGGGTAGAAGGTCTTGCCATATGTTTTCTTGCGGCGGTTACCAGCTTGTCTTCCGGTGAATTTATAGAGTCAGTGCTCCCGGTTATTGTCACACTACTTATTGTCTTCAGTTTCTACAGCTTCAGGGTTATCTTTCAAGTTGTATGGCATGGCTTAAAACTCGTAAAACTAACCAAGTTGCAAATCACTAGCACCTCTTCGCTATTCTTGGGTCTAGTACTATTGGCCTTTGCAAGTCCTCATCAGTATTGGCTATTTACTGTTGTCATCTTAGGTTATGGGCATTTATGGTATCTTGCACTAAAGCACAGGTAACACTTAACAAGTTGCTCAAGTACGTTCCGGCCGCGCGCGGCCTCCACGGGACAAACTGCTACGCAGTTTGCCCCTTAGCAAGACGTTAAATGTGAATACAGAGTATGGATACTTTCATCATTATTGTTAGCGCCGTTCTTCCCCTGAGCTATCTTTTCATCTTAGGGGCCGGCAGCGCCTATTATAAGGGCAGTACGCTGGAAGCCTTTTCGGGCGTAAGCGTTTTCTGTCCGAACAAGTTTGAGGGGCCCGGCAAAAAGTACTACAAAGCACTGCTCGCTTGGTACTGTTTAATGGGATTATCAATAGGTTACATATTTCTAGCCAGCTAAAACATTTAACAAGGCAATTTAATTCGCTCCGGCCCGATGGGCCTACACCGGACGCCCTTGTCAGGGCGCCGTTTATTGCTGGCGTTATGAGTTGATCGGGGCTGAGACTTAAATGGAGAAAATTAGGTTTTTTCGAAGACTGGCCCCCTTAATAATATCTGGGAGAAAGACTGGTACCATTCGCAGTAGAGCTGAGAGCACTTTTAAGTCTGGGCAAATCCTTCCTGCTGTAACCCATGAAGAAGGTGAGTTCATCTGCAAGTTGGAAATTAAGAGTGTTGAGAAGGTAGATCTTAAGAATCTCAATCGATGCCATGCAAAAGCAGAGGGATTCCGTTTACTTTCCTTTTGAAGCGAGTAGTTCGGAAAATTTATCCCGATGAGTCAGAACTAGTGTTTATTAGTTTCAAGGTACTAAACCAATGATTAAGCAGCCTAGTCATAACAATCAGCAGCATCGGACTGGCAAACCTGTCACTCAAATTGATGCGCAATTACGTGCCAGCTCCGCTATCCGCTGTGCTGGGCGTTATGTCAAAATGGAGATGGCCGTATGAAGCTCGGTAAAGGTATACCTCAACTACCATCAGGTAATATAGAAATCACTGCCGAGTTTTTTGAAACTAAACTAGGTTTTCGTGTTGACGCAATATTCCCGGATCACGGTCATTTAATACTGGTTCGAGACGAAGCTGAAATTCATTTCTGGCGAACTTCCAATGACGACCACGCTCGCACAATAGGTTCTGATAGCAGTTGCTATATAAGGGTTGAGAATGTTTCAGAACTTTATGAAGAACTTATGCAACGGGAAGCACCATTCCGATATGAATTAACTGACCAGCCTTGGGGTATGAAAGAAATGCAAATTGACGACCCTTATGGAAATGCCATTAGATTTGGCGAACCCGTCGCTTAGCCGCGACATAACAATCCCAGGCACTGCGACTCGTAAACTCGCGCGTGCTATAGGCGTTAAGTAAAGGAAGCCTGATTCATCCTCCAAAAAGTAAGGAAGAGGTGATTCGAGCCGCGAGAGCATATAACCGGTGGCTTGCTTCTGATGGTGATCCCGCGTTATGTCCTGAGTTCGTTGACGCGGAAATTCGTCAAGGTAGTCTTATTAAATTGTTAGCGGGGATGCTGCTGCATTCATTTGTATTCGGCTTTACTGGGCTTTTCAGTTTTTTGAGAATGTGGTGGCTTGTTGCTCTGCTGACCAAATTTCGAATAACCACAGATTGGTTGGCCTCTGAACCTAGGCAATGTGGTTTCAATAAAGCCTTTACAAGGTTGGGTATGATTCATCTAAAAAAGGGTCGCGTAAAGTCAGCGATTTCATGTTTGGAAGAATCGGCTTTGGTTTATCCGTGCCCGCACAATAGTAGTTTTGGTCTTGCAAAAGGCTTAGCTATGGCGCTGGAAACGTATCCCGAGGCAAGCAATTCGGTTCAAGAATACAAAAGAATCAATCGAGAATTCCTTGAGCACAACACGGAGCAGAAGTGACCCCCATACATAACAAGGCCAGGCACGGCGACGTCTACTACATTGCGGCTTCGCCTCCATTCCTTAGCCGCGCATGCTGGCGGCGTTAAAGTAGCTCGCATATGCAGATGAACTTTACAATATTCCTGCTCGCATTTTCTCTGCTACCCCTTTCAATGCTTGTTTTTCCTCGCCAACTTGGAGCACTGATGCAGGCTTGGACGGGGGCGAGCGCTAAACCGCGACCTATATTTATCCGTTTATCCGCTATAACTTTGCTAATTATTGTGGCGTTAATCGCCTCTGATTCAGGGATGTACGGGTGAAATGGCACATTAACAAGTTAAGGCAGCAAGGGCGATCCAAGCAGGGACCGCTTTACTGCGGCCCCTGCTTGAAACGTTAAAACTGAATGTTGATGACTTTAGCTGGATGGTTAGTACTAATCGCTTGGATCGGCCTGTTATCCATACTTGACTACTACCTGAGATTAAGTGATGGGGATGTTCTTGCCGGAGGGTTAAGTAGCGTCACTTATTGGCTGGTTTCATTACCCCTTCTTCTCGGTATTGCGGTACTTTGGTGGACCGGAGTAAGAACCTAGATACATATACGAGAATAGTTTCATTACTAGGTTAAGGCGTTCTGTGGCTTGCTACATGGTTCGTTCTAAGTCTCTTCTATATATGCTCGGCTGGCATAGACTGCACCTAGCCGATCTTTTTTAACAATCATGGGCAGTGGACGCAAAAACACTCGCCTCCGCCAAAAGCGTTAAATGCCTAGAGGGATCTATGTCAGAGATAGCCCAAACTCCTGAGCCGCCGTATTACGCGGTCATTTTCAGTAGCCATCGCACCGAGGGCAACGATGGTTACGGGGAAATGGCAGACAGGATGGTTGAGTTGGCTGCTACCCAGCCTGGCTTCTTGGGTATGGAGTCCGTCCGAGAGGATTTGGGTATCACCGTATCCTATTGGGAAAGCTTGGAGTCCATCACCAGTTGGAAAAAGAACGCCGAGCATCGAGAAGCTCAGCGAATTGGCCACCAAAAATGGTACTCCACCTTTCGGGTTCGTATTGCAAGGGTGGAGCGTGAGTACGGCATTTAACCATTCAATCAAGTACGCTCCCGGCCTGGCGCCCGTCCACCGGACGCCTTAGTCGGGCGCCACTTATCATTGGCGTTAGGCGACATCCCGATTAACATTTAAGGAAGAATATGAAGAGAATTACCAAATAGCCGACTTTCACTCCTTTAAGAATACAAAATAGATATCAATATGGAAAATATGAGGCATCTTGTATTTTACTTTTAGGAAAAATGACGTCTTATTTTATCTATACTCTGAAGCCTAGGAATTGCCACCTTGCACTAAACATGCTGTCGACTTGAGTCTTTAATACAAATCCAATTGATACCCATACAGAAATCTTACGTACCATACCATTATGTTGATAAACACATCAGTTCCATGATGAAGACGATGATGGTGAAGACAATGGTAGCACAACATCGCGTCGCTCGGCGGTGCTTCTCGACAGGCCCCGTGGCAGCGGCTTATGAACTCAAGGTGAACGCGGGGGAGGTGCGACGAGATGAAGCGCAAGTCGCTCTGGCGGCAAAATTCGATGCCCTGCACGAGTCTCTTGCCTCGCTCCCACCAGTACCCGTTCGCACCGACGTTCCGACAAAGAGAAGCTGTATAAGACGCAGTCCACTATTACTGTTGTTGGCGCGATCCCTGGCATCCGCTCAGTCCTTTCTTCGAAAGAAGTTCCATTTGTGGTCTTTTGGTCCACCACCGCGAGGCATGTATATTCATGGACCGGTCGGGGTCGGCAAGAGCTTTCTAATGGATCTCTTTTACGCGTCGGTTACTGGTCCTGATGATGATTCTTGCTGTAATAATGGCAGCCACAGCCACAGCCACAGCCACAAACACGCAAAGATTACCAAACGCCGCGTCCACTTTCATGAATTCATGCTAGACGTCCATCATCGAATCTTTGTTTACAAACAAAAGCACCCACGAGGTGATGCGATACCCTTCATTGCGCAGCAATTGGCACAAGAAGCCCAACTTCTCTGTTTGGATGAATTTCAAGTGACAGAAATTGCCGATGCGATGATTATAAAACGACTTTTTTCACTATTATTATTGGATTGGAATGTCGTGATGGTAGCCACCTCGAATCGACCCCCCGATGGCTTGTATGAGGGAGGCATTAACCGATCCTTCTTTTTGCCATTCATTGACATGTTGAAACACACGTCCGACATTATTTCCATGGAGGATTCCCGGAAGGATTATCGACTCGAAAATCGAGCGGATGGTCAGTCCTATTTTTGGTCAAACAAGGATGTTCATGGCGATAATAATATCAATAACAACATGAAGGCGCAGTTGGAAGAAATATTTGGTGGCACAGCATCTGGAACTGAGGCCGAGATCATTCCTGTCCTCTTTGGTCGCACAGTCCAGGTCGCCCGATTGAATGACCGTTGCGCTTGGTTTGACTTTTCCGAGTTGTGCTACCAACCGCTCGGGGCGGCCGATTATATTTCCCTCTGCTGCCGATTTCCGGTCATCATCATGGAATGCGTCCCCCAATTGGACGCCAATCACCTCAACGAAGCGCGACGATTCGTGACCTTCATTGACGCGTGTTATGAATCTCGCACCCGCTTGGTGCTGGCGGCACAAGTACCGATCGACGAATTGTTTGTCGATTTTGAAGCGCAAGTCGAAAGCAGTGACGGAGATGAAGAATTGTTTGTCAGTGAGAAGGGGGGAAACTCGAGTTCCTTTGCGACGACCATGATTCGCACCAAAGAGGGAGAATATTATGAGTGGTCGGCGACGGGTCGAATTGGCGTGTCACTGGCACAATTATCGGCCGCCAATGATCTCGCCTTTTCCTTTCGACGAGCCGCGTCTCGGTTGGTAGAAATGGGTGGAAAGGAATGGGGACGGCAATGACGTAAGCCCGAATCCGTCGGCCAGGTCTGACTCATGTACAGCCCTGACATGGGCGAATTGCCGCTTCATGTTTTCTCTAAGATTGCTTGGAATCAGTGTGTATCGATCTTTTCGTCCCTTACCGTTGAATACGAGCGAGTTGCGGCTTTTGAGGTCGATGTCTTTCACGCGAAGCGAAAGAGCTTCATTGATTCTCAAACCACATCCATAAAGAAGCGCGGTAATAAGCCAATACTCTGATTCCATGTTTTGAAGAATGGAAGCGACTTCATCGGGACTCAGAACGGTCGGCATGCGCCGAGGCGTTATGCAAAACTGGGAATAATCCATGATAGATAGGTCTTTAATTGGAAAGCAGTTTGAATTCAATGCGACTTTAGAGAATTGGGCTGAGGGTATGGATTACTGTGCAATCAGTGTGCCTTCAAGCGTAACCAAGTCACTTGGAACTAAAGGACCTGTATTGGTTCATGCTAGCGTTAACAATTCTGAACCATTTCAAGTAAGCCTTTTTCCTGTTGGCAGTGGGAAGCATTATATTCGTACTAAATCAAAAATACGTAAACTAACGAATATAAAATTGGGCGATAATATTAAACTTGATTTCGTTGTAGTTGACCCAGAAGACGTAGATATTCCAGATGATTTACTAGCTTCACTAGAAGATAGTGGCATGATAGATGGATTCGTGGATCTTCCACCTGGAAAAAGGAACTATTTAATCCGAAGGATAGGTGAGGCTGCCAAACCCGTTACGAGGGCAAAGCGAATTCAGGAAGTACTAGAAGCCGCTATTGAAAGAAATTCTAAGAAGTAAGGCTTAGTGGAAAGCAAAGCGAGAGGTTAAGTCAATGCATAACAAATACATGTTGTTGGATTGTGAACTTCACCCTCTTTAGTGGACACCTCTAGATAACACATCTGGAGGTGGTTATGGCAAAATACACGAATCCACGTAAAAAGTGGCAACAGTATCTGGCGGAAACCCATCAGAACGATTTGGATTCATCCACAGATACGGACAATCCTTCGGAATAGCTGCCTTGTGACGGTGGCTAGGTGTTTCACGGAGCGGCTAACTTATGCCTGGAGGGACCGAAAGCCTTCAGATTGAGCTCTGTCCGACCAGGCCCTATTAAAACGGATCATTTACATATTCGACAAGTGTGAAAGTCGCTACAGAAGCTCAAGAGTGCATGAAATGCTCCGAAAGGAGAGCCTAATGGTCTCCAGAAAGCGCGTTGCACGCCTTATGCGAGAGGCTAAGCTTAAAGCCTGTGTTACGCTGGTTACACGAAGAATACCGGGCCTTAAGCGGTTCTTGAAGAAAGGACAAAACAAAATATTGGGTATGGGACCAACAACCGCCAGTATTCAAATCTGGGTAGCGGACGTGACCTATATTAACCTGAAAGGTCGATGGTGCTATTTAGTGACAATCATGGACAGACATTCTCAACGTATATTGGGATGGTCATTAGCCTATACGCGTACCACGAGCTTAACTGTTGCTGCGTTAAGTCACGCGCTGCGTAAAGGCAGGGGTACGAAAGGGGGCATCCTTCATACTGACGGCGGCGTTGAGTTTACAGGAGCTGCTTTTCAATCAGCACTGGGCAAAGCGGGTATGGAGCACAGTGTAAACAGACCAGGTCACTGAACGGACAACGCATTTATGGAATCGTTCTATCATTCACTCAAAGGGGAATTGCTTCGCAAAACTACCTTTAAGAGCTTTAAGGAATTGCGTCGCGCTTTTGGACGGTATATAAACAAGTTCTATAATGCGGTGAGGTTACACTCCGGAATCGGGTATTGCTCACCAGTGGAATATGAGCGAGTGGTCGCTTGGAATGAAGAGGTGTCCATTTTATCGGGGGAAGATCACAATCGGCTTCATTGTGACCGATTTTCCGTCACTTCGCGGCTCTAAATCGGCGCGTGAACCGGACGTTAGTTGTAGAGCGGCATGTTATGGCGTTTCTATGAGCCCGGCGGTAGAGTCTTCGCTATAAATTGTGACCTTTTACCTTAGATTTACTTAATAGCGATCAAGATACATATGAGCATTAATGACTCAACTAAATTAAGTATCGACCAGCATCGCCTGTTTTACCAGCAAATGCGGACAACGACCCCCCTACAGGCCGTGGTTGCAACCTGCTGGTTTGGCGTGTTGATGTATCACGATTCTTCAGTTTTTCCGAAATTTTGGCTGGTGCTTTTTCTGGCTTTTCTTGCTTTCCGGTACTCGGTTTACCTGAAGATTAAAGCTTGGGATGATGACAAGATTGCAAGTCAGATCAACGCGGTTAATCATAATGGCCTGATCGCTGCTGCGATAAACGGGCTACTCTGGTCTGTTTTCTACGCCTATTCGTTTTATCACCTTCCTGAGCAGTGGATGTTGCTTTTCGCGGCTTTTGTTATTGTTTTAATGGCGTCCGGTTTTATTACGCTGGCGATTCATAAACAATCATTTTATGCATTTTTTGGCTTTTTTATTATTCCGATAGTAATTTTCACATTTATAAATTACGAGAAGGGAAGTACATTATCTAATATGGCTTTTATGTACGTTTTTTTGGATTTAATATCTTGTCACTGTACAAAAACATCAACCGAACTATCATTAATAGCTTAAAAAATGTTATTGAGAATAAACGTTTGGCGAGTCAACTCAAAGAACTCAGCAATACAGATAGCCTGACAACGCTATCGAATCGCCGTCATTTTGAAGAGAAAAGTTATGACTTCTTAAAGACGGTAGTGGAATTAAAGCAAGAAATTGCCATTCTGATGATAGATATTGATTTCTTCAAATTGTACAACGATAACTATGGTCATTTGCAGGGTGACAATGTGATTGGACAAGTGGCCAAAGCGACAAAAGGCGCCCTGATCAAAAAGTCAGATCTCATCGCCAGGTATGGTGGAGAAGAGTTTATTGTGATGTTAACTAATACGGGTGAAACCGGTGCCAAAAGGGTGGCGAAAAAGCTGCTTGGAGTTGTCGAGGCTCTTGGAATCGAGAATAAGTATTCTAAAGCGAGCCCTTTTGTGACCATCAGTGTAGGTGTGGCGATAGTCGCCCCAACGGATGACCTCGATCTCAGAGATGTTATTGAGAAAGCAGACCATGCGCTCTATCAAGCAAAATCTAAAGGACGAAACCGCTACTCTATTCACCCTTGAAAATGGTCGGTAACCTGCAATTAGTAGAAACAATTAATAAGACAACCAGGGAAATTGAGTTCGACCTCCAGCAGGTCTACTAGCCACAATAGGCAGCCTGTGCCTCTATTCATTCCTCCGGGTCAGCGATGGAGTTGTCGCTTTGGATTAGCCAATTGCACATCGCACCAAGTTTACGGCTAATAAGCATCGCCTCCTGATCAATATAGCTAAGGTCGCTTTTGGTGGGGAAGTTCACAAACTGCATACTGTGACTTTTACTTCAGAAGGAAATAGTATGAAATCTATATTAATACGAATGCCAATCGCTCTATTGTTGGCGGGTTGCTCTGATCCAGTGCTCTGGGAAGAAACAGAAGCGGATTCAGCTCAAAGTAGCACGCGAATTACAAAAATCGAGTTCGTTCGAGAAACGTGTCATCTTCTGACATTTAGTATCGGTTACTTTAACGAGGGTTCCTTGCCTGGCTATCTCAAAGCAGGAATCAATGCTGGGGTCGAAGATGGGTATTGGCCAATGATACCAGAGCTCAAAGTTGGGCATAATATTGTTGAAGTACAGGCAGGTATTCAAAGAGAAGCCAGATCACAGTATAGCTCTGAGGTGGCGGTATCAATAGAGCATATAAACAACAATACCTGGCAGGGCTACGTAGACAGACGAACTGTTGAGTATCAAAAAGACTGGGACCACGACTGCCGCTGACCTGGAAACATAACAGCTGGATACAAAAGTCTACGATAGGTCCCAACTCAATGTATTAGTCTTCTTCGGGAGGTCTGGGGAGTGTATAACCAGCGTAGGCACGGTGAGGGTTTTCCCGTTTCGGCTTTGCCGTCGTTCCAATACTGCACATGCTTCAGAATTACTCCAAACACTCCTGAATTGGACCAAATTGAAGAGGAGAATTGTATGTCAGACGCCATTTCAACCTTTTTCGATGCATGGAAAATCGAGGAGGCTAGCGACCGACTTGAAAAGATTTCCAGCGCTGTAATGAAGGGCATCCAATATGATGACCCTCGGACTCCGGCAACGATCGTGGGGGTTGAGGCATTATGTGACTATGTTGGTATGTTCAGTGCGAATGCGCCAGGTTGGTCAGCAAACGTCGTTAAGACTGACACAAACGGGAGTATGACTCGGGCTACAGTTTCTTTTAGCGGAGTAGGGCCTGATGGTGTCGAAAAGGTTCAGCTTGGGCAATATTTTGTAGAAAAAGTAGGCGACTCAATCTCGCGTATGGTGGGGTTTGTCGGCACCGGTGAACCGTAATAACACGATTTAGCCTATGCGGGTCGCAAAACAAGCATATGAACCGGAAAACCAACGGTGGCGCTAAACACGGCTTCTGGTTTCCGGTGAGGTGAACGTTAAACTCCAGAGGCTTTCTGCCGCAGAAAGCCCCCGGAGTTGGTTCAAGCACTACTAGTAGGCGCCCTCGCTGTAGATCAATTCGTAGCTGTGGCTGTAAATTTCCAGGATGTTTCCAAACGGGTCTTCCATATAGATCATGCGGTAGGGCTTCTTACCGGGGTAGTAATAGCGCGGTTTCTCCATGCGCTTTTTACCACCAGCAGCCACGATTCGTTCTGCCAGTTCCTCGACGTTCGGGTCTTGAACACAGAAGTGAAACACGCCAGTTTTCCAATACTCGAAATTGTCATCTGGGTTAGTCTGATTGGTAAACTGAAACAGCTCCACCCCAATTCGGTCACCCGTTGATAGGTGTGCAATACGAAAGCTTCCCCAGCCCGCACCGAATACGTCTGTGCACATCTCTCCGATGGCGCTGTTGTCTTCTTCGATGTCGGTTGGTTCCATAATCAGATACCAACCCATAACCTCTGTGTAGAACGTTACGGCTTGCTCAAGGTCTGGAACGGAAATGCCGATGTGTGAAAAATTTCGTGGGTACACGTTGCTCATTGCCTGATCTCCTCTGGTAGGGTTGGAAACAGGTTACATAGCGCCAGTGATTAGGTAAAATTATCATGTATTCTTAAAAAGATTACGCATCGTAATGATTAATACGTCTTGGTTACGAACCTTTTGCACGCTGGTAGAGGTGGGTCATTTCACACGGACAGCCGAACGCCTCCATATGACACAGTCAGGCGTTAGTCAGCATGTACGTAAACTTGAGGAGCAGCTCGGAGCGGAGCTGCTTGTCAGACAAGGGAAACAATTCTCGCTTTCGGGTGCCGGCGAAAGGCTTTATGCCGAGGCTCGGGGCATCCTTTTGGCGTTGTCCAATCTTGAGCAGGAGGTTGGATCGGATCCGCCCTTTGAAGGCAGCGTGCGGGTTATGTCGCCGGGAAGTGTCGGGCTGAAGCTATACCCGCAATTTTTGGCGTTACAGGTCAAGCACCCCAAGCTGATCATCGATTACCGGTTTGCGCCAAACCCGGATGTGGAAAATGCGATCGTCGAGTCGACGGTTGATCTTGGGTTCATGACGTCGAAATCGGCCGTGGCCGACATAAGTTGTACGCCCGTTGCGCAAGAAGCGCTGTTGCTGGTAACACCTGCGACCGTCGAAAAGCCGGATTGGGAGACTCTGATGTCGCTTGGGTTTATCGACCACCCGGATGGCAGTCATCACGCCAGCTTGCTGCTCGGTGCCAACTACCCTGAGTTTCAACACAGTAGCCTGTTTCCCAGAAAGGGGGCCTCAAACCAGATCGGGTTGATTCTAGAGCCGGTCAGCATGGGTTTGGGCTTTACTGTCTTGCCTTCACATGCCGTTGAAGCCTTTGAGAAGGCTGAGCGCATCAAGGCCCATCGTCTTGCTAACCCGGTCAGCGAGACACTCTATCTCTGCACTCTTCGACATCGGGCAATTCAGGCGAGAATGAAGACGGTCATCGCGGAAGCCAAGCAGTGGCTTTAACCGTGTGTGGGACTTAACTAGTCGGTTTACGTCCATAGCTTCTGTGGAGACACCCACGCTAGGCACTATCAGAACCGTGTTTTTGATTAAACGGATTGCTGATCTAGACGTGAATGTCTCGGTAACTCGGTTGTGAAAACGGGGTGCCGGGCTTTAAGGCACCCGCGTTAGGGCGTCCTAGCGGACCCCTGGTAGTTGATGTCGATAGGCAAATAATACGATTGCCGACAACGCACCGAGTACCACAGCAGGGATAGCGCCCGGGCCAAGTATGAAGAGATGGGCGAGCACGGCCCCTATCATGGTGCACCCCAGTAGCGCGGCTCCCCAGACTTGCTTGCCGGGAACAAACAACAGGATTGCAGAACCCACTTCGATGGCACCGGTGAGGTACCGGAACCATTGGCCGATTCCGATCGTCTCGTAGGTGGCGACCATCATCTCAACACCCGCTAGTTTGGCACTGCCGGCGGCCACGAAGGCCAGGGCTAACAGGATTCGGATAAGCAATAGACCATAGTGTTTTACACGTTCGTTCATAATGAAACCTCCGGTTGGGTGTGATTGGCAGTAAAGTGTGTGTGTAGCAGGCTGTCCAGCAAGTGAGTCAGCGCCGTTTGGTGCTCTGTAAGCGTCAGTTGATTGGTCTCTGCATTGAAATGCTTGTGGAACGTGGGCAGGGTGAAGCTGCCACGCACGTCGGCGCCAAAATGGGGCAATAGCTCGCCGGCACTGTTAAGAACGTTTTGTCCGCCTCTTCCGCCGGGTGAGGTGGCAAGTAGCAGCATCGGGGTATTGTTGAACACCTGTTGATCTATCCGGGATGCCCAGTCAAACAGGTTTTTGAAAGCGGCGGTAAACGTCCCATTGTGTTCAGCAAAGGCAATCAGCATGACGTCTGATTCGCGTATCTGATGAAAAAAGCGGTGCGCCTCGGCCGGAATGCCGGACGCATTTTCACGTTCCTGGCTGTAGATCGGCATGTCATAGTCGTTGAGGTCGATTATGTTGACATCGGCGGCGTCACCGACCCGGTCTGCAAGCAAGTGAGTGGCATGGGAGACGAGGCGTTTGTTGATGGATTGCTGGCTGTTCGTTGCAGCAAAAGACAGTATGTTCATCACAGGTTCCTAACGGGTACGCGTTTACGTTGGAAATCATCATAGTGATGCTGTAAATTTGCATCAATGAGCGATATTGCTCGTCAGGTGCGCGAAAATGCGACAAAGCAATGGATAGATGGCAGATCATCAGAACGGCCCATCATCTGGCCAAATTGGGAACGATCAGCGCCACCGCATCAGAGCTGGGAGTCCATCGTGCGACGGTCTTGCGGCACATCGATGCGTTAGAGGAGGAGCTCGGTGTAACGCTCTTTCAGCGCCACTCTCGCGGGTATGTGCCCACCGATGCGTGCAAGGATTTAACTCAGGTCGTCAGTGCCGCTGAGGATCAGTTTGGTCAACTGTTCGGTCGGTTAAAGCAACAGTCAGAGCCGCTATCGGGAGAATTCATCGTAACGTCGCTGGTACCGCTGGCGTCGTTATTGATGCCAGTCCTGAAGGTCTTTCAGGAGCAGCACCCCTCTGTTCAGGTGAAGTACCTGACCGGTGAAAAGCTCTATCGCCTGGAGTTTGGAGAGGCTCACGTAGCCGTGCGTACCGGGCCAAAACCAGACCTACCCGATAACGTTGTGATTCCTTTCTTAACGCACCAGATATCGCTGTATGCGCATACGGATTACCTGGGGCGCTACGGGCATCCAACGACGCCAGACGCCTTTAAGGGTCACAGGTTCATCAGTTTTGCTGAGCTGGTGCCCAAGATACCCGTGCACAAATGGATTTTAGCGAACGTTAATGAGTCGGATATCGCGCTAAAGAGTAATGATGGCCAGGTGATTAAACAGGCCATTCTGGATGCGCTGGGCATCGGCTTTATGTTTCAACATGAAGCGAGACAGCACGCCCAACTCGTGGAGGTACTCCCACCGATGGCAGAGCTGGAAGTGCAGCATTGGCTGGTGACCCATCGCGACCTCCACCACAGTGTTAAAGTGCAGGCGTTTCTCGACCTCGTCCGGTCTCGTTTATAGCCGATGTCGCTAGTAAATGACTCAGTTCATCGATTCACGTATCCACCGTTATGCCGCTATTCTGAAGCGGTTGGCAACGCAGCTGTCTTCAATGACAGACGCCGAACAGGCTAACGACGCGCTGGGAACTGAGTGATTATTCTGATGAATCGTAGCCCTGTGTGGCTGTTTTTTAGCTCAAGTCTGGTTGCGGATACCCGGCATTGAGCTTAAAGCCATCTTGGCACCCGCTGTTGATACACCTCATATGCCTGACCGTGAATGTTGGTCAGCGTAACCTCCTCCCGGTAACTTTGGCCGACCAATACCGCCATGCCAGCCAACAGGCACACCAGTGAGAAGACGCTGGGCAAGGCAAGAAAGAACCCCACTTGCCCGACCATGATCGCGAGGAACAGCGGGTTGCGGGAGCGCCCGAATGGGCCCTCGGTCAGCAGGGGCTGGTGTTTGTCCGGGTCGATGCCAGAGCGCCAGTTCTGGTGCATGTAGGAGTGCACATAGCCAATCAGGCCAAAGGAGACGATCAGTGCCAGCACCCCCGTCAGCAGGATAGCCGGTTGATACAGTACGGGGAAGATGCCCAGTCCGGCATCAAGAGGCCAAGCCACTCGCGCCAGTACAATCCCTAGAATAGCGGCTCGGAAGGCGTTGAAGGTCTGACGGTACCACCAGGTTCGGGAGCCTTTGGGGCCGTATTTGATGTGGCTGATGCCGGTACGCCGCCATAGGCCTAGCGCGCCACTGCTGTATTGAACACCGATCAGCAAAAAGTAGACGGCGAGAAAATGGCGTACGAAGAGTTCAATATCCAACATGGGGCAACTTCTGTATCGGGTTGTACGAATGCTTTTGATGCCAGTCATAGTATCGGGTAATGCGAGGCTGGCAAACGACTTTACGAACGGGCTTGAGTGTTTGAGCCCAGGTTTTTTGGTGAAGTTTACCGGGAGCCCGGATACACTTTGTCCATGGTAGCTTATTTGACGGGCCGCCTCAGTGTACCCTAGACCTTGGCGCCGACGATGGCCGGCGATAAGTGCTATCGAGAGAGAAGTCCATGAGTTTCTACGAAGACAAAGCCAATGTAGATAAGTACATCGAACTGTGTAAAGACTACGATGGAAGTAATATCTATGAACGCTTAAAACAACACCTCAAGGAAGGAAAGTCCGTACTTGAACTTGGCACTGGTCCGGGTTTTGATATTCCATTCCTCAATGAGCACTATCACGTTACTGGTTCGGATTTCTCTGATGAGTTTTTAGTGCGCTGCAAGGAGAAATACCCCGATATCAATTTTATTAAGATTGATGCGAGAAACATTGATACCAGTACAGAATATGACTGCATTTATTCAAATAAGGTATTGCATCATTTAACCAGGGGTGAACTTTCATCATCACTTCTGGCACAGGCAGGGATACTATCGCCTGGTGGGATGATTGCTCATTCGTTTTGGCTTGGCGAAGAAGACCAGAACATGGAAGGCTTGCTCTTTAGCTATTATCGGAAAGAAGAACTCCTTGGTATTTTGTCCAAGAATTTTGACGTTGTGGCAACGTTGAGCTATCGGGAATTTGAGGAGGGCGACTCCCTTTTCGTGGTTGCGAAAGTGAAAGCGGTTGGATAGTACAGGGGTACGATAAGTGCGCACCGGGCTTTCTGAGCACCGTTTTAAACGTTGGCGGGTACCCCACAAGACTCAGTACAGCACAACGCAGAAATCTGTCTCTTGTGCTGGCTGGCAGTCGTTCATTCTGAGTAAGTTCTTGTCTCTATGACGTGATCGACTTCACTGGGAGGCCTTTGGACATCGAACAGAAGATCGCATCCTGGGATGGCAAGTCCGCTGCAGACATTAAGACGATCTGCGACGAACACAGTGCAGACAGCCACTTTGCTGACACCCTCATTGATCTGGCCTTGACCGGCGCGTGTGAAAAAGAGGGCTACCTGGCTGTTGATTGTTCAGCTAATCACTAAACTTAAGGAGTTGCCAGTGACTATCGCTCTTTTTTACCAAGTGCTGGCAGCGGTACAAGTTGTTGGTTTTGCCACAAGTAGGGCGTTAGCCCGGGTGTTTTTAGTGCTTTTTGCAAAATAAAATAGGTATCCAGGTCAAACGAATCTGGCTGGGTCCGTTGTTCAAGTTGTATAAGTTCTGGTATATCTGGCGCTGTACCAAGATAGGCCCAGTTTGATACCAGGTGCCAGTCTGGTTGTGTCGGTTTCAACTGATTGGGTTCTTCAATGACGATGGAGCAGGGCCACGGCCAGGCTGTCAACATACGGCTGGCCAACGCCTGACGCAGGCGCTTGTTGTGGTGAGCCAGCGGCTCGGCCCCGCAACAAGCGCCCAGGCAACGTCCGATCTGGTACCCAAAGCAACGTCCCTCACCCCGTTCAAGTCCCAGAACACGCTCACACAGTGAATACTGTTTTACCAGCGTTCGGAGTTGTTTCAAAGCTATCGCTTTACTGGAAAACAGGCCATACAGCTCTGGCTCGCTTTGTTCCGAACTCAAGGCTTTCACACCCAGCGCTGTACGCTCGTTACCGGGGGTTGTGTAGGGCTGCAGCGTCCAGAATTGGCGGGTTTTCCGCTGGCGCCGGTTGTAGAGTGGGTGCAGCGTTTTAATTTGCCGATTCTCCAGCAGCAGTGCGCCAATCTCCCCGGCCGTCAGTGTCCAGTCGATGCGTGTTGTCTGACTGACAAGTCGGGCTTCTTTAGCATCAGAATGTCGGGCCTGGTAGTGGCTACGGACTCGCTTCCCAATACGGATGCTCTTGCCCACATAGAGCAAGGAATTCCGCCTGTTGTAAAAGCGGTAAACACCTGGGCTAGAAGGCAAGTTGAGGTCAGACAGATCCAGCAAAGCGAGTGTCCGTGGTCAGAGTGATTTCATCAGGGTACGCACTATACTGTCAATTTGATCACAATCACCAGTCAGCGAGCGGGATAGACCATCGCCCGTTGTAGGTGCTGTGGATCAAGGCGTGCCAGCCTGGAGGGTGTTGTTTCTATCACCTGGGGAGGGTGATAAACGCAATGAGAGCGAGGTTGTTGCCCCGGTGACTCACCCGGCCGCGGGTGCTCACGGAGCCGACAGAAACCGGTCAACGGACCAACTGAACCAGGAGTAATGATGATGAATATGGGTGCTTTCTCAATGAGCCTGACGGTAAAAGACATTCACGCCTCGCGTGATTTCTACGAAAAGCTGGGCTTCACGCAGTTTGGCGGCGATATCGAACACCACTATCTGATCATGAAAAGCGGTGAGTGTCTGGTGGGTTTGTTCCAGGGGATGT
>ERZ1699650.164-NODE-164-length-18378-cov-11.213338_pt1 | contig 18378 bp, 21 predicted proteins | sample MGYA00581512_ERZ1699650 | MGnify/ENA primary metagenome ERZ1699650 (study PRJEB42348, sample SAMEA6618698) | metagenome | isolation source: Polyester-degrading enrichment culture growing on monomer terephthalic acid, Te | collected 2019-05-17 ... | reverse complement strand
GCCCAGCCAGAACAGGCCAGTCGAGGGAGGCCTTGCCCCATGACCACCGGACTATCGGGAAGCCCGCATTCCGATCCGCGGACAATCGAGATCGACACCGACCGCATCATGCGGCGCGAGACCGAGCATTTCGGCGTGATCGACGTCGGGTCGAACTCGATGCGGCTGGTGGTCTATGATGCGCTGTCACGGGCGCCCTTTGCGCGGTTCAACGAAAAGTCGCTGGTGGCGCTGGGCAACGGGCTGGACGACAACGGTTATTTCACCCAAGAGACCATCGACCACGCGCTTGCCGCCATGAGCCGCTTTCGCGCCATTGCCGCCGCGATGGAGGTCGCGCGCGTCGACGTGATCGCCACCGAGGCGATGCGCCGCGCCAAGAATGGCGCCGATCTTCTGGCCGCCATCCGCGACCGCACCGGGTTTGAGCCGCGCCTGCTGAGCGGCGAGGAAGAGGCCACCTATGCCGCGATGGGCGTGATCTCGGGCTTTTTCCAGCCGCGCGGTCTTGTGGGCGATATTGGTGGCGGCAGTCTTGAGATCGCCGAGGTGCTGGGCGACCGGGTCGGCGACCGCAAGGTCAGCATGCCGCTGGGCGCGCTGCCGGTGCGCGCGGTGATGGAACAGGGGATGGATGCGGCCAAGGCGCATGTGGACGCGATCCTTGATGCCAATTTGCCACCGCTGCTGGCGGAACCCACCTTTTACGCGGTGGGTGGCGGTTGGCGGGCGCTGGCGCGGATCCATATCGCGATGAAGGGCTGGCCCATCGGCGTCGTGCATGCCCATGAGCTTGAGATGGCCGAGATCACCCGGCTGGCCAAGTCCATCGCCCAGATGACCCCGGACGAGGTCGCGGCGCTGCCCGATGTGCCCCGGCGTCGGATCCCGACGCTGGCGGCTTCGGCGCTGGTGATGTGGCGGGTTCTGAAGAAGCTGAAGCCCGACCGGGTGGTCTTTTCTGCGCTGGGGCTGCGCGAAGGCTGGCTTTATGGCCAGCTGAGCGACGAGGCGAAATTCCGCGATCCGCTGCTCGAAGGCGCGATGTCCATCGGTCTGCCCAACGCCCGCGTCGCCGGGTTTCCCGCGGCGCTGGCGCGCTGGACCGAGGGGCTTTTTCCCGGCGAGACCCAGTCCGACCGCAGGCTGCGGCTGGCGGTCTGTGCCTTGACCGACATCGCCTGGCGCGATCATCAGAAGGTGCGCGCGCACGAAAGCTTTGCCCGCATGCTGCAATTTCCCTTCATCGGCATCACCCACCCCGAACGCGCCTTCCTTGCGGCGGCGATCATGGCGCGCTATGGCGGCAAGCCCGGCAAGGAAAACAGCGAGGCCATCGGCCTGCTGACACCCAACCAGGTGCAGAAGGCGGAATTCCTCGGCCGGGCGCTGCTTCTGGGGCACCGGTTCTCGGCCAGCGTGCCGTCGATCCTGGAGCATGCGCGGCTGGACGTGGCGGCGGATTCCGTCAACCTGGAAATCACCGAAGGTTCGCAGGTGCCTGACAGCGACGCGGTGCAGACCCGGCTGTCACAGCTGGCCAAGGTCTTCGGGCTTGAGGCCAATGTGCTGATGGAGCCGGATGACGATTGAACCCTCCGCCCGGTTGAACCTTCTGCCAGGTGTTGATACACGACAGTCAAGAGGCGCGTGCAAGCACGCACCCTACGGCGGATCAAGTCTGGAAAAGGTGCCGGCGACCGGGTCTCAGGTCATTGCCATCCCGGTGGCGACCATCGTAGCCAGCAGGATGCCGTATACAACGAAAACGGCCGGCAGGGTGCCAGCACGCGTACGCATGTCGCGGATCACTTCATCCCTAGTCATCATGGCCCACTCCTTTGCTACTGTCGGTCCACGTCTGACGGCATCGCCATTACTTCGCAGGTAGGATATCGAGCTGAGTCGGACAAGGGCTCTCTTGCCGGGAGCGATGTGCAATTTGCATACCCGAAATGCGCTGGGTGCATGTCAATGGTGCTTTTGACGAAAAGCGGCATCAAGGCGTCGCAAATAGCGCTTTGGCTGTTTTGCGGCGCGCCGGGCCGTTCGATGACCACCGCGCGATCAGCTCGTCGACATAGACCACACATCGGTTCGGGAATTTCCAAGGCGCGAGGCTGACCGGGACCGATCCCTCCAAACGGATCCCACCGGATTGGTCCCGGTCAGCGCTCAAGCGCCGGGAGGAAGTCGTGATGGCCGCCTCCTCTGCGGCCATCACGCCCCTCCCCGGCATCGGCATCAGTGCAGGAGCGCACTGAATGCCGATGCATTCGAACAGCCCGCCGGCGGCGTGTCGCGGCGGGACTGGCTTTCGGCCAACCAGGTCTGGCACTGATGCACCAGCGGACAGGCGCGGCAACAGGTGACCATCGCGGCATAATCCGCGGGTCGAAGATCCCCCTGGCGCAGGGCGTCACCGAGGCTGATGCCCATCGCGCGGGCCACGCTGCGCGTCAGGAAGAAGTGCAAATCCGGGTCTCCCAGCCTGCGCATGACGTGTTCCTTGCGGGTTCAGAGCTTCAGCAAGCCTTCGAAAAGCGCGGTGTTGCGGCAATAGGCCGGGCTTTCATTGGCTTGTCCCTGCTGTCGGTCCAGCCAATGGGCGCAGCCTTCGGGGTTGGTGCAATTGGTGCAGCTCAGTACGGCATCGGCGACATCGACGCTGGCGATATGGCCGCGCAGGACCTGTTCCTCCATGTCGAGGCCCCGGGTCTCGGCCATCCTGTCCATCAGGGTGGCATGGCGTTTGATCTGTTCCGGCAGCAACATGGCTTGTCCTTCCTGACGCGCTTGCTTTCGCAAGGATCATAGCGCCAACAGGACGCGCGGCCTTGATGTGGGTCAAGGTCCGGGGACGAATCGTAAAAACCGGGGATCAGAGCGCCGAGGCCACCCGGCGCACGGTTTCGACGCGCGCGGCATTGGGCGGATGGGTGCCGAGGAAACGGTTTCCGGGGTCGGGGATGCGGTTGAAGAACTCGGCCCCCCGGATCGGGTCATATCCGGCGCGATAGGCGATCACCGTGCCCAGGGCATCGGCCTCCAGCTCGAAATTCTTGGTGAAGCTGCGCCGCCCCAGTGCCGCGCCCAGCTCCAGCCCGGCGCGAATCGCTGCATCGTCGCCCCCGGCCAGTTCCGCGGCACTGCCCAGGACCCGGGCGCCGCGATCGGCATTGGACCGGGCGCGTTCGATGTGGCCCGCGATGTGATGGGCGGCTTCGTGGCCCATGATGAAGGCCAGCTCATCGGCGTTGCGCACGGCGAGGATCAGCGCGAGGTTGAATGCCAGAAGCGGGCTGCCATCGCGGGCCACGGTGTGAAAGGCGTTGGGCGGCTGGTTCAGCCGGTCGTCGATCACGATCTGGAAATCGCAAGGCCCCTGCTTGCGCCGTTTGCGGCATTCGGCCTCGGCGACCGGCTCGACGGTTTGCACCACCTCGATGAACTGGCGTGCGGCGGCATCCGCCCGCCGCTCGATCTGGGCCTTGGTCAGCCGCGGGGGGCCGTCATCCTCGCCGGATTCGGGGGCAGGTACGGGCGCAATCTCCGCGCAGGCGGTCAGCAGGAGCAAGGCAAGGAAAGCGGCGATACGGGTCATGACCTGCGCAATCTAGGACGGCTTCGGGGCGGGGGCCAGAGGCGGCGAAGATCAGCGCAGCTTATTGCCCATCGGCGGTTGCATATGCCGGGACACAGGCTAGTGTCGATCCCATGTTCACCATCGAGCACGAATTTGACGCCACGGTTGTCACGCTGATCGACGAGGGCGAGGCCCCGCTGCAGGAAGACGTGATCGTGCATGGCTTTGCCGAATGCATCACCGTCGAGCAATATGATCCGCGGGATGACAAGGTGCACAAGATCACCCTGTCGATCACCCAGATGCGCGACCTGGCCCAGGCCATCGACCTGCCCGAAGGCGTGTACCGCCGCGCCGGGGACGGGGAACAACCGTCCTGACCCACCTGCGCCGCATGGGCACTGCGGATTGGTGAGCAGACCTGATGGCCGCGACGACAAGCCGGGATCATTCGACCACGAAGACCTTGTCGCGCGACGTGGCGCCGCGCAGCAGCGTCAGGTGGGATTTCGCGATGCCCATCGATTTGGCCAACAGTTTGCGCACCGCTTCGTTGGCTTTGCCATCTTCAGGCGGAGCAGTAACGCGCACGGCGATCCGCGCCTCTTCGACCGTGACGGCGTTTCGCCCGGCCCTTGGGGTGACGCGCACCGCGATCTCGGTGCCGGGATGGGCGAGATGGGAGAGATCAGGCAGGTTTTTCATGACACCGGGATAAACCGGAGCGGGCGGGCTTGAAACCCGGGGCGTGGCGCGTGACATATGCCACGCACCCAGAGGAGAGCGCCGATGCCCGAGATCAACACCGCAGCCGTGGATTTCCTGCTCAACCGCCGGTCGCGCCCGGCCAAGACCCTGCAAGCGCCCGCGCCGGATCGCGACGCCCTGCTGCCGATCCTGACGGCGGCGGCGCGCACGCCCGATCACGGCAAGCTGGAACCCTGGCGCTTCATCGTGCTGGAACGCGCGGCGCTGGACCGGCTGGCGGCGCTGGCCGTCGAACGCGGCTCCGCCCTGGGGCTTGAGCCGGAACAGGTTGAAAAGACCCGAACAACCTATGCCGACAGCCCGCTGGCGGTGGTCGTCGTCTCCTCTCCCGTCCCGTCCGAGAAGGTGCCCGAGATCGAACAGGTCTATTCCGCCGGGGCGGTTTGCCTGTCGCTGTTGAACGCGGCGCTGGCCTCGGGCTGGGGGGCGAACTGGCTGTCAGGCTGGGCCAGCCATGACCGCGGCTTTGTCGAGGACGGCCTGGGGCTGCACCCGGGCGAAGCCGTCGCCGGCATCATCCACATCGGGACCGAGCGCGCCGCGCCGCCCGAGCGCCCGCGCCCCGACCTGGATCAGAAAACGCTCTGGATGTCCGAATGATCTTTTCTTCCTTCGTCAAGTCCCTGTCCCAACTGGATGACCCGCGCTTCCGCAAGGTGTTGTGGATCGGGATCGGGTTGACCCTGGCGTTGCTGTTCGGGGCCTATGCCGGGCTGCTGTGGCTGGTCGAATGGATGACGGGCGAGAGCACGTCCTTGCCGCTGGTGGGCGAGGTGACATGGGTCGGCGACCTGCTGAGCTTTGGCTCGCTGCTGTTCATGGTGGTGCTGTCGGCTTTCCTGATGGTGCCGGTGGCCTCGGCCATCACCTCGATGTTCCTGGACGAGGTCGCACAGGCGGTGGAGGACCGGCATTACCCGCGCCTGCCACCCGCGACCCCGGTGCCGTTCAGCGAAGCGCTGCGTGATACGCTGAGCTTTCTTGGCGTGCTGATCGTGGCGAATTTCCTTGCCCTGATCCTCTATGCCTTCTTCGTGCCGCTGGCACCGTTCATCTTCTGGGCGTTGAACGGCTTCTTGCTGGGGCGGGAATATTTCACCCTTGCCGCCATGCGCAGGGTGGGGCGCGCCCGGGCGAAAGAGATGCGCCGCAAGCACCTGGGCACGATCTGGTTGGCCGGGGTGTTGATGGCGATGCCGCTGAGCTTTCCGCTGGTCAACCTGCTGATCCCGATCCTCGGGGCGGCGACCTTCACCCATATCTTCCACGCGCTTAACGGGCGCTGACGGAACGGTCATGCGCCCGGCGCCGCGCCATCCCGGGGCTTTTCGGCAAAGGGGGCGGCCATCCGCCCCCGGCCGGGTTCAGTTGGCGTCGCGCGGGGCCATCCGCTGGAACATCCAGCTGTCGATGTCGCGCACGGTGACCACCTCGAACAGGATGATCGAGGCGATGATCACCCAGAGGACAAATGCGATCCCCGTGGTCAACCAGGCCTTGCGCTTGAGGTTGTGGACCTGCGGCGCACCCGCATGGGTGCCTTCCACGACCTCGCCCACGTCACCCTGGGTCTGAAGCCGGAAGGGAATCACAATGAGGAAGGTCATGAACCAGATGATGGCGTAAAGCACGATGGCAGATGTGATGGCCATGACGGTCTAGACCTGTTCCAGCTCGACAAGGCAGCCGTTGAAATCCTTGGGATGCAGGAAGAGCACCGGCTTGCCATGCGCGCCGATCTTGGGCTCGCCCGTGCCCAGAACGCGCGCGCCGGTGGATTTCAAGTGATCGCGCGCGGCAAGGATGTCGTCGACCTCGTAACAGACGTGGTGAATCCCGCCCGAGGGATTTTTGTCCAGGAAGCCCTGGATGGGAGAATTTTCGCCCAGGGGATAAAGCAGTTCGATCTTGGTGTTAGGCAGTTCGATGAAGATCACGGTAACGCCGTGGTCGGGTTCGTCCTGCGGTGCGCCAACCGTGGCGCCCAGCGCATTGCGGTATTGCGCGGCGGCGGCGTCGAGGTCGGGCACGGCGATGGCAACGTGGTTAAGGCGTCCGATCATGGGTTTGGCTCCTGTGACAAGGCTTTGGCGCGGGTTATTGCCCGCGGACGGACAAGTGGCAAGGTGACAGGGCGGCGCATGGCATTAAGGGGTTGGTAACTACACTTGGGCCAAGGTGTCACCGGACGCCTGGAGGACGTGATATGGATGATCTTGATAATTTCGACATGGCACCACAGCCATCGGCAGAGCGGCCGCTGCTGGGTCTGACCATCCTGGTGGTTGAGGACAGCCGCTTCGCCTGTGAGGCGATGCGCTTGTTGTGCCTGCGGTCGGGCGCGCGGATCAGGCGTGCGGATTGCCTGCGCTCGGCGCGGCGACACCTGCGGGTCTATCGGCCGTCGGTGGCGGTGGTGGACCTGGGCCTGCCGGATGGCTCGGGGGCCGACCTGATTGCCGACCTGGCCAAGGCCAGCCCGCGTGTTCCGGTGATCCTGGGGACCAGCGGCGATGATTTTGCCGAGGACCTGGCCGTGGCGGCGGGGGCGGATGGCTTCCTGATGAAGCCGATTTCGTCGCTGAATGCCTTCCAGGAGGTGATCCTGTCCCTCCTGCCGGTGACGCGCCAGCCGCTGGGGCCGCGTCCGATCACCGATGAAAGCGTACGGCCCGATCAGATCGCCTTTCAGGACGACATGGCCCATATCGCCGGGATCCTTGGCGATGAAACCGATGGCAAGATGATGGATTACGTCGGCCAGTTCCTGAGCGGGGTTGCCCGTATTGCCCATGACAAGGCGCTGAGCGAGGCTGCCGAAACCCTGATCTTGATGCGCAAGGACGGCCAATCGACCCAAGGTCAGGCCAGGCGTATCGCCGGGCTGGTGCAGGAGCGACTGACCCAGCAGGCCGCCATATGACCCAACCACAGGGCGCGCCGTGCATGCGCACTCCACGTCCTGTCGGCAAAAAGGTCGCATGTGGCCCGAAGCTGTCAGGCGGTTGAGACGGCTTCCTACAGCCCGGGATCGCTGGCTGCCCGTACCAGGCCGGTCAAGTGGCTTAAACGTTCCCGCTGCTGGCCACGCGCGTCGAAATTGCTGTCCGACAGCCAGGCGGCAAAGGCCTCGCTCAATGCGGGCCATTCCTTGTCGATGCAGGCAAACCAGGCTGTATCGCGGTTGCGGCCCTTGACCACGGTGGCCTGGCGGAAGATGCCCTCGTAGCTGAATCCCAGCCGCTGGGCCGCGCGGCGTGAAGCAATGTTCAGCGCGTTGCATTTCCATTCGTAGCGGCGATACCCGGCCTCGAAGGCCCATTTCATCATCAGGTACATCGCCTCGGTCGCGGCGCGGGACCGGGCCAGCGCGGGCGAGAAATTGATATTGCCGACCTCGATCGAGCCGGCGGTCGGGTTGATCCTGAGATAGGAGGCGACGCCGCCAAAGCGGCCACCGTCAAGGTCCTTGATCGCGTAGAAACGATGCCCCGGGTCGGCCACGGTTTCGCGGACCCAGCGATGGTACTGTGCCGCCGAGTGGAACGGGCCATAAGGCATGTAGTCCCAACGGGCGTCATGGCCTTCGAAAGCCCGGAACAACAATGCCGCGTGGCGTTCCGCATCCAGCGGCTCCAACCGGGCAAACCGCCCCTCCAGAACCGCGCCGTGCGGCGCGGGGGGCGGTGTCCAGTTGTCCAGTTTTTCACCCAGTGTGTTCATCTGACGGCATATCCCCACATTTACAGAAAGATAGAGGCCGGATGGCCGGGTGCAACGGGGAATTTCCGATCAATCGTCCTGTGGAATGACGCGCAGCCCCAGTTCCATCAGCTGATCGGCGGTGGGTTCCGACGGCGCCGACATCATCAGGTCCTCGGCGCGCTGGTTCATCGGGAAGAGGATGACCTCGCGGATGTTGTCCTGGTCGGCCAGAAGCATGACGATCCGGTCGATGCCCGCAGCGCAACCACCGTGCGGCGGGGCGCCGTACTGGAAGGCGTTGACCATGCCGCCGAAACGCTTGCGCACCTCGTCTTCGCCATACCCGGCGATTTCAAACGCCTTGAACATGATTTCCGGCTTGTGGTTCCGGATCGCGCCAGAGACCAGCTCATACCCGTTGCAGGCAAGGTCGTATTGATAGCCCAGCACCTTGAGCGGATCCCCCTCAAGCGCCGCCATCCCGCCTTGGGGCATGGAAAACGGGTTGTGCTCAAAGTCGATCTTGCCGGTTTCCTCGTCCTGTTCGTAGATCGGGAAATCGACGATCCAGGCAAAGGCGAAACGGTCCTTGTCGGTCAGGCCCAGCTCATCGCCAATGACGGTACGCGCGCGTCCCGCGACAGCTTCAAACGCCTTGGGTTTGCCGCCAAGGAAGAAGGCCGCATCGCCGACCTCAAGACCCAGCTGCTGGCGGATCGCCTCGGTGCGCTCGGGGCCGATGTTCTTGGCAAGCGGGCCGGCGGCTTCCATGCCGTTGCCCTGATCACGCCAGAAGATATAGCCCATGCCGGGCAGGCCCTGCTCCTGGGCGAACTTGTTCATCCGGTCACAGAACTTGCGGCTGCCGCCCTTGGGCGCGGGAATGGCGCGGATCTCGGTACCTTCCTGCTCCAGCAGCTTGGCAAAGATGGCAAAGCCGGAGCCTGCGAAATGCTCTGACACCACCTGCATCTTGATCGGGTTGCGCAGGTCGGGCTTGTCGGTGCCGTACCACAGCGCCGCATCCTTGTAGGAGATCTGCGGCCACTCCTGGTCGACTTTGCGACCGCCGCCGAACTCTTCGAAAATGCCGGTCAGAACGGGTTGGATCGTGTCGAAGACATCCTGCTGCTCGACAAAGCTCATCTCCATGTCGAGCTGGTAGAAATCGGTGGGCGAGCGGTCGGCTCGCGGGTCTTCGTCGCGGAAGCAGGGCGCGATCTGGAAATACTTGTCGAAGCCCGAGACCATGAGCAGCTGCTTGAACTGTTGCGGCGCCTGGGGCAGGGCATAGAACTTGCCGGGGTGCAGGCGCGAGGGCACGAGGAAGTCGCGCGCACCCTCGGGCGAGGAAGCGGTGATGATCGGCGTCTGGAATTCGCGGAACTCGGCGTCCCACATGCGGCGGCGCATCGAGGCCACGACGTCCGAGCGCAGCTTCATGTTGCGCTGCATCACTTCGCGGCGCAGATCGAGGTAGCGATAGCGCAGCCGGGTTTCTTCCGGGTATTCCTGGTCACCGAAGACGATCAGCGGAAGCTCGTCCGACGCGCCCAGCACTTCCATGTCACGGATGTAGACTTCGATCTCGCCGGTGGGCAGCTTGGGGTTGATCAGGCTGTCGTCGCGCGCCTTCACCTCGCCGTCGATGCGGATGCACCATTCCGACCGGACCTTTTCGACCTCGTTGAAGACCGGGCTGTCGCTGTCGCACAGCACCTGGGTGATGCCATAGGTATCACGCAGGTCGATGAAGAGCACGCCGCCGTGATCGCGCACGCGGTGGACCCAGCCAGACAGGCGGACGGTCTGACCGACATGGGATTTGTTCAGATCGGCGCAGGTTTGGCTGCGATAGGCGTGCATTTGCGGGCTCCGGGATCGGCGTTTCAGGGTTCGCGCCGATACACCTTGCCCGGGGCTGAAAGTCAAGCAGAGAGGGGCCGGCGGCTCTTCCGCCCTTGCGGGCGATCATCGCGATGACAGCCCGCAAGGGCGGAAGAGCAGGCGCCTCACATTTCCATGATCGGCGCGATTTCGATCGAGGCGTCGTCCGCTTCGAAGATCGGGCAGCCCCTGGCCATCTCTGCCGCGGCTTCCAGGCTTTCGGCCTGCACGACCGTATAGCCCGACAGCGGGTTGGCCCCGCCGCCGTCTTTCAACCCGTCTTTCGTCAGTGTGGACGACATGCCCACCGGGTTGCCGCCATCGACCAGCGCATCGCCCATTGACCCCATCCAGTCCATCCAGGCCTTCATGACCCGTTCGCCCTCTTCCTGCGTCTCGGGCGCGCCGCCGCCGTGATAGGCGTAAAGAAATTTCTGCATGGTGTGACCTCCTGTTGAATGGTCGGTTGAATTCACGCGGGGAAATGCCGTTCCAGGCGAACCAGCACGGCGGTCCAGCCGCCCTGGTGCGAGGTGGCGGTCTCTGCATCGGGCAGGCCGCTGTGGTGCAGGGTGAAAAGCGTCACGTCCCCCGCCGCCTCGACACGGAAGGTCACAACACTCTCATGTCCGCGGTTGCCCCCGGCATCATGCCAGGCCCAGGTAAACGTCACCTGGTCGGGGGCGGTGACCTCGGTCACCTCGCCGCTGACGTTGAAGGTATTGCCCTCCTGGCTGCGCATGAAGGCATGCCAGGGACCGGTGCCGGTGAAGTCGAGCGCGTGGCTTTCCAGCGTCCAGCCATCGTGGCCGAACCACTGGATCACGTTTTCGGGCCGGGTGATGAAATCCCATACCAACGATTTCGGGGCGTTGAACCGCCGCTCCAGCGTCAGGGTGTCGGCATCCTGCGTCATGACATTCATTTCCTGGCAATCTCCTTGTTGAGCGCGCGTTCCAGCCGGTCGAGGCTGGCCTCCCAGAAACGGCGGGCTTCCTCGGCCCAGTTGACCACGCCCACCAACCCGGCAGGCTCGATGGAATAGAGCCGCTGTTGTGCCTTGGCGCGGCGCTTGACGATGCCCGCCTGCCGCAACACGCCCAAGTGCTGCGACACGGCAGGTGGGGAAATGTCAAAGCCGGTGCCCAGCTCGCCGGCCGACAGCTCGCCTTCGTTCAGCAAGCGCTCGACCATTGCAAAGCGGACGGGATCGGACAGGGCGGCAAAGGTTCGGGGCAGGGCGGACATGGCGCTTTCGGGTTTGGTGACTCGGTCTTGATTATTCGTGAATCACTTAATTAAGTAAAGGCTGAATTTATGGCGGATGTCGGCCTGTCGCGGCGGCGCGTGCCGAAAATCCGGGCTTTCGGACTTGAACCCCCGCTGCCTATGTCTATAACGCACGACAATTTGCGCCGACCCTCCCCGCGCAACGAATCCCAGAGGTCAGACATGCCGAAGCGAACCGATATCCAGTCGATCATGATCATTGGCGCGGGGCCCATCGTCATTGGGCAAGCCTGCGAATTCGATTATTCCGGCGCCCAGGCGTGCAAGGCGCTGCGCGAAGAAGGTTACCGGGTGATCCTGGTCAACTCGAACCCGGCCACCATCATGACCGATCCGGGCCTGGCCGATGCCACCTATATCGAGCCGATCACCCCCGAAGTTGTTGCCAAGATCATCGAAAAGGAACGCCCCGATGCGCTTCTGCCGACGATGGGCGGGCAGACCGGGCTGAACACCTCGCTTGCGCTGGAAGAAATGGGCGTGCTGGAAAAATTCGGCGTCGAGATGATCGGTGCCAAGCGCGACGCCATCGAGATGGCCGAAGACCGCAAGCTGTTCCGCGAGGCGATGGACCGTATCGGGCTGGAAAACCCCAAGGCCACGATCATCACCGCGCCCAAGCGCGAAAATGGCACCGCGGACCTCGATGCCGGCGTGCAACTGGCTCTGGACGAGCTGGAAGAGATCGGCCTGCCGGCGATCATCCGTCCCGCCTTTACCCTCGGCGGCACCGGCGGCGGTGTGGCTTACAACCGCGAGGATTACATCCACTACTGCCGCACCGGCATGGATGCTTCGCCGGTCAACCAGATTCTCGTCGATGAAAGCCTTCTGGGCTGGAAGGAATTCGAGATGGAGGTTGTCCGCGACAAGGCGGACAACGCGATCATCGTCTGCGCCATCGAAAACGTCGATCCGATGGGCGTCCACACTGGCGATTCGATCACCGTTGCGCCCGCGCTGACCCTGACCGACAAGGAATACCAGATCATGCGCAACGGCAGCATTGCCGTCCTGCGCGAGATCGGGGTCGAAACCGGCGGCTCCAACGTGCAATGGGCGGTGAACCCCGCCGATGGCCGCATGGTGGTGATCGAGATGAACCCACGGGTGTCGCGGTCCTCGGCCCTGGCGTCGAAAGCCACCGGCTTCCCCATCGCCAAGATCGCGGCCAAGCTGGCCGTCGGCTATACGCTGGACGAGCTGGACAATGACATCACCCGTGTCACACCAGCGAGCTTTGAGCCGACCATCGACTATGTCGTCACCAAGATCCCGAAGTTCGCCTTCGAGAAATTCCCCGGGTCCGAGCCGCACCTGACCACCGCGATGAAATCGGTGGGCGAGGCGATGGCGATTGGCCGCACCATCCACGAGTCGCTGCAAAAGGCACTGGCGTCGATGGAATCCGGCCTGACCGGCTTTGACGAGGTGGACATTCCCGGTGTGGCGGACCTTCGGTCGGATGGCACGCCCGACAAGTCCGCCGTCATCAAGGCGATCAGCCAGCAGACCCCCGACCGGATGCGCACCATCGCCCAGGCCATGCGTCACGGGCTGACCGACGATGAAATCCACGGCGTCACCATGTTCGACCCCTGGTTCCTTGCGCGCATCCGCGAGATCGTGGAGGCCGAAGAGAAGGTCAAGGCCGAAGGCCTGCCGAGCGATGAGGCCGGGCTGCGGCACTTGAAAATGATGGGCTTCTCCGATGCCCGGTTGTCAAAGCTGACCGGCTATTCGGAAAAGGACATCCGCAACCGCCGCATTTCCAACGGCGTCGTTGCGTCCTTCAAGCGGATCGACACCTGTGCCGCCGAATTCGAAGCCCAGACGCCCTATATGTATTCCACATATGAGGCTCCGATGATGGGTGACGTGGAATGCGAGGCGCGGCCCTCGGACAAGAAAAAGGTCGTCATCCTTGGCGGCGGTCCCAACCGGATCGGCCAGGGGATCGAGTTCGATTACTGCTGCTGTCACGCCTGTTTTGCACTGACCGACGCGGGCTACGAGACCATCATGGTCAACTGCAACCCCGAGACGGTGTCGACCGACTACGACACCTCGGACCGGCTGTATTTCGAGCCGCTGACGTTCGAGCACGTGATGGAAATCCTGCGCGTCGAGCAGGACAACGGCACGCTGCATGGCGTCATCGTCCAGTTCGGCGGTCAAACGCCGCTGAAACTCGCCAATGCGCTTGAGGCCGAGGGCATCCCGATCCTGGGCACCACGCCCGACGCCATCGACCTGGCCGAAGACCGAGAGCGGTTCCAGGCGCTGGTCAACGAGCTGGGCCTGAAGCAGCCGAAAAACGGCATCGCGTCCACCGACGCACAGGCGCTGGCCATCGCCGAAGAGATCGGTTTTCCGCTGGTGATCCGCCCCTCCTACGTGCTGGGCGGCCGCGCGATGGAGATCGTGCGCGACATGGGGCAACTGGAACGCTACATCAAAGAGGCCGTGGTGGTTTCGGGCGACAGCCCGGTGCTGCTCGACAGCTACCTGTCGGGCGCGGTGGAGCTTGATGTCGACGCGCTTTGCGATGGCGATCAGGTTCACGTCGCGGGCATCATGCAGCACATCGAAGAGGCCGGCGTCCACTCGGGCGACAGCGCCTGTTCCCTGCCGCCCTATTCGCTGTCGAACGAGGTGCTGGGCCGGATCAAGGAGCAGACCCACGCCCTTGCCCGCGCGCTGAACGTGGTCGGCCTGATGAACGTGCAATTCGCCATCAAGGACGGTGAGATCTACCTGATCGAAGTCAACCCGCGTGCTTCGCGCACCGTGCCTTTCGTGGCCAAGGCAACCGATTCTGCCATCGCCTCGATCGCGGCACGCGTCATGGCGGGCGAAAAGCTGTCGTCCTTCCCGATGCGCGCGCCCTACCCGGAGAACGCCGATTACGACACGGTGCTGCCGCTGGCCGATCCGATGACGCTGGCCGACCCCGACATGCCCTGGTACTCGGTGAAAGAGGCGGTTTTGCCCTTTGCCCGCTTCCCTGGCGTCGACACGATCCTGGGGCCGGAAATGCGCTCGACCGGCGAAGTCATGGGCTGGGATCGCAGCTTTGCCCGTGCCTTCCTCAAGGCACAGCTGGGCGCTGGCATGGTCCTGCCGGATGGCGGGCGGGTGTTCTTCTCGATCAAGGACTCCGACAAGACCCCGCAGCTGGTGGAATGCGCGCAGATCCTCGATGAGCTGGGCTTTGTCATCGTGGCGACCTCGGGCACGGCGGCGTTCCTGAAAGAGCACGGCATTGCGGCCGAAATGGTCAAGAAGGTCTATGAAGGCCGGCCCAACGTGGTGGACATGCTCAAGAACGGCGAGATCACGCTGGTGATGAACACCACCGAAGGCGCGGCGGCGGTTGAGGACAGCCGCGAGATCCGGTCTGTCGCGCTCTACGACAAGATCCCCTACTTCACGACAGCCGCCGCCGCCCACGCCGCAGCGCGCGCCATGCAGGCCCGCAAGGAAGGGGAGCTGGTGGTGAAGAGCTTGCAGGGGTGAAATGGAGGGTGCGTGGTTTCACGCACCTTTCCGACGGCTTGGGTAGCGGTGCGTGAAATCACGCACCGCTACGCCGTATAGCCCCACCAAATCAGGAACACGCCCAGCACCACGCGGTACACCACGTAGGGCGTGAAGCTCACCGACTGCAGCAGGCGCATCATCAGCACCAGTGCCAGCAGCGCCGAGAAGAAGGCAAAGACCGCGCCGATGGCGGCGAATTTCAGCATTTGCCAATCGGCCTCGCCCACGACCTCTGCTCCCAGCAGCACGCCCGAGGCGATGATTGTCGGGATCGACATCAGCATGGAAATGCGCGCCGCGTCCGTTCTGGCGTAGCCCAGCGCGCGGGCGCCGGTGATGACGATGCCCGAGCGCGACGTGCCGGGGATCAGCGCCACCGCTTGCCACAAGCCAAGGATCCAGGCGTGGCGCAGGCTCCAGTCCGCGGTTTCGCGCGTCTCCGGCCCCTTCTGGTCGGTCCACCACAGGACAAGCCCAAACAGCAGCATCGACCAGCCGATCACCGTGACCGAGCGCATGGCGTCGTCCAGACCGGTCAGTTTCAGGAGCAATCCGACCACGATCACCGGCACCGTCGCAATGATCAGCAACCAGGCAAGCCGCGCGCCCGGGGTATCGATGCGGCCTCGCAAAAGCCGGGGCAGGCCGCCGAGTGCGTCGCGCACGTCGGACCAGAAATAGAGGATCACCGCGCCCAGGGTGCCGACGTGAACCGCGACGTCGATGGCCTGGCCCTGGTCCTGCATGCCGGTCAGATTCGGCAGCAGAATAAGGTGGCCAGAGCTTGAAACCGGCAGGAATTCGGTAATTCCCTGGATCACGGCGACCAGGAGCAGGTGAAATAGCGTCATGAGGCAGGTCCGTGCTGAAAAGATGTCTCCTCTATAAACCGTAAGGAAAACATAGGGAAACGGGATTATATGTCCGGTTCGGACTTATAGTGACGACTTTCAATCGCAATTTGGGGGCTCGAAGGCGAAATTAGTTGATAAAAGGTCAGCATTGCTGACTTTTCATGCGCGGGAACCTGATGTAAAAGGCGCGTGACTACCCAACAACCGGAGCTCCAGCATTATGGCCAAGCAGCCCATGTTGAAATTCGTGCAGATCGAACGCGATATGCCGGAGAAACGCGACGCGAACCAGCGTAACACGGATTTTGACGAGATCTATGCCGAGTTTGCCAAGGCCAAGGCCGAAGAGCAAGCCAGCCGTTGCAGTCAGTGTGGTGTGCCCTATTGTCAGAGCCACTGCCCGCTGCACAACAACATCCCTGATTGGCTGAACCTGACCGCGACCGGTCGGCTGAAAGAAGCCTATGAGATCAGCCAGGCAACCAATACCTTCCCCGAGATCTGTGGCCGCATCTGCCCGCAGGACCGTCTGTGCGAAGGCAATTGCGTGATTGAGCAGTCGGGCCACGGCACCGTGACCATCGGCTCGGTCGAGAAATACATCACCGATACGGCCTGGGAACAGGGCTGGGTGACACCGGCGAACCCGGCGCAGGAACGCGCTGAAAGCGTTGGCATCATCGGCGCGGGCCCCGGCGGGCTGGCGGCGGCGGACATGCTGCGGCGGGCCGGCGTGCAGGTGACGGTCTATGACCGCTACGACCGCGCGGGCGGGTTGTTGACCTATGGCATTCCCGGATTCAAGCTGGAAAAGCCGGTGGTTATGCGTCGCAACAAGCAGTTGGAAGATGGCGGCGTCATCTTCAAGATGAACTGCAACGTGGGCGAGGACATCACCTTTGAGGAGATCCGCGAAACCCATGACGCGGTGATCATCGCCACTGGCGTCTACAAGTCGCGTGACCTCAAAGGGCCCGGTTCGGGCGCGCAGGGGATCGTAAAGGCGATCGATTACCTGACCGCATCGAACCGCGCTGCCAACTTTGGCGATACGGTGCCGGAATTTGAGAGCGGCGAGCTGAATGCCAAGGGCAAGAAGGTCGTCGTGATCGGTGGCGGGGATACCGCGATGGACTGTGTCCGCACGGCGGTGCGCCAGGGTGCGGAAAGCGTGAAATGCCTCTATCGCCGTGACCGGGCGAACATGCCGGGCTCGCAGCGCGAAGTGGCCAATGCCGAGGAAGAAGGCGTTCAGTTCGAATGGCTTACCGCCCCGCAGGGCTTTACCGGCGACAGTGTCGAAGGTGTCATGGTTCAGCGGATGCGCCTGGGTCATCCCGATGCCAGTGGCCGCCAGGCGCCCGAGGTGATCGAGGGCAGCGACTATGTCGAGGACGCGGACCTGGTGATCAAGGCGCTGGGCTTTGAGCCTGAAGACCTGCCGACCCTCTGGGGCGCGCCGGAGCTGTCGGTGACCCGCTGGGGCACCGTGAAGGCCGAGTTCGAGACCGGCGCAACCGACCTGGAGGGCGTCTATGCGGTGGGTGACATCGTGCGCGGCGCTTCGCTTGTGGTCTGGGCGATCCGCGATGGACGTGATTGCGCGGCGGCGATCCTGAAGCGGCTGGACGAGAAATCGGCCGCGAAGATTGCGGCTGAGTAAGGGACAGCAGGGGCAATTGACCCGCGCGACGAGTCAATTGCCCTTTCTGATACGAATTGCACATCCCGGGCGGGCGTCCCGGGTGAGCCAGGATACAAAACCGGGCCAGTGCCTTTGCCGGCGGCGCATGTCGCCGCCCGCGCCTGGACCCAAGAGATACATACGCATGACCCGGGCCGAGATACTGGCCAGATACGGCGTCACAACGGAAGGAGCCTGAAGCCATGACCAAATATGATGCAGACTGGGTGCGGGCCGAAGAAGCCAAACGCAAGTGGATGGAAGACAACGGCCTGTTCCGCGAGGAACATGAGCATTCCTCCTGTGGCGTGGGCCTCGTGGTGTCGCAGGATGGCAAGCCGTCCCGCAAGGTTGTTGAAAACGGCATCAACGCGCTGAAGGCGATCTGGCACCGCGGTGCGGTGGATGCCGATGGCAAGACCGGCGACGGCGCCGGCATCCACGTCCAGATCCCCGTGCCGTTCTTCTATGACCAGGTGCGCCGCACCGGGCATGAGCCGCATACCGATCAGCTTCTGGCCGTGGGCCAGGTGTTCCTGCCGCGCACGGATTTCGGTGGGCAGGAGACCTGCCGGACCATCGTCGAGACCCAGGTTCTGGAGATGGGGTATTACATCTATGGCTGGCGGCATGTGCCGGTGGACATCTCGGTGCTGGGCGAAAAGGCCAATGCCACCCGCCCCGAGATCGAGCAGATCCTGATTTCCAACTCCAAGGGCGTGGACCAGGAAACGTTCGAGCGTGAGCTTTACGTCATTCGCCGCCGGATCGAAAAGGCCGCCGCGGCGGCGGGCGTGCAGCAGCTTTACATCGCGTCGCTGTCCTGCCGGTCGATCATCTACAAGGGCATGATGCTGGCCGAGCAGGTGGCGGAGTTCTATCCCGACCTCAAGGATGAGCGGTTCGAGAGCGCATTCGCGATCTATCACCAGCGCTATTCCACCAACACCTTCCCGCAGTGGTGGCTGGCCCAGCCGTTCCGCATGTTGGCCCATAACGGCGAGATCAACACGCTGAAGGGCAACCTGAACTGGATGAAGAGCCATGAGATCCGCATGGCC
>ERZ1699650.163-NODE-163-length-18430-cov-22.184272_pt1 | contig 18430 bp, 17 predicted proteins | sample MGYA00581512_ERZ1699650 | MGnify/ENA primary metagenome ERZ1699650 (study PRJEB42348, sample SAMEA6618698) | metagenome | isolation source: Polyester-degrading enrichment culture growing on monomer terephthalic acid, Te | collected 2019-05-17 ... | reverse complement strand
TTGCCCCGGCCCTAAAGGGTGGAAATGCTTTTAGGAGGAGATTTGGAAGAAAAAGTATTTCTTTTACCCCGGCCCTAAAGGGTGGAAATGCTTTTTGATTGAGATTTGAAAGTCCCCTTTAGGGGATTTAGGGGTAGGAAGGGGGAGCAACTTTAATTTCGCTTCTGGCTTTGACCCTTCGACTGCGCTCAGGGGGACGGGGTTGGTATTTAGTTATGAGTTATGAGTTATGGGTTATGAGTTATGGGTTATGAGTTATGGGTTTAAAATTCTGAATTATGAATTCTGAATTGTAAAATTGACCCTTCGACTGCGCTTAAGGGGGACGGGGTTGGTGATTTGGGATTTGTGATTTGTGATTTGTGATTCGGGATTTGTTAATTCGAGATTTGTTAATTGGGAACTGCTACTGCTTCATTCTTACTATTAGCAATTTTTGACGATACAGTTTAACCACAAAGGGCACTAAGCAGGCGCAAAGGGCGCAAAGGATTTGTTGATTTGTTAATTTGTGATTTGTTAATTTGTTATTTTGAAAATGGGGATGCATTTCTTTGCCCCGGCCTTGAAGGGTGGAGATTAGTTAGGAGTTATGGGTTGGGAGTTATGAGTTATTAAATTGACCCTTCGGCTGCGCTGGGGGGTGGGAGCGTTTTGTTTGGTTAGGGGCTGAGACTTATTGCAGGTTGTTTGTGGTTATATGAAACCGTGTTTTCGGGCTTGGGAAAGGAGTTCTCGGTCTTCACCGTTTTGAACATTGAAAGTAAGTTTTAGTTGCCGTTTTCTTTTTTCTAATGCACCGAGGGAGAAGGGGATGAGGGTTGGCATTTCTTTCATTTTGGTGCCTCTTGAGAGTTCATAAAGTAAGAATCGATCCCATTTATCTAATAGATAATCATGACTTATAAATTTGCGTACAGATTGAAGTACTGTTTTGCTGTAGTAGGGTGGGTTGGTAAGTACGTCGTGAAGGGCTGAAACAAGGGTTTGGGAGGCGATATCGCTTTTAATAATGAAGCCGTCGGGGTTTATACTTTTAAAAATGCTTTGTATGCGGTAATTATCATTAAAAGTTGTAGCTACCACAATTTTGGCTTTTGGGTGTTGTGATCTAATTTCGAGCCCAATATCTTCGCCAGAGATGAGGTTTTTATTTTTTGAAGGAGGGAGCATAATATCGAGGAATACAAGGTTTAGGGTGATATTTTTTGAATAGCGTTTTAAGACTTCGACTGCAGTATCGCAGCAGGTTGCCTGGTTTATAAAAAACTTATATTCATTAAATTGATTTTCAATTTCAGAAAGTGCCGTTTTATAGGCCTCTATAATTAACGGATGATCATCGATTATTAAAGTATTGATATTTTTTTGAGTCATGATATATGATTTAGAGGTATTGAAATTGTTATTTGTGTACCGTTTTGTGGGGCGCTTTTAATGAGAAAGTTTCCTTTTAATTTTTTTGAACGAGATTTCATGTTTTTAATACCTATTCCTGCGGGAGGAAATTTATGTTTAAACCCCACTCCGTTATCACTAATTAAAATGTGTAAGTGATGATTAGGTGCACGGAGGTTAATTTTTACAATAGAGGCTTTTGCATGAACTGCAATATTGTGTAGGGCTTCTTCAATAATTTTATAGAGGTTGGTTTTATAATAGCTATTTAAGTTTTCGATAATTGAAGGATTATGCACATTGAATTGAATTTTAACATTGGCTTGATTACTCCATTTTTCGATTAAATTTTGAAGATTACGGATGTATTGGGTATCGGATAGAAAAAGTTCTTTTCGCATATTGTGTGCCACATCGCGAATTTCTTTTTCTAATTGTTGAAGAAAGGTAAGATATTCTTTGTGAGCGGTCATGGTTTGTGCATCGCCCTTTAATTTAAGTGATTCCCAGTTAAGACGGACTCCAAAAAGGCGAGCTAAGATACTATCGTGTAATTCTTCAGAAACCCGTCTGCGTTCTTGCAACCTGCCTTTGTCTAAATTTGCTTGTTGTTTAAGGGTGAGGAGATAGATTTTTTCATCGGCTTTTTGTTGTTTTGAATCAAATTCTAAGGCTTTGTTTCTGGCTCGTTGTTTAAAATTCAAGGCCAATAGGGGTAGTATGAGGATGAGGGCAGCAGCGATAATTAGCAGCGATAGGTTTCGTTATAGAAGTTGTTGGTTTTGAATAATATAGTTATTAGTGTCATATTCAATTCGAAAAAATTTATCTCGAATTTTACGTTCTTCGAGTGTTAGGGAATCTGCTAAGTTGATGTATTTAAGAAGGTATTCAGCCCTTTTATTTGGGTTATTGTTTGCGAGTAATGATAGGGCCTTTAGGGTATCTCGATTAAGGTGTAATCGAGAACCTAGGTTATATGCAATTTGAGCGTGGGTAGAAGATTGTATTGTATCGGCAGTTTGAAGGTAGAATTCGGCTAAGTGTAAATGGTTTACTACCAATCCTGGGGTGTGATTAATACTATCACGAATATGAAGTGATTGGTAAAAGTGTTGCGGTAATTTTTTAAAGTTTTTTAGTTGCAGGTTGCTATAAGCTCGGTTGTCTAAAATTCGAGCATACAGGGCTGGATCTAATTGTTTTAGGTTTTTAAAGCTTAGCGCCTTATTGAATAATTGAATTGCGCGATGATGTTGTTTTAGTTTTTGATAGAGAACCCCCATGTTATTTTGGAGATCCTGAAGGTATAGGGATTTAGTATCTAAAAGGTTTAAATATTCATGGGCTTTTTGATATTGAGATAGGGCTTGATGGTAATCTTCAAGGTTGTCATAAATTGTACCCAGAATATTATGGGAGAGGTATAGTTGTTTGTTTTTATTTAATTTTTTAAAAATTGTAATGGCTTTGTAGAGCAAAATTTCGCTTCCGGTGTAATCTTTTACATATGATTTAATTAATGCCATATGGTAAAGCATTTTTGCGGCATAGTATTCATTTTTATTTTTAAAAAACTTGTATGCTCTTTCATAATGCAAATAGCTTTGTGCGCGTAGATTTCTATGGAGAAAATGAATACCAAAATTCCAATGTACATCGGCTATTGAAAGACTATCATTTAATTTGTGAGCAAGGTGTAAAGCTCGCGTATTTACATGGCTAAATAAGGCAGTGTCTTGATGTTTAGCGATTGTGAAGGCCATTTTTCTATAGTGTTTTAACTTTAAACTATCGGAGCTGAGGTCATTAATTTTATCTAATACATTTGTCGTGTTAGGAAGCGAGTTATAGGCATAGGTATTTTTGCTCACCCCTTGTAATAGAGAGTCGATGTTATTATTATTTGAACGGGGAGTTTGGGCGGGTTTTTTGCAGTTTACGCTTAAAATAAAAACGCCAGTGAGCAATAAAACCTTGACGGGCAAATACAAATTACTATCCATATTAAGAAAGTTGGATACCTATCAAATTTAAAAAAGCCTTTTCATAAAAAAAAGACTTTTTTGTCTAACTATAAGATTTTCAGTCTTTGTCGTCGTCGGTTCGGGTGCTTAGCTCGTCACCAGTACTAAATGGAGTAGGTGATTTTTGAAGTAAATTATCATCTAAACTAGTTGGGGTACACGAGATATTTATAGATGTGCTTATTATCAAGATGCCTAAGAGAATTTTGAATTTCATAATAAAAGGTTTAATGAGTTACGTGACTATTAATAATCGAGTTGATCCTTATTTTTTTATGATACACCTTGTAAAGACTGCGGGTGTAAGGTAGGAGAGCAACTTCTTTATGATAAAATTAGCGTTGGGGTATAGAAGATGAGGTGAATTATACCCGACTTTTTGTAAAAACAACACTTTTAAGGGTGTAACTGTTTATAATAGGGGTAACTCAAAAATTTTCTCTTTTTTTAAAGAATCGATAAGGTTAATTTCTTTTTTGTATTTGACAGTAAAGGGAATAAAAGTGTTGCAGTCTTTGAGATATAAAAATTTTCGACTATGGTTGATTTTTATAACATAATAAGGGTTGATGATGTAACTTTTATGCACCCTTAGGAAAGGAAGTGGCAAGGTATTTTGAAAATATTTTAATGTATTAAAAACGGTGAAGGTGACAGCATTATTGAGGTTAATAGCTACGTAATTATTATCTGCTTTTAAAAATTTAATTTCTAAAGTAGATAAGTATCTAATTTCTTTAGGGGAGGAAATTATAATAGATTGATTGGGTTTAATGAGATGTTTTTTACAGAGGTGTAGCGTAGATGAGAGTTGATTAAAGGTAGCAGGTTTTATTAGGGTGTCGAAAAATTGGTGTTTTAGGGAATGAAATGCTTTTTGGTAACAGGAGGTTAAACCAATTAATAATGGGGTGGTATTTTGAATTGTAAAGGAATTTACAATTTGACAAATAGGGATGGTTACCAAATCTAAATCGACTACAACAATATGTGGTGAATGTATAGTTATTTGGAATGATTGGGTGGTGGGAATTACAGTATGATAAAATGTAAAATCTTTTAAACCTGTGGTTTTTGAAGTGATTATTTTTTTTATAAGAGGTGATGGAGGGGTTATAAACAAAACTTTGAACACGGCTATGGTATTAGGAGGTTAAATTAATTTTCACATAATTACACAGTTACTTATTAGTGAAGTAACAATTTGATGTTGATTACTAATGATATGATTAATTATGGGCTTTAGGATAAGGTTTGTCATTACTTTTTGTAAGGCATAACTTTTTAAATTGGGCGGGCTATTCTTTTATTTTTGGCTGAACAGATTGAATTGTAGGGATATATCTTCAGTTATAAAAAAAGAAATATATGGCACCGTATCTTATTATTTTGGAAACTTTTGAAAAGGAATTGGCCGGCATTGATTTAGGGTCGGATTCAATTTTTAAGGAGCTTTATAAGGCGATTTGGATTTGTAAGCGTGCGATTGAGAAGTTACGTGAACAATTTCAGCAGACGGGGTTTGCTGATATAGAGGCTGAGTGTTATTTTTTTAAACAAATTAAGCCAAAATTAGTATCAAAATTAATTTTTTATGTTCAGATTGCGGTTATTGAAAAGTCGCGTCCACAAGGGGATAAAGAGCAAGTTGTAAAGTATATTCGAGAGCAGGTGGATAAGTTGGCTTATATTTTTTCGACACATTCTGAGTTTTATGAATATCAGTTGCAGGATAGGACTGATAGGGATTTTGAATATTTTACTAGGGTTTATAGTAGAATAAATTTTGAGACCCACGCTTTGTTTTATTGCAGTGACGGTGAATTTTCTACGAGTCATGATTTTTTGTTAGCTCAATTTATGGCACATAAGGATTTAATTGGTTTTTACTCGGAAAAATATTTAGGAGGTTTAGCTATAAGTGGTACACTTAAACCATCATCAAATTTACATTGGACGGGGCTTAAGGTGGATTTAGTTGAATTAATTTATGCTTTACATGCTTCGGGTATGGTAGCAAACGGCAGGGCGCCGATAAAAGAATTAGCTAAGGGGATGGAGCGTTTATTTATGGTTAATTTGGGCGATTATTATAGGATATTTCTTGAGATACGGGGACGAAAGGGGAGTCAGACTAAGTTATTAGATTTTCTTAAGATAAGTTTGGTGAATAGGATAATTGAGATTGATGGGTGATTGGGGGTGGGAGTTATGAGTTATGAGATTTGAGTTGGGATTTGGGATTTGTGAATTCGTTAATTGGTTAATTGGTTAATTTGTGATTTGTGATTTGTGATTTGTGATTTGTTGATTTGTTGATTTGTGATTTGTTGATTGGGAAGGAAAGCATTTCTTTGCCCCGGCCCTAAAGGGTGGAAATGCTTTTTAGTGTTTTGACCCTTCGACTGTGCTTAGGGGGACGGGGTTAGTGATTTGTGATTTGTTAATTGGTTAATTAGAAAATGGAAAAGCATTTCTTTACCCCGGCTTTATTGGGAGGAAATAAAAGTATTCTTTTTCCCCTACCCTAAAGGGTGGAAAAAAGCATTTCTTTGCCCCGGCCCTAAAGGGTGGAAATGCTTTTTGGATTTAGATGATTCAGTTATAAAATTCTCAAGTCTTACGTCCTAAGTCTTTTTGTCTTACCTCACAATAGACCCTTCGACTGCGCTCAGGGGGACAGGGTTAGTATTTAGTTATGAGTTATGGGTTATGAGTTATGAGTTTAAAATTCTGAATTATGAATTGTAAAAATGACCCTTCGACTGCGGTCAGGGGGACGGGGATTTGTGAATTTGTGATTCGTTAATTGGTTAATTTGAAAATGGGAATGCATTTCTTTACCCCGGCTTTATTGGGAGGAAATAAAAGTATTCTTTTTCCCCGGCCCTAAAGGGTGGAAAAAAGCATTTCTTTGCCCCGGCCCTAAAGGGTGGAAATGCTTTTTAGTGTTTTGACCCTTCGACTGTGCTTAGGAATCGTGATTTGTGATTTGGGATTGGTTAATTTGTGATTTGTTGATTTGTGATTTGTGATTTGTGATTGGGAAGGAAAGCATTTCTTTGCCCCAGCCCTAAAGGGTGGAAATGTTTTTGGTACTTTGACCTTTTGGCTGCGCTCAGGGGGACGGGGTTGGGGAATTGTTGATTGGTGAATTTGTTGATTGGTGAATTGGGGAATTGGGATTGGTGGTTTGATAATTTGGCATTACTGCTGCGCGGAGAGATGGGAATATTTTTGTGTCAAGTTTACGGTTTATAGAAAAGAGACTGCCTAAAGAGACAGTCTCTTGTTAATTCTATTTTAATTATTAATTAAAATATAAGGGTCTGTCGCAACCTGTGGAACCATCCATTGCAAATACGAGATTACCATTTGAGGTACATTGTATCAATCCGTTAGTGTTGCATTGAATTGATTTTTTACAGGGTTGTGTAGTGTGAACATAACCTTGTTCCCAAGTGGAGGTTTCATTTTTGGATTGAACGCTAGTGAACGCTGCTGTTACTGCGAATACAACTACCAATGATGGTAGGATCCAATTTAACTTTAGAGTTTTCATGTTTGTAATATTTAAATTATTTATAAGATCTACTATTTTCTACAGGTGTTCGATCTAATTTCCTGATACTGGCCAGTATATTTTAAATGACGTTTGAGTTTTTATTTTAGTTTTTGCTCACTATTAAAATAGACAGGGTTTAAATGGTATTGAACTAAGTAATTTTCCATTATAGCAAAAAGGTTATTGTTGTGAATTATAAATTGGGAAACGGCTTGGTTTTTATAGTTATAGATGTAAAAGCTAAACTGGTATGTTTGGTTTGTAAGATTATATACGTCGACTATTGTTGCACGGTCTAAACTTTCACTTTTTTCGAAAGCCCCGAGTCTGTTGGAAATAACACAAAGTAGATTTTTGGCTATGGTTGCGTATTTATTTACAATTATTGATGCGCCCGTAACTTTAGTTTTGTTATTGGTTGGGTTTTGAATGAGTTTGATTTGAGCTGAAGAAATTGTGTCTATAGTCTTGCCATTTGCTATTTTTTTTAGGTCATTATTGAATATTATGTACTTGTTAATGTAATGGTAGATGTAAATAAGATTTTTGCTATTAGTATTATAAAGTAATTGCCCATTTGAAGTAAGGAGATTTTTATTTTGGTTTTCTAGGAGGTTGAAGTTTTTGATCAATTTTTGAGAATTGACAGTATTGTTTAGGTATTTAGCAATTATTGGTTTTTTGGTGGTTCCATCTATTGTTTTAAAAATAAATTCAGTTTCACTATAAGGGATAAGGCTGGAAAAGTAGAATTCATTTTTAATATGGGTGTGGGCGTTCCATTGGTTTGTTAATCCTTTTAAAATGATTGGAACGTTTCCGTCACTGACATAAAAGTTTGGGGGTTGAATACTTAGCTGAATTCTTTGGTAGGGTAGATCCATAGCATCGATTTTGATGATATGAGAGGTTTTATTTTGTAAAGTAGTATCAATTATAATTATGTTAAGTGGTGCTGTTACATTGCCCAAATACAGGTGGCTACCAAAAGCGCCAGCAAAGTAATAGGAATTATAGTCGAGATTAATTGCACGTTTAAGTTTAAGGGGATGAGGTACGAATCGTCTTTGAAAAGCATTGTTTTTGTGCATTTTATTTTCTGAGAGATGGAATAGAACAGTAATTGAAGAAATAGCTATAAAGCTAAGTAAGAGAAGTCTTATTAATGTTTTGGCTTTATTTTGTTTAGCACCTATTATAAGTGCTAGGGCTGCAATAACAATAAAAAAGAGATTGAAATATAAGTGTTGAGTCCAGGTCATTTTTTCTAAGACACCTCCACATGAACAAGGAATATAATCGGAGAATTTTAATATAATAATGATATAACTTGTAAACAATACCATCATAAAAAAAGCAGATAAAAGGCCTAGTTTTTTCGTTCGATTAATGAGCAGAAGAATTACTATTAACATTTCTAAAAGTGGTGTAGACCATGCGATAGAGGTGGCAAAAGCACTTAGAGTTGGGGATTGTGCAAGTTGGAATTTAAAGGTGTTAAAGTCTAAGATTTTTGAGATAGCTGCATAGGTAAAGAGGACAATAAAAAAGTAAGTTATTAGTAATACTACCTTACTTTTTTGGAGAATACGACTAGTTACAAAATTGTTCATAACAAACAAGGTGGGGGTTAACTTTCATAAAATTAGTTATATACAATTTTAGTAGGTTTTAAATATGCTTACTTTCTTTGCGGTTGATTCTTACTTTTAGTAAGGCCGAACCTGATTTCCTTAGGCTTCGATTCTTGCGGTTTTACTTTCTTCGACTGTGCTTAGGAGTCGTGATTCGGGATTTGTTAATTTGTGATTTGTTAATTGGTTAATTTGTGATTCGTTAATTGGTTAATTTGAAAATGGGAATGCATTTCTTTGCCCTGGCTTTATTGGGAGGAAATAAAAGTATTCTTTTTCCCCTACCCTAAAGGGTGGAAAAAAGCATTTCTTTGCCCCGGCCCTAAAGGGTGGAAATGCTTTTCTTTACCCCTACCCTAAAGGGTGAGAATACTTTTAGGAGGAGATTTGGATGGAAAAAGCATTTCTTTTACCCCGGCCCTAAAGGGTGGAAATGCTTTTTAGTGTTTTGACCCTTCGACTGCGCTTAGGGGGACGGGGTTAGTATTTAGTTATGAGTTATGGGTTATGAGTTATGGGTTTAAAATTCTGAATTATGAATTCTGAATTGTAAAATTGACCCTTCGACTGCGCTTAAGGGGGACGGGGTTAGTGATTTGTGATTTGTTAATTGGTTAATTAGAAAATGGAAAAGCATTTCTTTGCCCTGGCTTTATTGGGAGGAAATAAAAGTATTCTTTTTCCCCGGCCCTAAAGGGTGAGAATACTTTTAGGAGGAGATTTGGATGGAAAAAGCATTTCTTTTACCCCGGCCCTAAAGGGTGGAAATGCTTTTTAATTGAGATTTGAAAGTTCCCTTAAGGGGATTTAGGGACAGAAAGAGTGGAAATACTTTTTGATTGAGATTTTTGAGTTTTAAAAATCTCAATTCTCATGTCTCACGTCTTTCGTCCTAGGTCCTAAGTTCTACGTCTTAGGTCTTACTGTCTTACGTCTTAAGTCTTTTCGTCCTACGTTATAAGTGACTCTTCGACTGTGCTCACTTTTCCTGTGCTTATGGTGATAGAAATCTCTTTGGCTTCGATAGGGGGTAACATTGTTTAAATGGGGGTGGTTTTTTAAAGAAATGGTACCCAAGGTGGTCACAAGTTGTGAATAATGGAAAGATTTGAGGTGCATCTTTGGGGGCTAACTTTAAATTTTTTTATTATGGCAAAACAAGCTGGAATTATTAAATTAAAGGGAACTATTGATGATATTTCCTTTTATAAGACCGCCGATGGTCATCTTGCTCGGGCGAAAGGTGGAGTTGACCGTGAGAAGATTTTACACGATCCTGCTTTCCAAAGGACTCGAGAGAACGGGGCTGAGTTTGGTAGGGCTGCTAAGGGTGGCAAATTGATTAGAGGTGCAGTACGCGAATTAGTTGTAAATGCGAAAGACAGACGAGTGGTAAGTAGATTGACGGGGTTACTATTGTCTGTTATTAAAACAGATGTAGCGAGTGTACGTGGCTCGAGGAGTATTGAGCAAGGCGATTTATCGAAGCTGCTCAATTTTGATTTCAATATTAATGCACCCCATAGGTCTACTGTATTCTTGGGGTATAATCTTGATTTTGATAGGGTAAGCGGAGAGGCTACGGTTGATGTTGACGCCTTTAGTCCGACGGTAGGAATTGCCGCGCCCAGTGGAACTACTCACTTTAAATTGAATTTTGGGGCAGGAGGGTTCGATTTTTTGATTGAAGAAGCGGTATTTGCTGATACAGACACAGGCATTTTGCCTTATACACAGCCAGAAGTAGCTGCTAGTGGTATGAGTGTACTCCTAAAACCCAACATGGTGCTACCTGTTATGTTGTTTATTGGGGTGGAGTTTTTTCAAGAAGTAAATGGAGAGTATTACAGTTTAAAAAACGGTGCTCATAATTCGCTTACGGTAGTTAATGTTGATGTAGTATAGGTATGAAGTTGACATTAACCAGGGTTTATAAGAGAGAGGGTGTTAATGGCATCCTCTCCTTAAATGAGCAATTTATTTGCTTTACCATAGAGCTTCCGTGGAGGGACAACAAGCGTAATGTTTCCTGTATTCCGGAAGGCCAATATGAGCTAAGACCGAGATATTCTCCTAAATTTAAGAATCATCTGGAATTACAAGAAGTGCCAAATAGAAGTTTTATTTTATTTCATCCGGCCAATTCAGCATTAAAAGATTTGCGAGGTTGTATAGGCCCAGTAAAACAACTGACTGGAATAGGGAGAGGTATATATTCTAAGTTGGCAATGGAGAAGTTACTTTCTATTGTACATCAAGCTATAGGAAGGAAAGAAAAGGTAGTATTAAACATTAATTCGAATAGGTATGAATATCTTAGACAGGTACAAGAAGCCCACTCCTAGATTTTTTAGGATTCTACGCAACTTGGGAGTAAGTTTGGTTACTGCCGGGGGAACTTTAATGGCTGCACCAGTAGATATGCCAGAATGGTTAACGTCTATTGGTAGCTACATAATAGTTGTAGGTACGGTTTTAACTGCAGTGAGTCAGGCAGTAGTAGCCGATATAAAGTCTACAAAACAAAAATCAAACTTGGATGGAGATGAATATTAAACAGGATGCCGTATGGGTTGGAACTGCAGGGGGCACATTTTTCTCAACCTTAGGTCTTATTCGTATTGAGGATATTATTATTACAATAATTTTAGCCTCGATTGGAGCAGTGGTAAGTTTTTTATTATCCTGTTTATTGAATTTGTTTTTAAAGCCCAGATTTGGTAAGAAAAAACGAAAAAAGTGAGGTTTAACAAAGGGGGGCGAAAGTCCCCTTTATTTTTTTTGAGATAAAAAGAGTGAGGAAGTATTTATCTATTCTAGTCGGAATGGTTGGAAGTGCTTTTTGATTTTGATTTGTAAGCTTCGACTGCGTTTAGAGGGACGGTGTTGGGGATCGGGGATTAGTTAGGAGTTTTGAGTTACGAGTTATGAATTCTGAATTCTGAATTCTAATTTATTAAATAGACCTTTCGACTGCGCTAAGGGACTGATGGTAAGGAAGAAAAGCATTTCATTACCCCGACCATAAAGGTTGGAAATGCTTTTTTATTTTCCAATTGACAATTCCCCAAACCTATCGTCCACCATCCCCGGGCCCTTAGATACAGCCTCCTACCGTCGGCCACTCGGAGACCTCTCTTTTGTCAATTACAAGAGCACTCTCCAAGGTGACCGAGTGAATTTGAAAGAGCGATAGCGATTTCAAATTAGTATCGAGGCCACCGAATCCCCAATTAACCAATTCACAAATTAACAAATCCCGAATTAACAAATCCCCAATTAACCAATTCCCCAATTCACCATTCCCCATTCAGGGTTTCCCCCGAGAATTAAATTCCATAGTTCCCCCGATACATTGCGGGTATATTTTTGGCAGTTTTGCTTTAAAAATTTAACTAATTGAATTATTTGAACTATGAAAAGATTTTACAAAACTGTAGTGAGCGTGTTTACAGTATTATGTACGGTAAGCTTAGCTGCACAAACTAATAGGTATGTAGACGAAACGGGAGCCGATGTTGGCGATTGTACCAACCCTTCGAGTCCGTGTGCTACTATTAATTACGCGATGGACGAAGCAGCAAATGGCGATATTATTGAAATAGCTTCGGGGGTGTATACCGAAACTTTGCGAATTTCAAAAGATTTAACCCTGCGAGGGGCTGGCGATATGCAAAACGGCGGGACTATTATTCAGGCGCATGCGCTGCCTGGTGAAGCTACAGAACGTCCGGTAACTATTTTAACTGGTATTTTTGTGCATATTGAAGATGTTATTATTCAGCACGGCTATAACGAGGATTATGGAGGAGGTATTTATGTGGTTTCTGGGGGTAATCTTACACTAAGCAACGCTACTGTTAGAAACAATACAGCCATGGTTTTTGGGGGCGGTCTTTACCTTGTAGGCACGGCTAATGTAACACTCGCAGATGTAAATTTGATAGAGAATCATGCAATCTCTAATGGGGGAGGTATTATGGTTGGTAATATTAGCACATTAAATATTACCGATAGTGAGTTTATAGACAATACCGCCACCCGCGATGGGGGTGGGGTGTATACTCAGGGGTCAATTACTTTTAGCAATACAAATTTTACAGGCAACTGGGCCGGCCATAAAGGTGGCGCTATAAATGCTGTTAGTAGTGATTGTATATTAAATATTGAAGACAGCAATTTTACCAACAATACTGCCGATTGGAATGGGGGTGCAATTTCACTGGTATATGAAAGTATGACAACATTTACAAATGTTGAATTCAACAATAACGAAACGCTTGATACCGGTAATGGCGGGGCCGTATTTATTAGTGAGGCCACAGCAGCGTTTAATAATGCAACATTTCAAAACAATAAAGTTGCAAATAATGACGGAGGTGCCGTGTATGCTTCTGAAAGTAATGTGAGTTTTAACAAGGCTCAATTTACTTCTAATGAAGCATATTTGTTAGGAGGGGGTGTTTTATCTTCAGACAGTGATATATCTTTTTTTGACACGAGCTTTGAATTTAATTCGGCCAATTTGGGTGGTGGCGCAGCACTATTAAGCGCCTTGAATAATGAGATTTTAATACAAAATAGCCAATTTAAAAATAATGAGGCTACTGGTGACTTTGGTGGAGGACTATTAAATGAAGGTAATCGAGTTACTATTGTAAATACCTTGTTTACCGAAAACTTGGCAGCCGATATGGGCGGTGCCATTGCTAGCTTAGGGGAATTAAACTTAATTAACAGCACGATTTCTAAAAATGAAAGCAGCGGTACAGGTGCTGGAGGTTTATATAATACAATTGGAACTGTATTACTAAAAAACAGTATTATTTGGGGAAATATTGGCATCGATGCTCCCGATATCGCAAATGTTAATGGGGGGACTATCAATGGCAGTTATTCGCTTTATGACGATACCGATGTATATAACGATGGGGTGTTTAATTGTACTAATTGCCTTACAATCAACCCACAATTTACCGACATAACTACTGGTGATTTTACCCTGGGAGACAATTCGCCTGCTCTTGATGCGGGAGACCCTAATACCGATATGTCTGTTTTTCCTACCGAAAACAACACTCCTATTGATTTGGCGGGTAATGAGCGGGTGATGAATAATATTATCGACCTTGGAGTATATGAAACGCAAACCCTTTCAAATACCAACTTTTCTAATCCTGAAGTAGCAATAAAAATATATCCAAACCCAACAAGTAATGTGATACACCTTGGTGCCAAAGAAGAAATTACTTCGGTAACGCTTTCAACAGTAACTGGGCAGGTATTAAAAACTTGGAAAAATAGCAATAGTATTGATTTAAGTGCGTATGCAAAAGGGATGTATTTTGTTTCGGTTGAAACTTTAAAAGGAAAAGTGACAAAAACTATTATTAAAAAGTAAGAATTAAAACTAAGTGTTTAGGCACTTGTAATTTATAATTATCAATAAAAAGGAAACAACAAATGAAAAAAACAATTTTAAACATGACAGTATTTTTAATGGCATTATGCCTGTTTACGGCTTGCTCAAAAGACAGCGACAAAAATGATGATAACGGAACAACAACAGGGGAGCACACCTATAATATTGAAGTAGAAGACGGCACGGTATTTAATGGCAGTGTACCCAAAGAAACAGCAGGATATTATTATCCGGTTGCCTTTGTAGAGTATGACGAAGACTTGGGAAGCGACCTACTGGCTGGTATTCTTCAAGATGCTGCTGGCGATTTTCAATTTGGTTTAGGCCTTGCTTTAGACGGTAACAACCAACCCACTATTCCCGATACTGGGATAGGGCTCACCTTCGGGCAAAGAAATTCACAAAATAAATACGGGCCTGCAGGACCTATAGAACTTACCCTTTCAAATTATGAAGAAACAATCCTTTCTATGTATGGCGAAGAGGCGAGAGTGGCTTCTTTTAAACTGCAATTTAGCGGCTTGTTTAAACTTGGGCAATCGGGAGACCCGGTGAATGTTACGGGTGAAATTGTAGTAGCAAAACCATAGTAATTTTTAAAATCAATTATAAATGCTGCTTATTCTATGTGAAGTATTAAAATAGAATAGGAAGTTAAAACAACAATTAATTATGAAAATGTTAAAACACTCCCTGGCTGCTTTGGCGGTAGGTATATTATTTTCTTGTAACGGAAAGGCACAAAACGAACAAGAATTAATAGGTACTTGGGAAATTCAAGGAACTTTAATGGGCGATAATGGCGAGGGCTGGTTGATGCCCCATAACCAAGCCAATCCCGATTGCGAAGCAGACCATACCGTTTTTGCTGAAGATAATACTGCTTCCGAAGTAAGGTATAATAAAAATTGCGATGCTAAGGAAAAATCTTTTAGCTGGAAACGGGAAGGCGATCATATTATTTTAACCTCTGGCGACCGTACCGTAGACTGGCTAATTCATAGTATAGAAGGTGATAAAATGACCGTGGGGGTGCAAATGCGACCTAATGCAAAAAATAGAATGTATGCAGTTTATAAAAAACAAGAATAATTAAAATGGGATAGAGGCTGATAGCAGTTGGTCAATAAAGTAGCAATTCTAATGTGTTTTTATTAATTAATTATGTTTGAATTAGTCTTGTTAAATTATTAAAAATTGCTGTTCATCTAATTTTTTACTCCTCTATATAATTTAATAATTCTGAATTGAGAATGAGGGTTGCAGGTGTTGATTATGAAGCGGAAAACAGCACCCAGCAACCCTCTATCAATCAATAAAACACCAAATACTTTGCAAGGGAATGCTGTAATGTAAAGTTACATTATGGAAGGAGTTATAAAGGGGCAAAAATTTTAAAGTAGCAGCCTTAACAAATAAATAATTTTTGTAAGCAATTGATTTTCAAATAGCTATTGGTAAAAGGCTACTTAAAAGCCTAAAACTAGTTTACTTACCCAACAAAAAGAGCTAATTTTATCTTTAATACAATTTTTAAAATTAGTATGATGAAGATTTTGCTTGCAGACGATCACTTTTTGGTATTGGAGGGATTAGAAGTGCTTTTATCCACTTTTAACTTTGTAGAAAAAACCGAAACCGTCTTAGATTATATAGCTCTAAAAGAAGTTTTACAGCAGGAGCATTTTGATGTTTTGTTGCTCGATATACATTTTGGAGATTACGACGGTAGAGAAATTTTGGGCGAGATAAAACAGTTGGCGCCAAAATTAAAGATTATAGCCCTAACCAGCCATTCAGACTCTGCAACAATAAAGTCGTCTGTAAATGCTGGGTTTGATGGGTATTTATTAAAGATTGATGGAAGAGATGAAATAGAGCAAGCGCTAAAAGCGGCAATGAAGGGGGAGCGTTACTTTAGTTCGAAAACACAACAAACATTTTTTGAAATGAACACCTCAAAAAACAACAATGCTTTAACCCAAAGGGAGAAAGAAGTATTACAATTAATTGTACAGGAATTTACAACCAAAGAAATAGCCGAACAGTTGTGTTTGTCTGAAAAAACAATCGAAACCCATAGGGCAAGTTTGATGCTAAAACTGGAAGCTAGGAATATTGCGGGGATGGTTAAAAAAGCAATTGTTCAAGGATTAGTAGACGTTTAATACCATACATTATGAGGCCATTATTTATCTGCTTTCTCACCATTTTACTATTTGCTGAAACGCAGGCGCAAAATAGAGATACTTTAGTAAATGTAAGCAATGAGATAAAAGCGCTTGTATCAAAATTAGATTCGTGTTCAAACGATAAAAACAAAGACTGTTTAAATATAGCCAATACCATCGTTAAAAAGGGCGAGCGCGAAGGAGTACCGTATTTAGATTATCTGTATTTTAAGAAGGCGTATTATTTCTGGAAGCGCAACATGCTCGATTCTACTTTATTTTACAGTAAGTTGGCAATTGAAAATCCGCATCCGGTAGAGCGACAGCGTAGTGATATTGACGCTCATAATCTTGCAGCTTCAGTTTATTATCACAAAGGAAATTTGGATAAAACTGTAGAAGTGTACATTGCACTTTCGCGATTATTAGAAGACGGCGGAAACCCGCTACATTTGGGGTATTTATATTCAAATATTGGTATTTTATTAGGGACTACCAATAATAACGACCAGCAAATAGAATATTCGTTAAAATCGTATAACTTATTAAAAGAGAACAATGATACCCGGTTTATAGCTACGGTAGCCAGTAATTTGGGATTTGGTCATTATTATAAGCGCGATACCTTAGAGGCTATAAATTGGGCTAAAAAAGCGTATGAGCTATCTAGTTTATCTAATGATATGGTAGCAAAAACCCAATCGAAGCTTGTATTGTCGTATTTAGAAAATGATTTAGACTTAGCGTTAGATTATGTTGTAGAGGCAGTAAAATATGCCGATTCCTTGGGCGATAAAACGCACCAGACTAATGCTTATAATAGATATGCCGATGTTTTACACCAGATGGGCCAAGGTGAAAAGGCATTTAATTATGCAGCGCAAGCAGTAGATCTTGCATCAGCCATAGGAGATAATACTACATTGCGCAGAGCGTCTAAAACTGCAGGAATTATAGCTTATGAACTTGCTAAAAAAGAAAAGGCTGCAGATTTTTATAACACCTATATTGTGTTAAACGATTCAATTTCAAATATTGAAAAAACTAAGGAGATTAATGAAATTTATACCAAGTTTGAAACCGAAAAGAAGGAAAAACAACTAGCCGAACAGGCATTAAAAATTCAGAAGCAACGCGCCAATTTATTATATGCAATTTTAGGAGGGATTTTGTTAGCGGTTATTTTAGGCGGAATTGTTCTCTACTCTCGAAAAGCTCAAAAACTAAAGCTAAAACAACTACAACAAGAAAAGGAAAATGCTATTTTAAGTTCCTTTATATTGGGGGAAGAACGGGAGCGGAAACGGATTTCGCATGAGTTGCACGACGGGGTTGCAGCTATGATTGGAGCAGCCAAGATGACCCTGGAGTCTATTCCGCATCTCGCAAAAGAAAAGCAAAAAGAGCATTATAAAAAGGTACAGCAAATTTTAGAAAGCACTCATACCGAAGTACGTTATATAGCACATAATTTATTGCCAACAGTTTTGGAAAAAGAAGGCTTGATAAAAGCCACGATGCATTTTGCCGAAGAAATAAATAAAACAAAGTTGGTATTTATAGAAGTAGTAGATAATACAAATAATACCCAAAAATTATCACCGCAATTAGAACTAATGTTGTTTAGGGTTATTCAAGAATTAGTAAATAATATTATTAAACATTCGGAAGCTCAAAATGCCAAGATAATTTTTAGCAACAAGGGGTCTCATTTAAAGATTGAAATAACCGATGACGGCATAGGGTACGACGACCAAAACACTAGCGGAAAGCAAGGGTTGTATAGTATTAGCAAACGACTAAAATCTATTGGTGGAAATTTTGTTATAAGAAGAAAAACCCAAGGCGGAACAGAAGCAATGATTGAATTGAATAGTAAGGTGTAAGTGTTTAAAATCGCTCTTTACTACCCCTAAATGCACAACGCTTTCACCCAGAGCGCAGTCGAAGGGTTAATTATGACGTAGGACGTAGTGAGAATTGAGTAGTGAGACGTGAGAAGGTAGCGATCCAAAAAGCATTTCCACCCTTTAGGGCTGGGGAAAAGAAATGCTTTTACCACTCTTTCTGCCCCTAAATCCCCTAAAGGGGACTTTTATGTTTCTTATAAATAGCATTTCCACCCTTTAGGGCTGGGGAAAAGAAATGCTTTTACCATTCTTTCTGCCCCTAAATCCCCTAAAGGGGACTTTTATGTTTCTTATAAATAGCAT
>ERZ1699650.162-NODE-162-length-18507-cov-9.210330_pt1 | contig 18507 bp, 9 predicted proteins | sample MGYA00581512_ERZ1699650 | MGnify/ENA primary metagenome ERZ1699650 (study PRJEB42348, sample SAMEA6618698) | metagenome | isolation source: Polyester-degrading enrichment culture growing on monomer terephthalic acid, Te | collected 2019-05-17 ... | reverse complement strand
ATTAGGGGGCGCTCCCGCACAGGATTAGGGGGCGCTCCCGCACAGGATTAGGGGGGCGCTCCCGCACAGGATTAGGGGGGCGCTCCCGCCCGGGCACCGCGTATCACAGATACGCATTCCCGGTTGGGCGTGGCCGCGCAGGGCTAACGCCCGCACGGCACCCGCCACCTGCCTGTATCACCCAGACCCCAAACCCTTCATTGTTCCCCAAATACCTCCCGCCGGAGGCTCCCGAACCCGCCACCTTACCAAAGGGTAAAGATTCACAGATTCGCCCCCCCGAAACTCACGAAACCATAGATTCAGAGAGCATTTCCACCTAAGCACGCACAGTTCATCCCCGCGCAGGAAATACCGCGCTCGCCACCATAAGGAATCCGAAATATTTCAATCGGAAACAATGATTTACCGCGCGCACCCTTAACCCGCGTTAGCAGAATCCACCAGCACCGCACGCACCACATCACGGTCCACATCCGCGGTGGTAAAAGCCGCGCCAATGCCCCGCGCCAGAACAAAGGTCAGCTTGCCGTCCTGTACCTTCTTGTCCTGTCCCATCAGGTCTAACAACCCATCGGCATCGGGCAATTCCCCTGCAATATCAGTTAGATCGACCTTCATGCCCATGTCGCGCAGATGCGCACGCACACGCGATGGCTCCTCTTGCGAACACAGCCCCGAACGCGCCGACACCTCGAACGCAAGAGCACATCCCACGGCCACGCCCTCGCCATGCAGCAACCGGTCAGAGTATCCCGTCGCGGCCTCCAATGCGTGGCAAAACGTATGGCCCAAATTCAACAGCGCACGATCCCCCTGCTCGGTTTCATCGCGCATGACGATCTCGGCTTTCATCTCGCAGGACCGCTTCACCAGATGGATACGCGCATCCATATCCCCCGCTGCCGCACGTGAGGCATTGCCCTCAAGCCATTGAAAAAACTCACGATCCCCCAACAACCCGTATTTGGCGACCTCGCCGTAACCCGCCAGATAATCGCGCTTGGTCAGCGTGCCCAACAGCCCGGTATCGGCCAGCACCAGCACCGGCTGATGGAACGCCCCGATCAGGTTCTTGCCGTGGCGCGTGTTGATCCCCGTCTTGCCCCCGACCGAGCTGTCAACCTGCGCCAAAAGACTGGTCGGGATCTGCACAAACCGCACCCCACGGCGCAGGATCGACGCGGCAAACCCCACCAGATCGCCAATCACCCCGCCACCAAATGCAATCACGATGTCGCGCCGCTCGATTTTCTCGTCCAGCAACCACTCCGAAACGCGGGTCAACTCCGCCCAGCATTTCGTCCCCTCGCCCGCAGGCAGGGTCAGGCTCGATGTGGCAATCCCTTGTGATTCCAATGCCTTGACCAAGGTGCCCAGATGCAGCGCCCCGACATTTTCATCGGTCACAATCGCCACACGCGCACGTTTCAGCAGCGGCGCAATCAGGTCGGGCGCACGGCCCAACAGCCCCGGCCCGATGTGAATGTCATAGGCGCGATCACCCAACCCCACATGTACGATTTCGCTCATGCGTTTTCCTCCAGAACATCCGCCCGCGTCCGCAACGCCGCCACCACGCGATCCGTGGTCTGCTCGATCGACCAATCAGCCGTCACATCCAGCTTCAGATCTGCCTCGGCATAAATCGGGCAACGCGTTTCATACAGGCCCTTTAACGTGCCAAAAGGATCAGAAGTGCGCAGTAACGGCCTGGAATCCTTGTGTTTTACGCGATGCCACAACAGGTCCAGCGGCGCATTCAACCAGACCGAAATGCCCTTTTGGGTGATGGCATGGCGGTTACCACCGGCCATGAACGCGCCCCCGCCGGTGGACAGAATGCAGCGTTCGTTGTCCAGCAAACGGTTGATCACCTGCGATTCACGGGCGCGAAAAAACGGCTCTCCGTCGCGGGTGAAAATCTCGGGTATGGTCATATTGGCGGCCGCTTCGATTTCGGCGTCCGAATCCAGAAACGGCACGGCCAAACGCGCCGCAAGCGCCTTGCCCACAGCGGTTTTTCCGGCCCCCATCATACCGACCAAAACGACAGTTTTCTTAAGATTCCAACCCATTGCGGCCCGCACTGTCGGCCATCCCCTGCCCATTTCCAAAACTTTTGCTTCAATGACGTGATATTCGGCAAAAGGCCAGTTATAAGTTGATGAAAACCACATCCTACGTGAAAAAAAAGGCGGGCAGGAAAATATGGGGCGCATCATCAAGTGGTTGATTTACTTGGTAGTTTTTTGCGGCATCGGGCTTGTGGCCTATGCCTATGTCGGTCCGTTTCTAGGGGCCGACTTTTCGGCCCCCGTTTCCGAACAACGCGAAAAGGTGGTGCTTGATGCGCAATAGGGCAATCGTCCTGACGCTTTGTTTTTCCTGCCTGCCACATGTCGCGGCAGCCCAGGATCCGCTTTCTGCAATCGACTGGTTGCGCGATGCCACGCCGGTGATCCAGCCGCGCCCACAGCCCCAACGCCGCATCGACGAACCGCCCGTTTCGCAGGGGGCCAGCACGCCCTCGGTCTCCGTCACACCTCTGGATCAGGCGCAGGCGGACAGCGTCGGGCTGCTGCCTTCTGCTACCACGGGGCTTCCTGCAAACCTATGGAAAGGCAGCAGTAATTCCACTTTGGCACGTCTGCTAAGGGCGCAAGACGTGCAAAACCTGCCCGCGATGCAATCACTGTTATACACATTGCTACTGGCCGAGGCCGAAGCCCCGTCAGACACCGGCAAGGACAACGCATTCCTTTTGGCGCGTATTGACACCCTGATCGCCCTGGGCGCCGTGGAACATGCGCAGGCCCTGCTGGATCGTGCCGGACCAACCACACCCGAATTGTTTGCGCGCTGGTTTGACACAACATTGTTAACGGGCAATGAACACCTCGCCTGTCAATCATTGTTAAAATCTCCTCATCTGGCCCCCGATTATGCCACGCAGGTGTTTTGCACCGCACGCGAAGGAAGCTGGCAAACCGCTGTTATTACACTGGAAACTGCCCGCGCCCTTGGCCATGTGAACGATCTGGAGGACCGGCTGCTGGCGCGGTTCCTTGACCCTGACCTGTTCGAGGGCGACCCCCTGCCGCGCCCCCCCGTGCGCCCTGCTCCGCTGATTTTTCGCCTGTTTGCCGCCATTGGCGAACCGCTGCCAACCGCGCCCTTGCCACGCGCATTTTCGGTGGCCGATCTAAGCGATACCGTCGGCTGGAAACCCAGAATCGAGGCAGCCGAGAGGCTGGCCCGCACCGGTGCCCTGTCCGAAAACATGCTTCTTGGTATCTGGACAGAACGCCATCCCGCTGCATCCGGTGGCGTTTGGGACCGCGTGGAATCCATACAACGCTTTGATATAGCTATTGAAACCGGGAATGCACAGGCCATTGGCCGCACCCTTGCGCCCGCTTGGTCCCAAATCGCCACCGCCCGGTTAGAGGACCCTTTTGCCAAGCTATATGCCGCCCGTTTGATGCAAATTCCGTTGCAGGGACGCACCGCAGAGCTGGCCTATCGCATTGCCCTGCTTGGCCCCGATTATGAAACCGCCGCGAATGCCAAGGGCGCGACCCTGCCTGCGATGAAATTCCTGACAGGGCTGGCGCAGGGCGCGCCCGATGCCAGCCTTGCCAAAACCCCCGAAGAGCGTGCCATCGCCACCGCCTTTGCTGACACTTCCATCCCGATGGATCTGCAAAATGCGATGAAAAACAACCGCTTGGGCGAATCCATTCTGGACGCGATGCGGCTCTATCAGCGTGCCGCCAATGGCGAAACAAAATGGCTGGCGCAATCGCTCATTGCCTTTCGCGCCATGGGATTAGAGGACACGGCGCGCCGCGCCGCCCTGCATCTGTTGCTGCTGAAACGTGGCGTCTGATGCAGCGCCACATCGCAACATTCCTCGAAGCGCAGGCCGCCGAAACCGGATCGGCCCGCAACACCCTGTTGGCCTATGGTCGTGACCTAAAAGATTTCGCCGAATGGCTGGCCCGCAGGGGGGCGGATTTTGACACGGTTACCCAGCACCAGATCGAGGATTACCTGATCTGGTGCGATGCCCAGGGCCTGTCGCGCGCCACCCGCGCACGCCGTCTGTCATCCATCAAACAACTGTTCCGTTTCGCATTCGACGAGGGCTGGCGCAGCACCAATCCCGCCATGCGCATCAATGGGCCGGGCAAGGACAAGCGCCTGCCAAAAACCCTGTCGGAACAAGAGGTTGAACGCCTTCTGGCCGCCGCCCGCACCCATGGCCGCAGCCCGCAAAACCGCGCCCGCGACACCTGTTTGATGGAACTGCTATATGCCACCGGAATGCGCGTCAGCGAGCTGGTATCCCTGCCCCTGTCCGCCGTGCGGGGCGATCCGCGCATGATCATGGTGATGGGCAAAGGCGGCAAGGAACGCATGGTGCCGCTGTCCCCCCCTGCCCGCGCCGCGCTGGCCGACTGGCTGGCGATCCGCGATGCGGCCGACGAACAGGCCCGCAGCATCGCATTGGAAAACAAAACAAAAACCGCGCCGCCATCGAAATTCCTGTTCGCATCGCGCGGCGCATCGGGCCATATGACCCGCGTGCGATTTTACACCCTGATCAAGGAAATCGCCGTCGCCGCAGGTGTCAGCCCTGCCACGGTCACGCCCCATACCCTGCGCCATGCCTTTGCCACGCATCTGTTGGCACATGGGGCCGATTTGCGTTCGATCCAGACCCTGCTGGGCCATGCCGATCTGGCCACCACCGAAATTTACACCCATGTATTAGAGGAACGGCTAAAGGCGCTGGTGCTGGATCATCACCCGCTGGCCCGCGACGCATAACGCCGCCCTAATCCCCTTGATTGCAACGCGCATCGCCCCCATAACCCCCTGCAATGACCTAGGGGATTTGCGCGATGGACACCGCCACACTTGACACTGCATTCTGGCTGACGGCTGGCGGTATTTTGCTGCTGCTGGTGCTGTCGGGGTTCTTTTCGGGGTCCGAAACCGCGCTGACCGCCGCATCGCGGGGCAAGCTGCGCTCGCAGGCGGAAAAAGGATCGCGCGGGGCCGAACGTGCGCTGAAAATCACCGAAGACAACGAACGGCTGATCGGGTCGGTTTTGCTGGGCAACAATCTGGTGAATATCCTTGCCGCGTCATTGGCCACATCGCTGTTCACGCGGTTGTTCGGTGATGGCGGCGTGGCATTTGCCACCTTGGTCATGACCATTCTGGTGCTGGTATTCGCCGAGGTGCTGCCAAAAACCTATGCCATCACCAATGCCGAAACCGCCGCCGCCCGCGTGTCGCCGGTGATCGAACTGGTGATCCGCGTGTTTTCGCCTGTGGTGGGGGCTGTGCGTTGGTTCGTGCGCCTGATGCTGCGGGTGTTTGGTGTGCAGACCGACCCCGACAGCCACATTCTGGCCGTGCGCGAGGAAATCGCCGGTGCGCTATACCTTGGCCATTCCGAAGGGGTGGTCGAAAAAGAGGACCGTGACCGCATTCTGGGTGCGCTGGATCTGGGCGAACGCGCGGTCGAGGAAATCATGCTGCACCGTTCCAAAATCGAAATGCTGGATGCAGAAACCGACCCGGAAACCCTGTTGAAACAATGCCTTGAAAGCCCGCACACCCGGTTGCCCGTGTTCAAGGGCGAATATGACAATATTCTGGGGGTGGTCCATGCCAAGGATCTGCTGCGCGGTATGCACAAGCTGGCATTCGGCGAAGAAGGCAGTGCGGAAAAGCTGCGCGCCTTTAACATTCTGGATGTCGCGATGGAGCCGTATTTCATCCCCGACACCACCACGCTGGACGACCAGATGCGCCAGTTTCTGCGCCGCCGCACCCATTTTGCCCTGGTGGTTGATGAATATGGCAGCCTTGAAGGGCTGATCACGCTCGAGGATATTCTGGAAGAGATCGTTGGCGAAATCACCGATGAATTTGACACCGAAGAAAACCTGCCCGTGCGCAAACTGGACGATGGCAACTATGTGATTGATGCCTCGATGACCATCCGCGATTTGAACCGCGCGATGGATTGGACCCTGCCCGATGACGAGGCGAACACCATCGCCGGTCTGGTCCTGCACGAGGCGCAGATGATCCCGACCGTGGGGCAGGTGTTTTCGTTTCACGGGTTCCGGTTCGAGGTGACAGGCCGCAAGGACAACCGCATCACCCGCCTGAAAATGCGCCCTCTTTGACAGTTAATCAAACCTGATCTGCGATTTTTTCCCGCGCCGCGCCCATTCCCTGCTATGCAAATCGGGCAGACAAAGGAGAAGTGCAACACATGGCCCCTTGCCTTGTTATTCTACTGCTTGCGGCGGGGTCGTCCTCGCGGATGCGCGGGCGCGACAAATTGATGGAGGTGGTCGAGGGCCAGCCCCTGATCCGGCGGGCACTGGAACGCGCCCTTGGCACCGGATTGCCCGTCATGGTCACCCTGCCCGCGCCCGATCACCCCCGCGCCCGTGCTGTGGGCAATGATCTGGCCGATCTGGTTTATGTGCCCGACGCGGCCGAGGGCATGAGCGCATCCATCCGCCGCGGGATCGAGGCATTGCCCCCCGACACAGGTGGCGTGATGATCCTGCCCGCCGACCTGCCCGACCTGAATTCAAAGGATTTGTTGCGCATGGCATCCACATGGGTGAAATCGCCCGATATGATCCTGCGTGCGACCTCGGCCAATGGTGATCCGGGGCATCCGGTGATCTTTCCCTACGGGTATTTCGGTGATCTGGCCGCTGTCACGGGGGACCGTGGTGCGCGGATGGTGCTGTCGGATCATGCGCGCCGTGTGCGCCACCTGCCGCTGGCGGGCAACCGCGCCACCACCGATCTGGACACGCCCGAAGCATGGGCGGCATGGCGCGCCGCACAGGACGCGCCATAACCCTTTGCCGCGCGCCTAGGTTTGCATGAACAGCAATGGCACCTCGTGGCGTTTCAGGGTCAGGCGCACCGCCGGATAGGGTTCGGTGCCGCCATTGCAGCGCAATTCGGGGAATATTTCCGCCAGTTCATTGCGTTGCGCATCATCCATGCCACGCAGCACATGGTCACCGGGCTGGAAGCTTTCGCTCCATGTGCCCTCGCCCATCACCACCTGATGGCTGTCGAACATGAAATGCACATAGGTCACGCTGTCGGGCGCGATCTGTTCCACCCCGTCCAGACAGGTCAGGTGACGGGCGGCGACCAGCACTTCGTCCTCGGCGAACCACAGCTGCACCTTGGCGCTGCCCACCAGCATACGGTGCTGCGGCGAGACGAGCAGATCCCGTTCCGGCAGCCCGTGGCCCAATGCGCCCGCGCGGATCAGCACAGGGTTCAGTTTCGGATTTTGCGCCAGTTGCGCGCCCGTCATTTCGCGGCGGCCCACCCAGCGGATCGGCTGCATGCCCTCGTCGCGGGTTTGCACCATATCGCCAATGCGCAACTGCCCCGCAGGCACCAGACCGCGGCGCGTGGTGATCATGCTGTGTTCGGTGAAACAGGGCACATGGGTGACGTTTTCGATATTGCTGAAATTCACCACCGACCCGTCCAGATAGGTCACAGTGCCGTTTTCAGGGTTGCCGCCATCGTAAACAATATTGGCCGGCCCGAATACGTTCAGGGTATCGCCTGCGGTTTCGCCCGCCTCTCCGCCGTCAATGGTGATCGCGCCGCCGTTCAGCAGGGCACTGTCGACGATAAAGGTGTCATCGCCGTCTTCGCCCCATACGATGTCGCCGGACCCCAGGGTGATTTCATCATTGCCCGCACCGCCCGCGATGTCGTCCGCACCTGCGCCTGCGTTGATGGTGTCATCGCCATCACCGCCCGCAACGGTATCGTCGCCCGCGCCCGCGTTGATCTGATCGGCGCCGCTGCCGCCCGTGGCGCTGTCATTGCCATCGCCAAGGTCCAGGATCATACCGCCGGTATCGGCCGCCATGTTCACCGTGTCATCGCCAGAAGTGGCGATGATCTGTTCGATCTCGCTGAAATCAACGGTGTCAGTGCCGATCACCGATTGGCCCGCCTCGTCGCCGCTGAACAGGATATCGGCACCCGATCCCGCGCCGGACAGGTTCAGCGTATCGGCATCTGTTCCGCCTTCGCCACCGACAACGGTATCGGCCCCGCCATTCGTAAGGACAAATGCATCGGCATCATCCCCGCCCAGCAATGAATCGTCGCCCAGGCCACCAGCCAGCGTATCCGCGCCGCTGCCGCCGTGAACCGTGTCATTGCCGCGCCCCGCCAGCACAAGGTCATCGCCTGCGCCCGCAAGGATGCTGTCATCGTCGCCCGTGTGGCCCGGCAGTATCGCGTCATCGCCATCAACCATATCACCGTCAGGGTCGCCGGAATAAACGCCATCTATCGTGTCATTCCCCGCCGTGCCGCTGACGATCCCGTCAGAGGCAGGAATGCCAAGCGCGATCAACTGCTGCGGGCTGGTCACATCAGCCGGGGAAACCCCCAGCAGCGTGATGTTTTCCCCGTTGGGAAAGGTCAGTATGGCATTGCCGGACCCGTCATCGCCGACCACCACGTCATGGACATTGACCGGATCACCGCCCGCGTCGGTCATGCCCGACACGTCCAACTGATCCACCCCGGAATAGGTGCCATCAAAGTTGTCGGTGGGGGCGCTGAACCCCTGCACTACATCCGCACCCGACCCGTCGGCCAGCACCACGGTATCCGCACCGCCGCCCAGAATGATGTTTTCGATCTCGGAGAAACTGGAGGTGTCGCTGCCATCGCTGACGCTGCCTGCTTCGGGGTCATTGCCCGTCAGGTTGACGGTCACACCCGTGGTCAGGCCCGACATATCCAGCGTGTCGCCCGCGGTTTCGCCGCCTTCTCCACCGATAATCAGGTCACTGCCGAATTGATCGTTCAACAGGATGGTATCGTCGCCATCACCGCCATGCACGGTATCATCGTCATAACCGCCATCCAGCAGGTCATTGCCCGCGTCACCCGTGATCAGGTCGTTGTCGTCCATGCCGTAAATGGTGTCATCGCCGTCACCACCACGCAGGGTGTCCAACCCGTTATCCGTCACCAGATCGGTGTCATCGGGGATGTTCAACCCCGCAGTCAGGCCCGATACATCATCGCCGTAAATCAGGTCGTTGTCGGCACCGCCCTCGATGCTGTCGTTGCCTTCGCCACCCGTGATCGTATCCGCACCCGCGCCGCCCGTGACGGTATCGTCATCGAACCCTGCATCAATACTGTCTGCACCGTCGCCGCCATCAACAATATCGTCGTCATCACCGGTCAGGATGGTGTCATTGCCGGTGCCGCCCTGCACCGTGTCGCGGTCATTGGCATCATCGCCATCGCCCGTGAAACTGCCGGGGTATCCGGTGTCCGGCAGGCCCGTCCCGGTCGAGGTGCGGGTGTTGATGTAATCGTCACCATCCCCCCCATCGACGCTGTCGGACCCTTCATAGCCAAGGATACTGTCATTGCCCGCGCCACCCAGAACAGTGTCATCGCCTGCCCCTGCGCTGACGGTATCATCACCGATGCCGCCCTCGACACGGTCATGGCCACTGCCTGCGGTGATGCTGTCGTTGCCTGCGCCTGCCAGCACGGTATCATTGCCATCGCCCGCGTTGATCACATCGTCGTCGCTGCCGTCAGCCGCGTCGGCTGCATCAACCATATCGCCTTCGACATCACCGACATAGCTGGCATCAATCAGGTCGTCGCCCGCCGTTCCGGTGACGACATAATCAGGACCGGGAACGCCCATGGCCTGCAATGCAGCAGGGTCTGATACCGCCGCCGGGGCCACACCCATCAGGGTCAGGCTTTCCCCGTTGGGAAAGCTCAGCAAGGCATTGCCGGATCCGTCATCGCTGACCACCACATCGGACACATGCACCGGATGGCCCTGCGCATCGGTCAGGCCCGACAGGTCCAGCTGGTCGGCCCCGGTATAGGTGCCATCGCCATTGTCGGTCGGTGCCTCAAAGGCGAAAACCGTATCGGCCCCGTCGCCATCGCCAAACACAACCGTATCCGCCGCGCCGTCACCGCCGCCCAAACCGTCATTGCCCAGATCGAATGTATCATCACCCGCGCCGCCATCGACGGTGTCGGCACCGTATCCGGTGGCGACCATATCAGCACCGTCCGATCCGGTGACACTGTCGCCGCCCGATCCGGTCAGCACCATTTCGATTTCGCTGAATGTGGCGGTGTTGGTGCCGTCGCTCAGCGTGCCGCTTTCGCCATCTGCGGGATCAACGGCGGACAGGTCCACCGTTACGCCGCTGGTCATCAGCGATGCGTCCAGCACATCACCATTGGTTTCGCCGGTTTCTCCTCCCGTAACGGAATCCGTGCCAAAGCCTTCTTCCAGAACGAAAATATCGTCACCCGCGCCACCATCCATGGTGTCGTTGCCCGCACCACCCGTCAGGGTATCGCTGTCATCGCCACCGGATAGGGAGTCATTGCCAGACCCGCCCGCCAATGTGTCGGCACCGGCGCCACCCGACAATGTGTCAGATCCCGCATCGCCCGATAGATCGTCGGCCCCGTCGCCGCCATCCAGAATGTCGTTGTCATCGCCACCCAGCATGGTGTCGCTGCCGCTGCCACCGCTTAGGCTGTCACTGCCGGTGCCGCCAACCATGCGGTCATCGCCCGCATCGCCCGACATTGTATCGGCACCGCTGCCACCCAGTAGCGTATCATTGTCATCGCCGCCCGACAGGCTATCATTGCCTGCCCCGCCCTGAATGAAATCGTCGCCCGCATCGCCGCTGACAGTATCATTGCCCGCGTCCCCGCCCAGATCATCATTGCCCAGACCACCGGTGATCGCGTCATCACCCGCATCGCCGAAAATCTCGTCCGCGCCCGATCCACCCGACAGGGTGTCATTGCCCAAACCGGCCCAAATGGTATCGTCGCCCGCACCCGCCGCAATGGCATGGCCAAGCGTATCCCCGCCCGAGGAAACGGAATCGTCATAATCCGTCAGCACAAATGCCTCGATCTCGCTGAAATCCGAGGTCGGAGAGCCAACGCCGCCATCCGTAATCGTGCCGCTTTCGTCGCCATCATAGATGACGGTAACGGGGCCGCTCATCCCCGAAAAATCAATGGTATCGAAATCGACACCGGTGGTGGTGCCCTCGCCACCGATGAAAGTTTCGCTTGTTAATGCAGTCGCCTGGTCGAATACATCCGCATCGGCCCCGCCGCTCAGCGTGTCGGAGCCCGATCCGCCAATCAGCGTATCAGCACCGTCACCGCCCAGGATCACATCATCGCCTGCGCCGCCCTCTAGTGAATCGTCGCCCGCCTCGCCTGCAACATTGTCATTACCCGCGCCCGCAAACACCGTGTCATCGCCCGCGCCCGCCAGAATGGTATCCTGATCCGCGCCCGCACCCACGGGCACCGCATCGCCCGCATCGACCATGTCGCCGTCATTGTCACCTGCATAGGATCCGTCGATCAGATCACCCGCCGCGGTGCCGCGCACGATGCCATCGGGCAGCGGAATGCCGATTGCGGCCAATGCCTGTGGCGTGGCCAACTGTGCGGGGGTGATGCCCGACAGCAGCACGGTTTCGCCATTGGGAAATGTCAGCAGGGCACTGCCGCCAACGTCGGACACTGTCACGTCATGGGTGTTCACGGGGCGCGTGCCCGTGGTCATGCCACTGACATCCAGCTGGTCAATGCCGCTGTATGTGCCATCGCCATTGTCGATCGGCCCGTCGAATTCCACGATGGTATCATTGCCGCTGCCATCGGCCAGAATGACGGTATCAGCCACGCCATCCCCGCCCGACTGGCCGGTGTTCAGGGCAATCGTATCGTCACCCGCGCCGGTGTTGACGGTATCCTGACCCGCGCCCGTGGCGATGCGTTCGTCGCCATCACCGCCGATGATGCTGTCATTGCCCGCACCTGTGCGCACAATTTCGATCTGTTCGAATTGCAGGGTCTCGCCACCCATGCTCAGGGTGCCGCTTTCGGGATCAGCCGCATTGATGGCGGTGAAATCCACCACGGCATCGCCTGTCAGGGCGGTTCCGTCCAACACATCGCCGCCGGTCAACCCGCCGGTTTCCGCGCCTTCGCCGCCCAGAACCTCGTCTGCGCCAAAGCCGTCCAGCACGCGGATCAGGTCATCGCCATCGCCGCCCTCGATCGTGTCGGCGCCGCTGCCACCCTCCAGCGTGTCATTGCCTGCGTCGCCTTGCAAAATATCATCGCCCGCGCCGCCTTGCAGGTCATCCGCACCCGCGCCGCCGACAACCGTATCGGTGCCATCGCCGCCAAGCAGCGTGTCATTGCCCGCGCCACCATCGACCAGATCGTCGCCGGTGCCACCATCAACCAGATCGTTGTCGTCCTCGCCATACAGGCTGTCGTTGCCGCCAAGCCCGTAAAGTGAATCATTCCCCGCGCCACCATAGAAAATATTGGTGAAAAAGGTCGGGCCAGGTGTCAGGTCCTGCGCATCCGTGCCTGTCATACTGTCGGCATAATCCGACCCGTAAAACCCGTCGATCCCGTTGAACCAGTCACCCTGCGCGTCGCCGCCAGTGGCGGTATTGTCGTTCAGGTTTACGTTCACACCCGCGCCCGAGGCAGAGTAATCGGCATAATCCATGCCGATACCGGCGATCAGCGTATCCGCGCCCGCGCCGCCCTCTAGCGTGTCATCGCCGTCTTCGCCGTATAGCTCATCATCGCCGACGCCGCCCGATACGCTGTCGTTGCCCATACCCGCGTATACCGTGTCATTGTCCAGCCCGGTCGACACAACATCATTGCCATCACCGGCATAGACCAGATCCTGATCGGCACTGGTGGTCGCGTCGAAATGCACATCGGTGACATACAGCACCTGCCCTGCGGTCTGGCCATTGCCATATTCCAACTCGATCCGCGCCACGGGTCCGGGGATGGTGACCAATGCGGACCCGTCCGCCTGATCGGCGATGTCGTTCTGGTTGCTGCCCCCCGTCAGGGTGCTGCCATTGGACGCGTCGCTGTCATTACCTTGCAGGTTGAACTGCGCCGACACCAGATTGCCATCCGCATCATAGGCGCGGATTTCCAATTCGTCTGTCCAGCCACCTTCGTCCACGTCATTGACCCGAAAGGTGACATTCTGCACCTCGTCATCAAATCCCGAACCGGACACCGACGAAAATTCGATGATTGTCGTGGTGGTGTCAGTGCCCACATGGGTGCCATTCAGGTAAAGCGACGAAGTGCCGTTGAAATCCTCGCCCGTGGCGACATATTGCGCGGTCGAACTGTCAATCGACACCTCGGTTGTGGTGGCCGAAGTGACGAAAGACACATCCACCTGAATGCCGCCGGTGTCCTGCGTGATGCCGCCGGCGACATTGGCATTGTCCGCCCCTGCTGCGGACCAGTTGAAATCCAGCCCCGTGGTGGTCGCGGTGGTGGCATCGCCCGCATCAATGCGGTCACCATCCACATCGCCGCTATAGCTGCTGTCGATGGTGTCATCGCCTGCGGTGCCTTCGACCAGCCCGTCGAAATTGTTTTCGCGGTAATCGCCATAGGTAAAGGCGGCTGTGCCTGACTCGGCATCGGGGTTGGAATTGTAATCAATGATTTCATAGCTGCGGCCGGATTCCAGCGGCTGTTCCGACAACAGATAATTCCCCGCCGCGCCGCCATTTTCCACATCAAGCTGAACAATTTCAAAGGTTTGTCCGGTTAGCGTGTCGCGCACTGTCCATACGGCCTCGGCGTCCAGCGTGGTGTTGCTGGAACTGTTGCCATTGACGAAAACATTGCCGGTTGCGGTTTCGCTGCCATTGTTATCGTCATCCAGCGTGGTGGTGCCGCCCGATTCATTATCGACAATCGTGACCATGCCTGTGGCATCCGCCGGCCCGCTATAGGTCGAAAAATTTCCCACCGTGGTGGAAAAAATCGTATCCGGATCAACGGCATAGAACCGCAGGTTTGTGTAGGTGGCCATTGTTACGCTGCTCCGTCTTTTTGGCAAAGAACGGACGCGAAGGGCCAGCAGCCCCCCACAGCCACGCCACGCGGGCGAAATGCTTGGTGCGTTTTCATCGTCTCTGCCTCATTTCCCCCGGCACAGGTTTTCTGCGTCCGGTTCTGCTCAGGGTTCAAAAGACAGGGTTAATCGGGCCGCAGTTGGACCCGATTAAGGTAAAATTAGTTTCAAATGCGGCAGAAATGGGGGGGCGGCGATGCACAACCAGTTGAATTCACGCAAAAATAGAAAAGGGCCGGGTATGTCCCCCCGGCCCCTTGTCACACTGATTACGTTAAACTGGTTACGATAAACGTGGTTTACAAACTTAGCTCAGGGCGCCGTCAATCACCAGCAAACGGGCCTCGTTTGCGCCAAGGGCGCGGCGGGCGGCGGGGTAATCCAGACCACCCATATCATCGGCAAGTTCGGGAAAAAGCGCCATGATTTCCGCCTGTTGCGGTGCGCCAACCGATTTCAGCGATGCATCATCCGGTTGAAAGCTTTCGGTCCAGGCGCCATCCGACAACACGACCTCGTGGTGTTTGCACATGATATGCACATAGGTGACCTGTGCCGGGGTCACACGTTCGATCCCCGGACGCCCCACCAGATGTTTGGCTGCCACCAACACCTCGCGTTCATCAAACAGCATTTCGGCTTCGCCCGAGGTGACAAGCACCCGGTGGTTTGGCGAAAGAACCATATCACGCTGTGGCATCCCGTTGCCCAATGCCCCCGTGCGGACCAGCACGGGGCGATGTTCAGGCTGTGCCTCTAGTTGGGTCGCAGAGAGAGTCACACGCCCCACCCACACAAGTTCCTGAATGCCATTGTCACGGGTAAAAACGCGGTCGCCCACGGCCAGTTGATCCACTGCCACTTCGCCCTTGGGCGTTGCGATCATGCTGCCATGCGTCAGGCAGGGCGCATCATTGTCGATGGGCGCTGCGGCCTGGGCAGGAAACAAAACGTAGATGTTGGAATAGGCCATCGGGGGTCTCACTTCGCGTCTGTGGTTTACAGGTCTTCACTCGTTAGCTCCGAACCGGTGTTGCGCCCTGCCCCCGCGGGACGCCTCCTCTTTCGGATATGTTGTTTATACGGGTGCGCCCCATTTCTGACAATATCTATGACAGTTGTCCCTGTTCCTGAAACCCTTTGTTAACCAAGGGTAAATCGGGATTATGCAGGGTTTGGAAACGCGGCGCGCCGGGTTTGTTTCGCCTTTTGCGGCAATCGTTCCAAACAGTGTGTATTCCCCTGCATTTCGCGCAGGATCACCGCCCTATTGTTTCTGTTCAATTTTCGGGAAATGCCGCTAAAACACCGCCACATTTCGCAATTGCGGCGCAACAATCCCGCCATATTAACCATGTTTGACCACAAAACCGCATCCAGATGCCCGGTGCCGACGGCGGACCGAACCCGAGAATCACCCTGGCCCAAACGAATCGGGCATGAATGTGGCAGGTCCCTGCCCCGGTTCTGCGCCCCAAAACGGAAAAAGCCCGGCCCGTGCCGATCTGCGCAAAAACGCAAAGGGCACAAGACCGGGCCTCTCCCTAACCGGAGCCCCCGTTCCAGAAAGTGTGCCGGACGGGGGCGACCCGTCCGGCACATGCTGCATTACTTGATAAGCAGTTTTGCTTCGTGCTTTTTCAGCGCGCGGCGGGCGGATTGGTAATCATCCACGCCGGTTTGTGTCTTCAGCTCTGGGAAGAGTTCAAAGATCTCGTTGCGCTGTGCGTTGCCGATGCCCTGCAGGGTATAGTCACCCGGCTGGAAGCTTTCGGTCCAGGACCCGTTCGACAGCACCACTTCGTGATGATCGAACATAAAGTGGATGTAGGTCGTGCCCATCACATCAACTTCGTGGATCCCTTCGGCACCCACCAGGTGTTTGGCGGCAGCAAGAACCTCGCGCTCTTCGAAATACAGCGCGGTCTTCTCGTTGTTCACCAGCACGCGGTGGTTGGGCGATACCAGCATGTCACGCTCGGGCAGGCCATTGCCAAGCGCGCCGCGCTTGATCAACACCGGTTTCAGATGCGCATTGCGCTGCAACTGAACCCCGGTCAGGCCTTTCTGACCGATCCAGCGGATTTCCTGCAAACCGTTGTCGCGGGTGATGACCCGATCCCCGATTTGCAGTTCCTCGACCAGACGTTCACCCTTGGGTGTGGCAATCGTGGTGCCGGGGGTAAAGCAGGGAATGATTTCTTCGATTTCAGAGAAGTCGAAGGACCCTGTTTCGTTGCCCGCAGCATCGTAATAGGTGACGAAACCGTCGACACCGTTGCCGTTGCTGTCCGGCCCGGTGACCGTGATGTTCAACGATCCATCCGACGGGGCGGACCCGCGCAGATCAAGCGTATCGAAATCATCACCGCCGGACCCGCCGTCGATCACATCACCCGCCGTGCCACCGATGATCGTATCGCGGTCATCGCCGCCATAGATTTCATCGGCACCGTTAAAGCCGGTCAACAGGTCGTTGCCTTCGTCACCATAAATGGTGTCGTTTTCGGCCCCTGCTTCGATGGTGTCGTCACCGGCACCACCATGAACCAGATCTTCGCCCAGACCCGATGTGATGGAGTCGTTGCCTTCACCACCGTCGATGGTGTCACGACCAGAGGAGCCAAGGATGGTGTCGTCGCCATCACCGCCGTCCATGACATCGCCGCCGGTGCCACCGTCCAGCAGGTCATTGCCGTCGCCACCCAACAGGGTGTCTTCGCCATTGCCACCGATCAGAGTGTCATCGCCTTCGCCACCGTCCAGCAGGTCGGCATTGCGGCCACCGTCGATCGAGTCATTGCCAAGACCGCCCAGAACAGTGTCGTTGCCGTCGCCACCCAGCAGGGTGTCGTCGCCTTCACCACCTTCGATGGAGTCATCGTCCAGACCACCGTCAATCAGGTCGTTACCGATCCCGCCCAACAGGGTGTCGTCGTCATCTTCGCCATAGATGGTGTCGTTACCGGCACCACCGTCAACAAAGTCACGGCCGTTTTCCGGCACCGGATCAGTGCTGTCGTCTTCCTGACCCCACAGAAGGGTGCTGTCACCCGCATTGATCCAGTCGTCACCGTCCTGACCATAGATGGTGTCGGACCCGTGACCGCCGATGATGCTGTCATCACCCGTGCCGCCATCGACATAATCGTCGTCGATGCCCGCGTGGATGGTGTCATTGTCAGCGCCACCTTCGATATAATCCGCGTCGTCGCCGGTCACGATGTAATCGTTGCCCGCGCCGCCGATAACGGTGTCTTTGCCGTCTTCGGTGTTCGGATCGCTCAGGGCTGGCAGGCCCGTTGCCGGATCAATCAGGAACCCGCTTGGCAGGTTGGGATCGTCACCCACATAGTCGCTAAAGGCGTCGATGCCCGCAATGATGGTGTCGTCGCCGTCACCGCCATACACATAGTCGGCACCCAGATTGGCATCAATGTAATCGTTGCCTGCGCCGCCATATACTTCGTCATCGTCAATGCCCGAGTCGATGCTGTCGTCGCCGTCGCCACCGTAAACGGTGTCTGCGTCGTCGCCGGTCAGGATGGTGTCGTTGCCGGCACCGCCATAAACCAGATCCAGATCATTGGCGTTCCCGGGCGCGCCTTCGAACGGCACCCCGACAAAGGTCTCGTGATCGTTGATCGCCTCGCCAGCACGGGCGTTGATGAAATCATCGCCTTCGCCACCGTCGATCGTGTCATTGCCCTCGTTGCCAAATATCTCGTCGTTGCCTTCGCCACCCGAGACACTGTCATCGCCTTCACCGCCATACAGCAGGTCGTCGCCGATGCCACCGTCCACGGTGTCGTCACCTTCGCCACCACGCAGAGAGTCATTGCCCTCTTCGCCCAGCAGGGTGTCGTTGCCCTCGTTGCCGCGAACCGAGTCATTGCCCTCGCCGCCATAAACGATGTCGTCGCCTTCGCGGCCATAGACCGTGTCGTCGCCCGAACCGGCATCGACCTCATCGTCGCCCAGACCGGCGTCAACATAATCGTCGCCCTCATAGGCTTCGATGATGTCATCCTCGCCCATTTCGCCCGGCAGCAGCGCATCGTCATTGTCGACCATGTCGCCTTCGGGGTCACCGGTATAGGTGACGTCAATCACGTCGTCGCCAGCGGTGCCTTCAACGATCCCGTCCAGCGGGCTGTCTTCGACCGTAACGGTGACCGTCGCGGTGTCGGACCCGCCCATACCATCCTCGATCAGATAGTCGATCGTGGCAGTGCCCTCAAACCCGTCTGTCGGGGTAAAGGTCAGCGTGCCATCAGGGTTGATATCCACGGTGCCATCAGGGCTGGTCGCCGAGGTCACGGTCAGGGTGTCGCCATCCACATCCGTGTCGTTGGCCAGAACAGGAATGGTCACAGCCGTGTTATAGGGCGTGGTGTCGGCGTCGTCTTCGGCAACCGGCGCGTCGTTGACCGGAGTCACGGTGACCGTGA
>ERZ1699650.161-NODE-161-length-18564-cov-173.821060_pt1 | contig 18564 bp, 12 predicted proteins | sample MGYA00581512_ERZ1699650 | MGnify/ENA primary metagenome ERZ1699650 (study PRJEB42348, sample SAMEA6618698) | metagenome | isolation source: Polyester-degrading enrichment culture growing on monomer terephthalic acid, Te | collected 2019-05-17 ... | reverse complement strand
GCATCGAGGTTGTGGGTGACGTAAGCAAAGTGGGCCAGGCCCACCTGGTGACCGGTCAGATCCCGGTTCTCGCCTTCCCCCATTTCGTTCAGTACGATGTAGTGGTAGTCGTCTCCAAAATGCACCCAGATACGGGGCTTGCCGTACCAGGTTCCCTCTCCCCGGGTGCGAATGCGCCAGTGCGGAAAGGCAGCCCGGTAAAAAGCCAGTGACCGGTCGAGTGATGTGATGACGAGATTGATGTGTTCCAGATGCATGGTTGTGGCTCCTCTGTTGTTAGCCACACCGATGCTAATACCTCAACTTAACTTGAGGTAAAGTGCTTTTTTTGAGATTGTTTACAATACTGTTGGCGTTGCCGGGGGCAACGGGCTGGGCTGCCGCCAATCACGGCATCAGTGTGTCCATCAGTACGCCACTGAGCGCAAACCCCAGCACCAGCAAAACCAGCGGCACACGCTGGCTGCGCAACAACAGCACCCCGATCACCACCGGTGCCAGTTGCCAGGGCGCCTGAACACCCTGCAGAAACACCGGCTGGTACAAGGCCGCCATCAGCAAGCCGACGACGGCCGCGTTGATGCCGGAAACGGCACCGCTGATGCGGGGCCGGGCCAGCAGTGCCTGCCAGTAGTCGCGCACCGCCAGCAACAGCAGAAAGCCTGGCAGAAAGATGGCCAGGGTGGCCAGCGCCGCGCCAAGCAGCGGCGTTTCAGGCTGAAGCAACGCACCCAGATAAGCCGCCAGAGAAAACAGCGGCCCAGGCAATGCCTGGGCGACGGCGTAGCCCAGCAAAAAGGCATCCTGACTGACGGCATCGCCCACCGTGGCCTGCAGCAACGGCAACACCACATGACCACCACCAAACACCAGTGCGCCGGTCTGGTAGAAATCGGCCCAGAGACTGCCCGGCAAGCCCAACACACCAACCACCGCCAGCAGCAGAAACACAGCGAGCGAGAGCCAGCGCATCCGGCCCAGGGTTCCGTCGGGAACGGTATCCGCGTCACGGGTACGGCGACTGGCTCCCCAGGCGGCGGCCACCAGCAACACCAGCATTTGCCCGCCCACACCGGGCCACACCACCAGCGTCGCAAGCGATAGCAGCGCGACCGCCTGGGTTGCTTTGGCGTCACAGAAGCGGGCGAACATACCGGTGATGGCATCGAGCACGACGACGACGGCCAGCCATTTCAGACCCATAATAACCCCGGGAACCCAGGCGGCCGTGGCGGTCAGGCTGGTTACTGCCACGGCCGTCATGATCAGGAACGACGGCAGGGTAAAGCCGATAAACGCCGCAATAGCGCCAGGCAAGCCCGCCCGGTGCTGGCCAATCGCGAAGCCGACCTGGCTGGAACCGGGGCCGGGCAGAAACTGGCTCAGCGCCAGCAGGTGGGCGTAATGGTCTTCACTGAGCCAGTTCAGCCGAACCACAAAGGTGGTGCGAAAATAGCCCAAATGGGCCGCCGGTCCTCCGAAACTGGTGCACCCCAGCAATAAAAAGCGCCAGAATACGTCCCAGGTGCGTTGCCAGGTTGTGTTGTTCCGGTTGTCAGTACTGGGAGTCAAGGTGTTGGCCCTGTTCAGGTGGGTGCTGGTGCACCGTCACGATTCTGATGAACAGTTTATGGCGCTAAGATGACAGATCCAAGACAGCCCGTCTCAATGCACAGTGGCTACACATTGAGCAGCTAGAATCAGCAGCCTCAACTCATGGCGGACGACCATGCGCATCAGTCTTCGATACAAGTTGTTTCTCATTATCCTGCTCGCCAACGCGCTGGTGGCGAGTGCCATTGTGATCACCAACAACCGCGCCTTCGACGCCGGCTTCGAGGCCTATCTGGAACAGGTGCAGAGCCGTCGGCTGGCGCCTTTGTTGTCGGCACTGTCGGATATTTACGCAGAGCAGGGCAGCTGGGCCTGGGTGCAGCGGGAACCCATGCGTTTCTACCGGCTGGTGAGTAACGCCACGCCCGGGCGATCGCCACGTGATCAACGTCGCGAGCCGGTACTACTGAGTGATGCCAACAATACACTGCTGATCGGCGACCCCCGGCTGGAGCGCCGTGCCTATTGGCTGCCCATTGAACTCAATGGCGAGACCGTGGGCTCGCTGGGCGTGCCGCAAGCGGTGCGTCTGGGCGCCGAATTCGACCGGTTGTTCGCCAGCCAGCAGCGGCGCCAGTTGCGCTGGATAGCGCTGATCACCCTGCTGGTGTCGGCAGCCCTGGCCATCCCCTTCGCCGCGCGACTGCTGCGCCCCATTGCCGATCTGAAAACCGCCTTTCATCGACTGGCCAGCGGCGACCTGGGCAGCGATGACGTACAGCAGCGTCTGGCCGTGCGCGGCAACGATGAACTGGCCGACCTGGCGCGGGACTTCAACGTGCTGGCCGAAACCCTGCAACGCAACCAGCAGGCACGCCAGCGCTGGATCGTCGACATCGCCCATGAACTGCGCACACCCATCGCCGTGTTAAAGGCAGAAATTGAAGCCCTGCTCGATGGCATCCGCCAGCCAGACCCCGACACCCTGGCGTCACTGTTTCAGGAAATTCAGCGTCTGGGCGGGCTGGTAAACGACCTGCATGATTTGTCGCTGGGGGATTCTGGCACCCTGGCCTACCAGCCAACCGAGATCGACCTGCTCGACGTGCTGAACACCGTTCACGGCCACTTCGATCTGGAGCTGGCCCGCAAGCACCTCGACTGGGCACTCAAGGCGCCCGCCGCGCGGGTAACGATGACCGGTGACCCGAACCGGCTGATGCAGCTGTTCAGCAACCTGATGCAAAACAGCCTGCGCTATACCGATGGCAGTGCCAACAAACCGGGCCGGGTAGAGGCCGAGGTTCAGCGCAGCGACGCTGGTATCACTGTACGCTGGTCCGATTCATCCCCCGGCGTTCCGGACGATGCGCTGGCGCTGTTGTTCGATCGGTTGTATCGCGTTGAAGCGTCACGCAGCCGCGCCAGCGGTGGTTCGGGCCTCGGCCTGTCTATTGTGCGCAGCATTGCCGAGGCCCACCAGGGCCAGGTGACCGCCATGCATTCCCCGCTGGGAGGTTTGGTGGTTTCGGTCTTCTTTCCTCACCCTTCCGATCAACCAGACTCAGGGAGTCCCGCCCGATGAGCGGTCACATTCTTATTGTTGAAGACGAAACCAAACTGGCAACGGTACTGCGCGACTACCTGATGCGCGATGGCTACAGCGTCAGCCTGCTCGACCGGGGCGATGGCGTTCTGGACTGGCTAAGCCGGGAAACGCCCGACCTGATACTGCTCGACCTTATGCTTCCTGGCACCGACGGGCTCAGCCTGTGCCGGGCCATACGCAGCACGCAACAAACCCCGATTATCATGACTACGGCCCGCGTCGAGGAAATCGACCGGTTGCTGGGCCTGGAACTCGGCGCCGACGATTACATCTGCAAGCCGTTCAGTCCGCGCGAAGTCGTCGCCCGGGTAAAGGCGGTACTGCGCCGTACGCGACAAATGCCCGACAGCACGCCGGAACCACAGTTGCAGCTGGCCGAAAACAGCAACCGAGCCCGCTTTGGCGACCGGGATACCGAGCTCACTGCCATCGAAATGCGCCTGCTGCAGTTATTGATGAAGCAACCCGGCCGCATTTTCACCCGCAATCAACTGATGGACGACATCTACCCCGACCGCCGGCTGGTCAGTGACCGAACCATCGACAGCCACATCAAAAATCTGCGCCGCAAACTTTCGACCCTGGCGCCCGATCAGGAATTTGTGCGCTCGGTCTATGGTGCCGGGTACAAATTCGAATAAGCCATTGCAAAGAATCCGTCATCCACGGTGGCTCCACACTTTCTGCGAAGTGGCAGCCGATACTGGTTTTCACCGGGTCAGAGGGCCCACTTAACGGAGAACCAGACCATGAAATCCTTTTTCTCGACCACCCCGCGCCAAGCGCTGATCGCCGTCGGCGTTGTCGTCGCCCTGGCAGGCAGTGCCAGTGCCGTATACGCACACGATGTCATGAGCCAGAACCGCCTGGCCGACCGGTTCGACTATATCTTTACCCAATTGAATCTGACCGACGCCCAGCGCGCAGAGGTGGTCGACATCATGACCACCCAGATGGCAGAACGGCGTGAGCAACACCGGGTCCAGCGCGACAGCGATGCCGAACGCCCAACGGCAGAAGAGCGCCAGGCGTTGCGCGCTGAAGCCAGAACCGCTCTGACCGATGAGCTGGGCACGGTACTGCAGGCCGACCAGGTAGACGGGCTGATCACCTATCTTGAAGCGCACCAGCCGCGAGGTGGAAAAGGTATGCGCGGTGGTCACCGCGGCGAACACCGTGGGCCGGCAGACCAGGGCCTGAACGCCCAGTAAGCATAACCCCGATTTGAGATTCCCTTGCCCGCCTTGTGCGGGCTTTTTTTTGGTTGATTTGACCGGAAATCCGACAGTTTGTCCGGGTATTCAGTGATCCGGAGGGTTTTTTTTATTATCAAATTAAATATATTTGTAATCGGTTACATTGATCTACTGCTCAGTCAGCTCAAATGGCCGGTTTTCCCGGCTTTCAGGTAGAAATAATAGCTCCCAGGCGATTAATGGATCAAGTTCAGCAGCCAGTTTCCCTAGTGAAACCGGTTACATACATTGAAGTAGTTCACAGATTTGAACTTTGAATCTCTGATGCTGCAAAAGAACTCTGTACTGTGCCCGCGAGGAACACCGTGCAAAGCCAAACCACAAAAAAGGATTCGTATAATGGAGTATTCGCATTTCCGTTTTGCACCACTGGCTGCGGCCGTGGTGACAGCCATCGCCGCGCCAGCAAGTGCCAGTCTGCTAGACGAAGCCAGTGAAAGCCGCACTTTGCATGAACTGGTGCAGGAGAGTTACAACCGGTATCAGGGCTACAACGCCACTGCGCTTCCGGATGGCGGGTTCGCAGTTATTTGGGCTGAGCATTATAGCCGCCCGTCTGTGCTCGACGACTCCGTCAAATTACAGCGTTTTGATGCTAATGGTCAGGCTACGGAAGAGCCGTTGATTCTGTTGCAGAGAGACTATCAGCAAGGCACTTCCAGTTTTAGCCAGCCGACTGTTGCTGCCGATCAGGAAGGCGACCTGGTGGTGGCCTGGACCACACCGGGTAACTACTGCTTCGGCAAAGTCTACGTACAGACGCTTGATGCCGATGGCGACTGGAGCAGCTTGCCGGAACCAATGGAGGTGACCAGCAGTGGCTGCGACCCCAGACTGGCGATGGACGCCGATGGTGATTTCGCCCTGACCTGGCGTACCGGTGATGGAAAGGGTCGTCTGCGGACTTTCTCGGCCGCCGGCGTGTCCTACCAGGGTGAGGAAGACATCATCTTCACTCACGACTTGCCATCGAATCCGCCTACGCCTGCCCTGGCCATGCAATCCGATGGAATGCTGATGGTCGCCTGGACCGATGCTGAAGACGGTTACGTGTACGGTCAGCGCTTCAACCTCACTGGCACAACACGCGATGCCACGCCAATACGCCTCGACAATGGTGCTCTGAGTAACGATGAACACCAGCAACATAGCCCTGCGTTGGCGGCCTACCGTGATGACGGTTTCGTGGCCTTCTGGAACGAGCGCCAACCCTTCTCCGAACCCGACGAAATCGACGAAATAGAGATCAAAGGGCTCCGCTGGCATGGGGATGGCACGCCAGGCAAATCGCTCATAGCCGGCAGCACACTGATCTCTGACAATTACAGCTACAAACTGACTGAACCTGCTGTGGCCGCAGACAGTTCAGGCAATGTACTGGTCGCATGGCAAGGGCGAGTGTATGGCGAAAAGCCCGATACCCATATTACCCACCTGGATGATCGCCTGAACATAGCTGAACTCGCGCAGCCATACGTTGATCCGGATACCCTTTATTCCAGCAGTAATTTCGAGCACGCGCCCAGACTGGTCATGAGTGACGACCGCCCTGTTCTGGTGTGGACACGGCGTGACCAGGAAGATGCCCAGCCCAGAAGCATACTGGCGCGCACCTTCCCAACCCTGGTTGAAGCGGTAGACCCTATTGACGAAAACCCAGCCGATGAAGATAACGACAGTGATGACGATTCGGGCAGCAGCGGTGGCGCTGGGAGCCCCTGGTTGTTGAGCCTGCTGGCATTGCTCGGCTTTCAGCGTTGGATGCGCACGCGCTGAAAAAGTCTCGGCTCCATCAAAAGGCTTGCGGCTGTTCTCTCCGGTGGGAGAAGCAGCCGGTGGCCAGTAATCATTCGGATGACATACACGAATTCTCAAGGCGACAAACAGGGAGATCAATGAATGGAACGGATTAAGTTTCGTCACGCGCCATTGGCAGCGGCGGTAGCGCTCACAGTACTCGTGCCCGCCAAAGCAAGTTTGCTGGAAATCCCCTCACCGGCGATCGACGTTTACCAGGTAGACAGCCAACATGTATTGACCGGCTATGACGTAGTGACATTACCCGAAGGGCAGTTCGGAGTGCTCTGGTCCGAGCACGACGATGACCTTTACAGCTACGACTATGTGAAACTGCAACGTTTTGACCAGAATGGTGAACCGCTCGGCGAAGAGATTACTGTTTATCAGGTGGTCGGCTATGCAAGCACTCGCCAACCGGTAATTGCGGCTGATGAAACCGGCCGGATGGCAGTGGCCTGGGCCATTGATGAAAATTTGGAAATCGACACCGACGGTTGCGATGACAGGATAGAAATCGCTCGCATTTCTCAGGACGGTACAGTCGACAATGTGTCTGTGGATATCGACTCCGGTTGCCGTCCGGACATTGCGATGGATGCCGATGGTGATATTGCCCTGGTCTGGCAGGTAGGGGAAGGTATTCGCCGCAGGGCCAAACTGCAGACCTTCCTGGCCGATGGTGCTGAGTATTCTGAAGTCAATGGTCTCGGGCAAAAGGAACCTTCGGTCGTGTTTTCTTCTGATGGCACACTGTTGGCTGGCTGGAATCAACGTGGCCGTCCCAGGGGTCAGCGCTTCAGTCTTGATGGTACGCGACTGGGTGATGAATTTCGGGTGGACACCGACATCACCTATTCAGACTCCAGCACCATTTTGGATACGCTGACAGTCGCCGCTGATGCCGAGGGTGGTTTTGTCGCTTTCTGGAATCAGATCCAGCCCAACATCGATGTTGATGAAGACAGACTGACCAAGCGAGGGCAGCGCTGGCATTCTGACGGTACGCCGGGTGCAGAGCTTAAGTTCGGAGACTCGGAACCAGACGGCAGGTATCCCTATGGCGTGGTCGGTGATGCTACCTTCAGCGCCAACGCCCAGGGTGATGTTGCCGCTGTCTGGATCAGACATGCCGAAGATGAATTGCCCGAACCGAAAATTACACTCATCGATGGCACCAATACGGTCATCGATAACGAACGGCTGTTCGTGTCGGATGATGAACTGAGTGTCACTACCCAATTGGGACAACCACAGGTTGCCCTGCACAACGAAGGAGCTGTGTTGGTTTGGTCACAACGCGAGGAAGACGGCCCGGAGACGCTGCGCGCCCGGGTATTCAAAGCACCACCCCCGCCTCCGGAAGAACCAGAGGAAGAACCCGATGACGACGTCGTGGAAGAAGAGGCTCCGGCCAGCAATGACGATAACGATAGCAATGGCAGCGGCGGCTCCGGTGGCCTGGTACTGGGAATTCTGATGACGCTGGCCGGAGCCTTGCGCTGGCATACCCGTAAAGGTGGGATAAGGTAAATGAACTGATGGCCGGCACCAATCTTCTGGAAGAAGCGCAGCGCGCCCATCAGGCTGGCGAGATTCGCCAGGCACTGGTGTTGCTGCGGCGTTTTCTGAATGCACAGCCCGGGCATCCGCAGGCGAATTTGCAGTATGGTCTGTTACTGGCCAGTGAAGGACAACTTGACGACGCCCTTACCATCCTGCAGCCGCTGGCGGAAAAGCACCCGGACGTGGCGGCCGTAGCCATCAACCTGGGTGAAGTACTGCGCCGTATGGGTCGTTATGAAGAGGCCATTGTTGCGTTGCAGCGGGCGGTAAGGCTGGCGTCCGATTTCCCCGTTGCCCGCTTCAACCTGGCACTGGCCCTGCGGGGTGCCGACCGGTTGGACGAGGCGCTGGCGGAATACGCGCACGCCCTGAAGCAGGAGCCGGATCATGGTGACGGCTGGTACAACCAGGGCAATGCGCAACTGGATGCCGGTTTGTATGAAGCCGCCGAAGCCAGTTACCGCCGCGCCCTGACCCTGCTGCCCGCCTCGCGCCAGCCGAAAGTGCTTAATAACCTGGGCAGTGCCCTGGTATTGCAACGCAAGCCTGGCCTGGCGGAAGTACCACTGGAGCAGGCGGTTATACTGTCGCCAGATTACGCCGATGCCGAGCTCAATCTGGCCGTGGCCCGCGAGCGGCTGGGGTACCTTGATCAGGCCGCCCAGGGCTACCGCCGCACAGCCATGCTGCGACCCGAGCACTGGTGGCATGCGCTGCGTGCCGACTGCGTAGTACCCGATGTCTTTGCCGATAACGCGGCGATCGACCATTGGCGCACCGGCCTTGCCAATACCATTGAGCGCTGGAGTGAAAACGCGGGGCAACTCGACACGGCCTGGCTTCACGTCAGCGGCGTTGAGCCGCCCTCGACACTGATGTATCAGGGCCGCGATGACCGGGCGCTGAAATCGGCTTATGCCGACATGCTGGCATCCCGCCTGCCTGCCTATGAACCGCCCGTCGCCCGGCCCCATCTAGACCGGCCGCGCATTGGGCTGGTGGTCAGCCATGGACACGAAATCATTTTTGCCCGTTCCATTCGGGGCATACTCGAACAACTGGATCTGCAGCGCTACGACATCGTGGTGGCGGTTACCCGGCCCGGCTTCGCCAACCTGAAACGGCACTTGCCGATTGCCGGCTTAAACTGGTTAGCACTGTCCCAACGTGTTGATCAGGCGGCAGAACAGCTGCGAGGCGCCCATCTCGATTTGCTGTACCACTGGGAAGTCGGGTCCGACTCATTCAACTACTTTCTGCCCTGGTTCCGGGTGGCGCCGGTGCAATACACCGGCTGGGGCTGGCCGACCACCAGCGGCATTCCGGGAATGGACTACTTTTTGTCGTCCGACCTGGTCGAACCGGAGGCTCCCCAGCGACACTACCGTGAAACCCTGCTGTGCATGCCGGACAATATGTTCACCTGGGCCGAACCGCCAGATCGGCCGGCGAACCCGCCCGGGCGAGCAGGCTTCGGTTTCGTGGAGCATGATCACCTCTACCTGTGCCACCAGAACCCGCGCAAACTGCACCCGGATTTCGACAGCCTGGCCGCCGGCATTCTCGAATGCGACCCGGCCGGCCGGTTACTGTTGATCGGCAGCGAAGAGGGCGCCGAAACCAAACCACTGCTCGAACGCCTGCATCGCACCCTGGGCCCGTTCGCTGAACGGGTACAGGTTCTGCCGCGCATGTCTCGCGAGCGCTACCTCGGCTTGCTGTGCTGCGTCGATGTCACGCTCGACCCACCCCATTACAGCGGCGCAAACACCAGTTTCGACGCTATCGGCCTGGGCGTGCCACTGATCACCCAGGCATCGGCATTGCATCGCGGCAATTTCACCGTCGGGCTCTACCAGCGAATGGGCCTGACCGGCCTGATAGCCCGCGATGAAAACCACTACATCGACCTTGCCGTCAGCCTGACCAGCGACAAATCCCTGCGTGAATACTGGCATCGTGAACTGCTTGAGCACAGCCCGGCTATTTTCCACGATGCCCGGGCCGTAACAGAACTGCAAAAAGCCTGGGAATTGATGTTGACGCAGAACGTGTAATTTAAGTGTTGGAATTCACGAAATAGTTAGCGACTGGTGGTAGAGGTGCTCCTGCGGGGGTATCTGAGGCATGGACTAAGACGCCAGGAGCGTTTTAGCATGAGCGCAGCGAGCCCGGGATATGAATCCCATGGATGGGATTCATATCCCGACGTTAAGCCAACAGGGCGGTCCGACGCTTCGGTGTTTTCACGGCGCCCCCGCAGGAGTACCTCTGCCACCAGGCGCGGACTCAAGGCAACGTTGTCTATTACCGACCACAGCCAATAACACTGGACAAACCGCGCTAACGAATTAAGGTTACGCCAAGGCCCCAAAAGGGCCGATATGGCTAACGCCACTCAACAGTACCGGTGACCCCGGCACTTACCCAACAAAAAAGGATCATCGTCATGAGCCTGTTTGATCATGTCGAGTTCGACCAGCACGAACACGTCAGCTACGTCTGCGACCCCGACTCCGGCCTGCGCGCCATTATTGCCATTCACAACACCCATCTCGGCCCGGCCATGGGTGGCACACGCTATTACCCCTACCAGAACGATGCCGATGCCCTGACCGATGTGCTGCGCCTGTCGCGCGGCATGACCTACAAAAGCGCCCTGGCACGGCTGCCATTGGGCGGTGGCAAGTCCGTCATCATCGGCGACCCGAAAACCCAGAAAACACCGGCGCAAATGCGTGCCTTTGGCCGCTTTCTGGAGCGTCTGGGCGGCCTGTATATTGCCGCGGAAGACTCGGGCACGTCCGTGGCCGACATGAAAATCGTGCGTGAGGTAACCGCTCACGTCTCGGGCTGTGACGACAAACAAACCCTCGAAGGCCACACCAAATCCGGCGACCCCTCACCGGCGACCGCCTACGGCTGTTTTCTGGGCATCCAGGCGGCGGTTAAGCATTGTCTGCAGCGGGACGACCTGAACGGCCTGACCGTGGGTATTCAGGGCCTGGGCAATGTGGGCTATCGTTTGGCGGAGATGCTGGCCGAAGCCGGAGCCCACCTGGTGGTGACGGACATCAATACCGACGCGGTGCAGCGTGCAATACAGGAACTGGATGCCAAAGCCGTTGGGCTGGACGATATTTATCGGCAGCCGATGGACATCTTCGCACCCTGTGCACTCGGTGCCACCGTGAACCCACACTCGTTGGAACAACTGCAGGCGAGCATCATTGCCGGCTCTGCCAATAACCAGCTCGATACCGCCGAGACCGGCCGGCTGGTGCACGCCAGGGGCCTCTGCTACGCACCGGACTATGTGATCAACGCCGGGGGCATTATTGATGTCTGCTATGAAAAGCAGGGCAGCTACAACACCGACACCGTGAACCAACACATTGAGGGTATTTACGATACCCTGATGGCGTTGTTTGAACGCTCCGACCGCGAGAACATTGCCACCAGCGACCTGGCCGACACCATGGCCCGTGAGCGGCTGCAATCGGTTTCGTAACCGAAGCCCCCGTCCGCATCAATACCGTCACAGACAGCGCGGTGCAGTGCTAGACTGCACAGCAATAACCCGAGACGACGACGGTATTGATGCAAGAACCACCGATCCCCGACAACGAACGCCAGCGCCTGCGAGCCCTGGGCAATCTGGATATTCTGGATACACCTGCTGAGGTGGAGTTCGACCGAATCACCCGGCTGGCCCGAAACGCGCTCGGCGTCCAGACAGTGCTGATCAGCCTGGTGGACGCCAACCGCCAATGGTTCAAGTCGCGCCAGGGGCTCGAGGCGACTGAAACCCCTCGCTCGATATCATTCTGCGGTCACGCCATTCTGGGCAAAGCGTTGTTCGAGATCCCGGATGCGCTTCTGGACAATCGCTTTGCAGACAACCCACTGGTAGCCGGTGAACCGAAAATTCGTTTTTACGCGGGCATGCCATTGCGAGCGCGTGACGGATCTGCTCTGGGAACCCTTTGCCTGATTGATTCGTCACCCCGCACACTCACCGACAACGAGCGTACGGTTCTTGCGGACCTGGCTGAGTTGGCCGAGGTTGAGCTGCAACGACGAGAGAATCCGGACCGGGTGTATTTGCGGGCGCTCACCGAGGGGACCCAGGCGGGCCTCTGGGAATGGAACGTTCAAACCGGAGCCACAGTCTTCAATGAGCGCTGGGCCGATATCGTCGGGTATCGGCTAGCGGAATTGGAGCCGGTGTCCATTAATACCTGGCAATCGCTTGCGCATCCTGAAGATCTGGCTTCGTCAGAAGCATTGCTGAATGCACACTTCAATGGCGAAACACCGGTATATGAACTGGTTTGCCGTATGAAGCACAAACTCGGGCACTGGGTCTGGGTGTTGGACCGAGGGAAAGTCGTCAGTTGGATGGATGATGGGCGACCCGAATGGGTAATGGGAACGCATTTGGACATCAGCGATTTAAAAGAAAGCGAGTTCAAACGCTTGCAATCCAACCAGGCCTTGCAAAGTCGGGAGCGATTGCTGCGCACCATCATCGACAACATTCCGATGAACATTTACGTGAAGGATCGCAGTGGTCGAAAGATATTGGCCAATCGAGCTGAGCTGGATCACCTGGGGCTGGCCAGTGAGGCAGACATTTTGGGTAAGCATGACCGTGATCTGTATGCCGGGTATTTGGCCGAACGGGCTGACGAGCAAGAGCGGCCGGTGCTTGAGCAGGGAGAAACGATTTCACTGCTCGAAAGCGAAGGTGCGGATCAGGACGGACGCCCTTTGTGGTACCGGGTGTCCAAAATACCGTTGCGTGATTCAACCGGTGATATTACCGGATTGGTCGGCCTGAGCATCGATGTAACCGACGAAACGCACAGCAAGCAGAGCCTGCGCGGCCAGTTGCAGTTTTTGAAGGTGCTGAATGATCTGGCGACCGATGACAGTATTCACTTGAACGAACGGCTTAACCGGGCACTGGCCTTGGGCAGTGAACACCTGGGGCTGGAGCTGGGCATCATCAGCCAGATAGATCACGATGAATACAAGGTACGTTTTTGCCATGCTCCTGAAGGCGTGGCATTAGCCCCCGGTGATGTTTTTGCGTTGGGGGATACCTTTTGCAGTTTGATTCTTGAGCGCAGCGATGAACTGATTATCCAGGCCGTCGCCGGTTCCACGTATCAGCAGCACCCCTGCTATGACCTATTTGGTGTCGAGACCTATGTGGGTATCAGATTGACGGTGAATGGCCAAGTCTATGGTACGTTGAACTTTTCATCTTCAGCACCGCTGGAAAAATCGATTGATGAATCGAATCTGGCGTTTGTACGGTTGCTCGGCCGCTGGATCGAGTCGGTTCTTGCGCGTGATCAGGACCAGCGCTTATTGCAGCAGCGCGAAGCCCGGCTTCGGGTGTTGTTTGAATTGTCCCCGCTGGGTATTGCACTGACAGACCTGTCCAGCGGCCGGTTTATCGCGGTTAACGATGCGCTGGTGGAGCAAAGTGGCTACGACCGCGATACCTTGCTGTCCATGACCAAACGTGAACTCTCGCCTGGTTTGAGCCACCAGATAGATAAAGAGGGCACTCGTGAATCCGCTGAAAAAGACCAGATCGGCCCGGTTGAGGTACAGGTCAAACACCGTGGGGGTCACCAGTACCCGGCTAATGTCATCGGCCTGAAAGTATCGGACGCGGATGGCAGCCGCCTGCTGTGGACGGTGTACGAAGACATCAGTGACCGGCGCCGCATAGAGCGGCTAAAAAGCGAGCTGGTGTCGACCGTCAGCCACGAACTGCGCACACCGCTGACGTCCATTTCCGGGTCATTGAAATTACTGGCAGCCGGGCATTTGGGCGAGGTTCCGGCCGCCGCTAGTAAGATGGTGAGCGTTGCCCTGAAAAACACCGACCGGCTGATCTTGCTGGTAAACGACTTGCTGGATATGGATAAACTCATTACCGGGCGCATGCCGTTCGATATGCAGCCTCATGCCTTGCAGCCATTGCTTGCCACCACGGCCGACAACATAGCGGGCTATGCGCATTTGCATCGCGTTGCAGTGGTGGTCGGCGAGGTGCCACCGGTTAGCGTGAAGGTGGATGCGCACCGCTTCGAACAGATAATGGCCAACCTGCTCTCCAATGCCATTAAGTTTTCTCCTGAAGGCGGGTCCGTGACGATTGATGCGCGAACGACCACCAGCACCGTCACCATCACGGTGCGTGACCATGGCCCGGGTATTCCGGAGGCGTTCAGGTCACAGATTTTTCAGCGTTTTAGCCAGGCCGATAACCGCGACAACCGGCAAAAAGGCGGCACCGGGCTCGGGCTGGCGATCAGCCACAGCATTGTGCAAACCATGGGCGGTGATATCGGCTTCGAATCGCGCCCGGGGCTGACCGAGTTTCGGGTGGTCTTAGTGAGAGTGTAGAGCGGCGATCTGTGTGATGTCGGTCAAAAACTGTTAGATTGGAGCCAGTTTCCTGATCAAGAGGTACCGGCACATGCCGTTGAATCATGTGATGCATGTGGAGGATGATCCGGATATCCGCGCCATAGCCGAGTTGGCGCTGGTGACGGTGGGCGGCCTTGATATTACTCAGTGTGCCACGGGTGCCGAGTGCCTGACGGCGATTGAGCAGCGCACCCCCGATTTGATCCTGCTTGATGTAATGATGCCGGGCCTGGATGGGCCGGAGACCCTGCGCCGGATACGCACGCTACCCGGCATGAGCGAAGTACCCGCCGTGTTCATGACCGCCAGGGCCCAGCCCGGCGAGATCAGCGAGTATGAGGCACTGGGTGCCATCGGCGTTATTCCCAAACCGTTCGACCCGCTTACCCTGGCCGATCAGGTGCGCCAGCTGTGGGATCAGGCGCAGTCGGCGGCGGGCTGATCACCACCTGGTTCCGACCCGCTTGCTTGGCCAGGTACAGTGCTTCATCGGCAGCTTTGAATTGATCAAGGTGGGTGTTGTGGTCGAGCGCATCGCTAACACCTGCGCTGAAGGTGACTGTAAAGCGGCCAGTGGGGGTCGTGAATGTCAGAGCTGACAAGTCGGTGCGGATGGTATCGGTGATGGCCCTGGCGCGGTCGGTGGGGGTGTCGGGTAACAGGATCACAAATTCCTCGCCCCCGTAACGCCCAACGGTATCGGTTGCCCGGAAGCGTGCTTGCAGCAACTGTGAAAGTGTTCGAATCACCTGGTCACCCATATCGTGTCCATAGCGATCATTGACGGTTTTGAAGTGGTCGAGATCAACCACAATCAAGCTGCTGGGTGACTGGTTACGATGTGCCTGGATAAATGCCAACTCGGAAGCACGCTGCACCGCCCCATGGTTGTTCAGACCCGACAGCGCGTCGCGATTGATTCGATCTCGTAGCAGCCGGGCCCTTTCAGCGCGTGTCTTAACCTGTTGCACCAGTTCCGTTTCGTCCATCCCTTTGTGGAGAAGATCGTCCGAACCGGTGTTGAGTAAGTCATTGCGCTGTGCAGCCTGGTCTTTATCCGCCGTCAGAAACAAAATGGGCAAGGTCGCAAAGCGCTCGTGAAGACGTAGTACTCTCGCCACCTCAGGGCCGGTGGCCTTGGGCATGTTGATATCGAGCAATAACAGGTCTGGATCAAATTGCTCGATTTGTCTGAAGACCTCAGCAGGATCGCTTTCCGTTTGAACTTTCAACCCCGAGGCTTCCAGCAGGGTTTGATAGTAATGCATCACCTGGCGCTGGTCGTCGAGCAGCAATATCCGCCCCTTATAAGCAGGAGCCTGACCTGTACGAGGCCTCAATAGCCGCAACAGTTGGTCGACTGAAACTGGACGAACCAGGCAGTGGCGTATACCCGCGCGGACCAGGGCAAGCTGGGCCTGAAAGTCGAGCTGGTCGATCAATGCGATCACGTTCAGGTCATGCCTGAGCCAATGATGAATCGGGCCCATAAACCGACGCACCGAGCCCTGACTTTCAGACACATCCAACAGTACCCAGGAAGGCAACTCACTGGCATGGGCTAACAGGGACGCGCTAACTACGTTATAGCCCTGTACCTGCAAATTGTTCAACAGTGTCTGGTCGGGAGCCGCTCCTTTGGCTGAGATATAGGCAAGCTGGATAGGGTCTTTTGAAGGAGATGCCTGGGTTAGCGGTGCGGTGGTTGCGGTCGAAGGCGCGGAGCGCGGGTGCGTGGGTATAGAGGTTTCGTCAGCACTGCCTTGAGCGATGGCAGTCTGCAGCTCTGCAAGGAGATCAGTAAACCCCTCTTCTGCCGACGTTTCGCTTAGCTTTCTTGCATCCAGCATTGCTTCAAACAGTGCGGCGCGCTTACTCAAAGCACTGAAACCAAAGGTACCGCTGTTGCCTTTTAGCGTATGAATTTGGCGTAATAACGCCTGTCGGTCTCCATCTTCGCCCTGCTGAACCCAAGTCTCCCAGAGAGCGCTGATGCGTTCGACTTCAGCTGGCAAACGTCGCTGAAACTGGCGGCGTAGCGATGCAAGTTTTGCCAGAACGTCATTGGACGCCATCGGTACCTCGCTATCCAAAAGTCGGTTTCTACCCTCAGACCTACGCGCCTTCCCGTCGACGGAGTCGCATGGCTTAGAGCGCGTAATTTAGGTAGTCTAGCTTACACAGAGAACAATAGGCAGTGCTCAAGATTCATGAACATCCTGATCGTAGAAGATGACCCGCTGATGCGGGAGCTTTTGCTGACCATCGTCGGCAGTATCCGCAAAGGCTTGTCGTTGCACGAAGCCGAAGATACCGGCTCAGCCTGGTCCCTGTGGCGCACCAAACCGATGGATCTGGTCCTATGCGACTGGAACCTCCAGGGCATTGATACCGGTCTGGATCTGGCACGTCGAATTCGCCAGCAAAACGATATCGTGCCCATTATCATGGTAACCGGCCGGGGCGATCGCCAATCCGTTATTGCCAGCCACCGTGCCGGGTTGAACGGCTATATCGTCAAACCCTTCACACCTGAAGACGTGATGGAGCGTCTGACGCCGTTTTTCAAACCCGCTGCCGAAGACTACGCGGTTGATCAGTCTTCTACGCCAACAGACTGGTTCGCCTGGCTGGAAGAGCAGGCACAGCAGCTCGACCACTTAACCCTGCTACCAGATGCACAGGAAGTGCTTTCACTGCAGTGGCAGGACGAACTGCCAACGGCAAAGCTACTGGCCAAGCGGTGGCAGGATGATGTGATCATCACCTCGCGTTTGCTGAGCGTGGCCAACAGCAGCGAGATGCGCCGTTACGGCCGCACGGTGTCGACCTTGCTGGATGCTATTGCAACCATGGGCGTCGCCATGGCGATTGCCCAGGTGAGCGCCTTGTTGCTGAACCAGAGCTCAACCAACCGCTCGCCTGTCATTCAGCAGCGCATGCGGCGTTACTCGGAAGAGAGCCAGCGTGTCGCCGAAGCCGCCGCCAAACTCGCCGCCCGGCTTAAGCTGGACCCGGCTCCCTATTACACGGCCGGTCTGCTCTCCCGGCTGGGCGAATTTGCGGTGTTGGATGTGATTGAACAACACCCCAACCCGACCAGCGAGCCCGATGACGCCATGCTCGACCGATTGGTGACTCAGTTCAGCTCGCGCTATGGCAATGCGGTTAAGATCAACTGGCAATTACCCTTGCCCATGCGTGAATTCATCGGCGCAATTTATCACCTGCCGTCCGATGCCGTGCGCCGGGATTTGCTGTTAATGCACCTGGCCGGAATGCAGACCCAGCCCCAGCCCGATGCCAATAAAACGCTGCGCCTGCAACGCGCCCTGGGGCTGGATTCACAGGGCTGAGCCGCCATAAGTCACGGAGTGGCAGCGGCGCCCCGCCCGCACACGTAAAGCGTGATAAACTGCGCGTTTGCGTTGCGGCACTTCTGCCGCAGACCTGTTCTGGACTAAACTGACATGACCACCGCGCCACCGGAGACATCCGACCGCCCCGAAATGCGCCTGCCCGAATTCGTCACCCTAATGGCACTGATGACCTCCCTGGTCGCCCTGAGTATGGATGCCATGCTACCGGCCATGCCCGCCATTGCCGCCGACCTGGGCATCAGCGACATCGCCCAAACCCACATGATCATCACCTTTCTGGTGCTGGGCATGGCTTTTGGCCAGCTGTTCTATGGCCCGCTATCCGACGTCATTGGCCGGCGGCCCTCGATTTTCAGCGGGCTGGTCTGTTTTACCGTGGGCTCGTTGATGTCGATGCAGGCGCAGACACTGGAGTGGATGTTGTTTGGCCGGCTGGTGCAGGGCTTTGGGGTTTCGGGCCCGCGCATTGTCTCTGTCGCGATCATCCGCGACCGCTACATTGGCCGCGCCATGGCGCAGGTGATGTCGTTCATCATGATGGTGTTCATCATCGTGCCGATGATTGCCCCGGCGATTGGCCAGTTGGTGGTCAAACTCTCTAACTGGCGGATGATTTTCGCGGTGTTCATTGGCCTGGCGCTTGTTATCACAGTCTGGTTCGGCTGGCGTCACCCGGAAACCCTGCCCAAAGCCAAACGCAAGCCTTTTGCCTGGACAGCCTTGCTGCGCGATGCCGGTATTGTGCTGACCACGCGCAGCGCCATGTGGTTCACCGCGGCGGCCGGTTTTATTTTCGGGGGGTTTCTCACCTACCTGAGTTCGGCCCAGGCGATTTATCAGGAACTCTACGACGTGGGTGACCGTTTTCCGCTCTATTTCGCCGCCATGGCGGGCTCCATTGGCGTGGCGTCTTACGTCAACAGCCGGCTGGTGATGCGCTTTGGCACCC
>ERZ1699650.160-NODE-160-length-18584-cov-11.435641_pt1 | contig 18584 bp, 15 predicted proteins | sample MGYA00581512_ERZ1699650 | MGnify/ENA primary metagenome ERZ1699650 (study PRJEB42348, sample SAMEA6618698) | metagenome | isolation source: Polyester-degrading enrichment culture growing on monomer terephthalic acid, Te | collected 2019-05-17 ... | reverse complement strand
TCCGTCGCACTCAGAAACATCCGCAAGTCCTATGGCGCCGTCGAGGTGCTGCACGGCATCGACCTCGACATCAAGGAGGGCGAGTTCACCGTCCTCGTCGGCCCCTCGGGCTGTGGCAAGTCGACCCTTTTGCGCTCGATCGCCGGGCTGGAGACGATCAGCGGTGGCGATATCGCCATCGACGACACCGTGATCAATGCGCTGGTCCCGAAAGAGCGTGACATCGCAATGGTGTTCCAGAACTACGCGCTTTACCCGCATATGACCGTAGCGAAAAACATGGGCTTTTCGCTGCGCCTCGCCAAGCAGCCACAGGCCGAAATCGACCGCAAGGTGCGCGCCGCGGCCGAGATCCTCGACCTGACCGCCCTGCTTGACCGCTACCCGCGCCAGCTTTCGGGCGGGCAGCGCCAGCGTGTCGCCATGGGCCGGGCCATTGTGCGTGACCCCAAGGTGTTCCTCTTCGATGAGCCGCTGTCCAATCTGGATGCCAAGCTGCGCGTGCAGATGCGCTCCGAGATCAAGGAGCTGCACCAACGGCTCAAGACCACCACGATCTATGTCACCCATGACCAGATCGAAGCCATGACCATGGCCGACAAGATCGTCGTCATGCGCGGCGGCCATGTCGAGCAGATCGGCACGCCGCTGGAACTTTACGACAGCCCCGCCAGCGTCTTTGTTGCCGGCTTCATCGGCTCGCCGTCGATGAATTTCATCCCCGCCCGCGCGGGCGGCACGACCCTGGAAACCGGGGATGGCAACCCGCTGGGCGAGGCCCCCGCACCCGTGACCCACGGGCAGAATGTCATCGCTGGGTTCCGCCCAGAAGACATCCGCCTGTCGGACAGCGGCATCCCGGCCACGGTTGCCCTGATCGAACCCACCGGCGCCGAGACCCAGCTGACACTGCGCACCGGCAATGCCTCGATCATCATGACCACGCGCGAGCGTGTGACGCAGACGCCCGGCGACCTCGTGCACTTCTCCGTCACCCCCGGAAAGCTGCACGCCTTCGATGCCGAGACCGAACTGACCCTCGCCGGGGCCTGGCAATGAAGATCACCGACGTCCGCGTGATCCGGTTCCGAACCCATGCCGACCGCTGGGATATCGGCCATGCGCGGCTGAAACCCGGGGCGGAGGTCCACCAGACGATCACCTGCATCGACACCGACGAGGGGCTGACCGGCTATTTCCTCGGCGGCGGCAAGCACGGCGACCAGGACGGCATGGGGCCGGATGAGCAGCGGCTGATCGAGGGTCAGGTGCGCGACATGATCCTCGGCGCCGACCCGTTGGACCGTGAGCTGATCTGGAAATGGATGTGGGTCCGCAACATCCCCGAGGTGGCGCAAAGCGTGATCGACTGCGCGCTCTGGGACCTTGCCGGGCGGCACGCCGGCCTGCCGGTCTACAAGCTGATGGGCGGCGCACGCGACAAGGTGCCGGCCTATGCCTCGACCTATCCCAACATCGGCCAGCCGCAGGTCTATGCCGAACATGCGCTGGAGTGCCAGGCCCAGGGGTACAAGGCCTACAAGATCCACCCGCATTATTTCTGGAACCCCGAGACCGGTCAGCCCACCAACGGCCGCCCCTCGAATATCCGCCACGACATCGAGACCATCAACCTGGTGCGCGAGGCGGTGGGGCCGGACATGGTTCTGATGTACGATGTCTGGGGCACCTACCACACCATAGAGGAAACCATCAAAGTCGGGCGCGAGCTGGAGAAACTCGACTTCGCCTGGTTCGAACACCCGATGCCGGAATACCGGGTCGAAAGCTATCGCCGGCTCTGCCGCGAGTTGTCGATCCCAATCCTTGCGCCCGAAATCGCCGCAGGCGGCGTCTTCACCCGCGCCGAATGGATCCTGCAAGGCGCCTCCGACATGAGCCGCATGGACATCCGCCGCGGCGGCGTCACCGGTTGTCGCAAGACCGCCGTGGTCTGCGAAGCCTTTGGCCAGCGTTGCGAAATCCACATGGCGGGCTGGGGCAATCTTCAGGTCATGGGGGCGACCTCCGAAGACACCTCCGAATGGTACGAGAAGGGTCTGCTCGCCCCCGGCGTCAACTATGACGCGCCGCATCCCTACCTGAAACGCAACTGCGACCCGATGGATGCCGAAGGCTTCGTTCACCTGCCGCAGGCTCCGGGGCTGGGGTATGAGATCATCTGGGACCACATCGACGACAACAGGATCGCGGCATGACGCTCTATCGCCGTGCCTGGACCATGCAGCTGCGCGAAGGGGCCGAGGCCGCCTATGATGCCGCCCATGCTGCGATCTGGCCCGAGATGCGCGAACAGATGCGCGCCAGCGGCATCCTGCGCTTCTTTCTCTATCGCTCGGAGCAGACGGTCTTTGCCTTTCAGGAACGCGACCGGCCCTTTACCCGCACGACCGCCCCGCCCAGCGAGCTCACCGCCCGCTGGTGGCGCGAAATGGCGCCGCTGATGGAAACCGAGGGCGCCGATCACCATCCCATTCACCGCGATTTGCGCGAGGTCTTCGCGCTCGACACCACAATGGAGGCCCGGACATGACCGGCATCGAGGGGATCGTCCCCATCCTGCTGACCCCGTTCCGCCGCGATCTGAGCATCGACTATGCCAGCCTGCGCCGCGAGGTCGACGCGACGCTCGCGACCGGCGTCCACGGCATCGGCATCGCCATCGGCAGCGAGATTTTCAAGCTCACCAGCGAAGAGCGCCGCGAGATCCTGCGCGCCGTGGTCGATCAGGTCGAAGGCCGGGTGCCGGTGGTCATGAACACCTCGGCCCCGGGCACAGCGCCCGCCGTGCAACTGGCGCGTGACGCGGCCGAGGCCGGGGCCGACCGGCTGATGATCTGGCCGCCGGATTTCTTTGCGCTGGGGCCGGACCCGGTGATCGAGCATCTGTCGCGCATCGCCGAGGCCGCAGGGCTGCCCATCGTGCTGCAAGACGTGCCGCAGGCGCCGATCTCACCCGCTCTGGCCTTGCGCATCGCCGAGGCGGTGCCCCTGGTCGACACGATCAAGGTCGAAACCAACCCCACCGTCGCCCAGGTGGGCGCGATGGTCCAGGCGGTCGAAGACAAGCTTACCGTGTTGGGCGGCGCGGGCGGCGGCACGCTGGTCGAGGAACACCGGCGCGGCGCCCGCGGCACCATGCCCTTTGCCAGCCAGGCGGCAGAATTCATGGCAGTCTGGCAAGCGCTGGAAGCGGGCCGCGAGGGTGACGCCGCGCAGATCATCGAGGCGCAGATCCTGCCGGTCAGCCGCCTGGGCTTCCAGTCGGGCGACATGTTCTACCATGTTCACAAAGCGCTGCTGCACCGGGCGGGCCTCTTTGCCAACACGCTTGTTCGCCCGCCCACCGCCACGCCGGACGACATCACCGGGGCCGAGTTGGATCGGCTTCTGGACCGCTTCGCCAAACCGAAAGAAAGACACAAGGAAACTGCATGAAACTCCTTCGTACCGGCCCCCTGGGCCAGGAACGCCCCGCCATCCAGCACAGCGATGGCACCATCCGCGACCTCTCGGGTGTGGTGGATGACATCGCCGGCGAGACACTGACACCGCAGGGCCTCGACAAGCTGCGGGCCGTGAATGTCGACGACCTTCCGAAAATCGAGGAGGCCACCCGCATCGGGGCCTGCGTTGGCAGCGTCGGAAAGTTCATCTGCATCGGTCTCAACTACGCCGACCATGCCGAGGAAAGCGGCATGGCGGTGCCGACCGAGCCGGTGATCTTCATGAAAGCCACTTCGGCCATCTGCGGGCCGAACGACGACGTGATCCTGCCGCCCGGAGCGGAGAAGGGTGACTGGGAGGTCGAGCTGGGCGTGGTGATCGGCAAGGAAGCGAAAAACGTCTCGGAGGCCGAGGCGTTGGAGCATGTCGCGGGTTACTGCGTCATCAACGACGTGTCCGAACGCGCCTTTCAACTGGAACATGGCGGCCAATGGGTCAAGGGAAAATCCGCCGATACCTTCGGCCCCACCGGCCCGTGGCTGGTGACGCGGGACGAGGTGGCGGATCCGTCGAACCTGTCCATGTGGTTGGAGTTGAACGGCGACAGGGTGCAGGATGGCTCGACCAGGACGATGGTCTTCGGCGTGGCGCACGTGGTGTCCTACCTGTCGCGCTACATGTCCTTGCAGCCGGGCGACATCATCTCGACCGGGACGCCGCCGGGGGTGGGGCTTGGCATGACGCCGCCGAAGTTCCTGAAAGCCGGCGACGAGATGCGGTTGGGGATCGAGGGGCTGGGCGAGCAGCACCAGGTTGTCCGTCAGGACTGATCCCGCACCACGCACAACAGCAAAGGGCCGGCGTATCCGCCGGCCCTTTCGCGTTTCACCCCGGAAGGTCAGTCTGACAATCAGCTCTCCGGCAGGTCCCAGACGCGGATAACCTCGCCCCCCTCACGCATCGCCGAAAGGTCTTCTGCTTTCGGCAGAACCTGAGGCACCTCCGGCAGCGGATCGCCCTCCGCGTGACGCCCGGCATGGACCCATGCACCGAACGACCATGTGCCGGGCTCCAGCGCGCAGACCAGCTGTGGCACCCAGGTGCGCGAGGTCAGCAGGTTGGTGTTGGGCTCGGGCGCGATGACGCGCGGGGTGCGGGCCTTTGACCCGGGGAATGGCGCCGCCACATCGGCAATGCAGGTCACGTCCTGCGCCGTCACCATGCGCGCGACGCTGGCGGTGATCTCGGGCCGGAGGTTGGGGCCGGGGGTGGGATCGTCGCGCCGCGCGGCAAAGCCGCCCTCGACGGTCTGAACATGCCGGCCGGTCCTGATCCGGTGCAGCCGCAAGTGCCAAGGGGGCCGGGCCAGCAGCCAGGTCTCGACCTCGACCTCGGGCATCGGCGACCAGGCGGAATAGAGCCAGTCCGGACCGATCCGCGCCATGCTCTCGCGGCAGCGCACGGCCGCCAGTTCGCCGTTCTCGGAAAACGCCAGCATATTGTCGAACGGCCCGTTCTCGAAGGCGCGGCCCTCGGTTTCGACGCAGAAGCCGTAGCGGGTCGAATAAGCGAACTTGTTGTATTTTTCCGCCGCGCGCCCGAAATTGGGCGATTGCTGGCCGCCCGACAGCACTGTCACGTCGCCCTTGTGCTCGAACTTCACCATGCCGGGCTCCGGCAGGCTGACGACCTGCGGACGCTCCTTTGGCGCGGCCTCATCGCTGGCCCAGAAAGGGTGATCCTCGGGCAGGGCCAGCGGCGCAAACGCCTTCATCGCCCAGTAGGGCGAGCCGGGCGAGTTGTAACGCTCGGACATGGAAAGCTGGGGATAGCCATAGCCGATACTCAGTGCGCCGCGCGGGTCGCAGATCGGCTTGTCCGACCACCAGCGCAGGTTGCGCGCCCAGAGACCACGGACCTCGGCCCAGGGCAGCGCCTCTTCCCCCGCCAGAGCCAGCGTGCCCCAGAATCCGGCGTGGGCAAAGCGGTAGGTCAGCGAGCGTCCATAGGGCAAAGCGGCACCGTCGGCGGCGTACCAATGGGCGATCTGCGGGGCGAACCGCCGGGCGCGGTCGCGAAAGCGGTCGCGGCGCGCGCAGTCGGCTTCAGGGCCATATTGCGCGTAGATCAAACCATAGAAGTGCATGGCGAAGGGGATGTAGTGATCGGCCTGCCGCTTGTCGCCGTCGCGATACCACCCATTGCCCATGTCCCAGCTTTCCAACCGGTCAAGGTTGCCTTCGATGATCGACAAATCATGCGCAACGCCGACGCGGGTCAGCCCCAGCGACACCAACACATGAAAAAAATTCCAGTTGTTCGGCGCGGGGGTCTGCTGCAACGAATTGAGCAGCCAGTCGCGCAGGGTCTCGCGGCCACGTTCGCTCATCCCGTCCCAGAACACATGCGGCGCCAGCGCAAGCGCGTAACCGATGGCGGCGCTTTCCACAATGCGTTGGTCGCGATTGGTGACCGGCCCCCAGTACTCGGGGTGTTCGGGGTTGGAGCCGTTCTCCAGCCCGGCGACGAATTTCTCGATCCCCTCGAAATGACCCCCGCCCGCCAGCAGCGGTGCGAGGCCCCAGAAGGGGCGCACCAGACCTTCGAGATCGGCCGCGGCGGCATGGAAATGCGCGCCGGTCGCACCCAGCGTCACCCGGGCACCGCCGGGCGACATGGCCCCCAGCAGCGGTTTGGTCAGGTCCACCACCGCGCGCTGCGCATCGGCGCGGCTGGCAAAGGGGTTGCCCGCCATCGGGTTGTTGTCCATCGAGGTCATGAGGTCTTTCATCAGGCCACCAGGTGTCGTTTGCGCGGATCGGGGATCGGCACCGCGGAGATCAGTTTTTGGGTGTAGGCTTCGCGCGGCGCGTCGCAAATCTGGACGGCGGTACCGGTCTCGACCACGCGGCCCTTGTGCATCACCGCGACCCGGTCGCAGAAATAGCGCACCACGCCGATGTCATGCGCGATGAACAGGATCGCCAGGTCCAGCTCGTCGCGCAGGTCGAGCAGCAGGTCGAGAATCTGCGCCCGGATCGAGCCGTCGAGCGCCGAGGTCGCCTCGTCCGCGATGATGACACGGGGATCCAGCGCAATGGCGCGCGCGATGCCGATCCGCTGGCGCTGGCCACCCGAGAAGGCGTGCGGGTAGCGCTCCATCGCCGAGGCAGGCAGGCCGACACGCTCCAGCAGTTCGCCAACCCGTTTGCGCAGGGCGGCGCCCTTGAGAAGGCCATTCACCAGCAGCGGCTCGCCGATGATCTGCTCGACCGTCATGCGGGGGTTGAGCGAGCCATAGGGGTCTTGGAAAATCATCCGCATTTCGCGGTAAACCTGCCCGTCGCGAAAGCTGGCCTTGTCGGTCAGGTCCTTCGTCCCGCCGTCACGGGTGTGATAGACCGCCCTGCCCTCCTGCGGCTGAAAGCGCCCCATCAGCACCCGCGCCAGCGTGGTCTTGCCAGAGCCGGATTCGCCGACGATGCCGAGGATTTCGCCCCGGCGCAGCTCGATCGAGACCTCGTTCAAAGCCTGCACGCCCCCGGAGAGTTTCTTGAGCAGCTTCTTCTTGCTGGGAAAAGCCAGTGAGAGGCCCTGCGTCTCGATCAGAACCTCGTCGGAGGCCGGGGTGGCGCGGCCGTGGGGGGCTTCGTCGAGGCCCATCGAGGCTTTCAGCAGCTTCTTGGTGTAGGCGTGTTGCGGCGCGTGGAACAGCTGGTCTACCGGGCCGGTCTCGACCACCGCGCCGTGCAGCATCACCACCACCTGGTCGGCGATCTCGGCCACCACGCCCATGTCATGGGTGATGAACATCACCGCCATGTCGCGGGTTTCCTGCAAACCTTTCAGCAGCTTGAGGATTTCCGCCTGGGTGGTGACGTCCAGAGCCGTGGTCGGTTCATCGGCGATGAGGATGTCCGGCTCGCAACCCAGGGCCATGGCGATCATCGCGCGTTGCCGCATGCCGCCGGAATACTCGAAGGGGTACTTGTCGATGGCTTCTTCCGGGTTGGCGATCTGCACGGCGCGCAAGGCGTCGATGGCCTTGTCGCGCGCTTGCGCCGGGGTCACGTCCTGATGCAACAGGATCGCTTCGATGATCTGCTGGCCGATGGTGTGCACCGGGCTGAGCGAGGACATCGGCTCCTGAAAGATCATCGCGATGCGGGCGCCGCGCACGGCGCGGATTTCGGCGCCGTCGGGGTCGAGGCCGGAGAGTTCGACCCTCTGCCCCGCCTGCACGTCGACGAGGTTGATTGCGCCCGCCTTGATGACCGCCGGTTCGACGATGTTCAGCACCGCGCGCGCCGTCACCGATTTGCCCGAGCCGGATTCCCCGACAAAACAGGTGGTTTCGCCCAGTTTCAGGTCGAAGCTGACATCCGAGATCGCCGTGGTTTCGCCCTTGCGGTGGGGGAAGGCGACCGAGAGGCCGCGGACTTCCAGCACGGTATTGGTCATGTCTCTTTCCTCACTTTGCATAGGGGTCGGCGGCATCGCGCAGCCCGTCGCCGATGAAGTTCATTGCCAGAACGGCGATCACGATGGCCGCGCCGGGCAAGAGCAGCCAGGGCGCGGTGGCGAGCGTACGGATGTTCTGCGCCTCCTGCAGCAGCACGCCCCAGGAGATCACCGGCGCTTGCAGGCCCAGCCCCAGGAAGGACAACGCGGTTTCCGCCAAAATCATCGCCGGCACGGCAAGCGAGGCGGCGGTGATGATGTGGCTGGTGAAGGCTGGCACCATGTGGCGGACAATGACCCGAAAATGCGAGCAGCCGTCATAGCGCGCCGCGGCGACGTAATCCTCGCCATTGAGGGCAAGGAAGCGGCCCCGCACCACCCGCGCCAGTTCCGTCCAGCCGAGGAAGGACAGGATCAGGGTGATGGCGAAATAGGTCTGCAGGGGCGACCAGTCTGACGGCATCGCCGCCGCCAGTCCCATCCAGAGCGGGATGGTCGGCAATGATCGCAGGAACTCGATGGCGCGCTGGGTCACAGCATCGAACCAGCCGCCGAAGTAGCCCGCCGCCCCGCCGATGATGACGCCAAGCACGAGGCTCATGATGACGCCCACCAGCCCGACCGACAGCGAGATCTGGGTGCCATAGACGAGGCGAGAGAACATGTCGCGCCCCAGCCGGTCGGCGCCGAAAAGGTAGAAGGGATCGCGCGAGCGCTCGGGTGCCAGCAGGTGCACATCAGTCGGGATCAGACCAAAAAGCTTGTAGTCCCAGCTGCGCTTGAAAAAGCTCAGGTAGACTTTTTTCTCCTCGTCGATGACGAAGGTGCGGCGCAGGGCTTCCGGCTCGATCTCGACCTTGTAGCCATAGACGTAAGGCCGGATCGACCAGCCGTCGTCACTGCGGTCGATGAAGTGCAACGCCTGCGGCGGGGCATAGGTGTAGCGTGCCTTGACCTGGCCGGGGTCGTTGGGGGCAACGAAACCGGCGAAAACCGCGACGAAAACAAAGAGCGCCAGCACCCAGAGGCTGATCACCGCAAGCCGGTGCTGCGCGAAACGGCGGCGGATCAGCTGCCATTGGCTCTCGGTGCCGTGGCTGTGGTCGATGCGGGGATCGACCTCGCCCACCGGGGCCTCGGGCGCGTCCTGGACCGCGCCGATGCGGGCTTCGGGGGAATTTGCGGGGGTTGTGAGGGTCATCAGTTGGCTCCCACCATGCCAAGCCGGATGCGGGGGTCGATCCAGGCCAGCAGAAGATCGGAAATGAGCGTGCCCACCAGCGTCAGCAACCCCATGAACATGATCAGCGCGCCCGCAAGGTACATGTCCTGGCTGAGCAGCGCCCGCAGCAGGATCGGCGACAGCGTCGGCAGATTCAGCACGATGGCGGTGACGAAGGACGACGAGATCACCGTCGGCAGCACCCAGCCGATGGTCGAGACCAGCGGGTTCATCGCCACCCGCACCGGGTAGCGCCAGATCATCCGCCGACGGGTCAGCCCCTTGGCGCGGGCGGTCAGCACGTAGGGTTTGTTCAACTCGTCCAGCAGGTTGGCGCGTAACACGCGCACCAGTTGCGCGGCCCCCGCGGTCGAGATCACCAGGATCGGCGCCCAGACGTGGCTGGCGAAATCGAGGAAGCGGTCGAGCGACCAGCGGGCGTTCATGTACTCGGGCGAGAACAGTCCGGTGATGGTCACGCCGAACCAGTTGTAGCAGATGTACATCAGCACCAGTGCGAACAGGAAGTTGGGGATGGCGAGGCCGAGGAAACCCAGGATGGTCGCGGCGTAATCGCCCAGCGAATACTGGTTCACGGCCGAGTAGATGCCAATGGGAATGGACACCGCCCACATGACAACCACGGCGGTCAGCTCGACCGCCAGCGAAATGCCGATGCGTTGAGAAAAGATCTCGGCCACCGGGGTCTGCATCTCGAAGCTGTAACCGAAGTTGCCACGCAGTATCTCGGCCACCCAGGCGCCGTATTGCGCCAGCACCGGCTGATCCAGCTTGTAGCGGTCGCGCAGCGCGATGATCGTGTCCTGATCAACGTTCTCGCCAGCGGCGGACAGGCTTGCGATATAAGATGTCACGAAATCGCCAGGCGGTAGCTGGATCACCACGAAGACGACGACGGACAAGGCCACCAGCGTCAGGATCATCGTCACCAGCCTGCGGGCCAGATAGGTCAACATGCGCGTCCCCTCCCTATGAGATGCTCTGCGGATCGGGCGCGAGGACAGACCCCGCGCCCGGCTGCGCCTACTTCTTGAAGTAGAGCTGCGCGGTTTCCATCGGGCCGGGCTGGGGGTACATCCAGGTATAGACCTGCCCGTCCGGCACGTTGCCCAGCTTCTCGTTCGCCACGATATAGCCATCCGCCGGAAGCACCGTGCCCATCACGTAGAACTGTTCCGCCGCGATATCGAGGATCTCACCGAACAGCGCCTTCTGCTGGCCCTTGTCGGGCGTGGCGATCAGCTCAAGATAGAGGTCCATCTGCTGCTGCACCTCGGCCGGCGGCTGCTCGGTTATGGTGCTGCCGGTCTTCATGAAGTGCTGCGCCCATTTCTGCGCGAAGGCGGATTCGAGGTTGAACGGGAAGTAGTAGCGCGGGTCGAGCAGCGCGTCGTTCAGCCCGCCATCGCCCCACCAGACGTGCATGTCGTGGGTGTTGTTCTGGATGCGTTCATAGACCAGGCTGCGCTCGGCGTTGCGCGCGTCGAGGTCGATGCCGATTTCCTTCCAATGCTCGGTAATGAGCTGCGCGATGTCGTTGAACTCTATCTGATCCGAGGGCGAGAACAGCTGGATGCGGATCGGCTCGCCATCAAAGCCCAGCCGGATGCCTTCGCTGTTGCGCTCAGTCAGGCCGAGGTCGTCAAGCAGCGCGTTGGCGGCGTCGGGATCATAATCGGTGAACTGCTTGGCCAGCGTCTCGTTGTAGAACTGCGACGAGGGGCGCGGCGCAGCCTGGTAGGGCTCGCCCTGGCCGGCAAAGACCACGTCGATGATCTCTTCGCGGTCCATCGCCATCGACAGCGCGGCGCGAAAGTCTTTCTCGTTGTAAAGCTTGCGCTTTTCGGGGTCGTCATGGGTCAGGTTGAGTTGGAAGATTGCGTGGTTCATCCGCGCGTCGGTGGTGGATTTCAACGTGTAGCCGCCGCTGTCCTGACCGTCGTAGATCACCGGCTTGTTGGTGACGGTGGCGAAGTGACGGTTGGAAAAGTCGATCTCGCCATTGACCACCTTGAGCACGATGTCCTCGACGTTCTCGGTCTGGACCATCTGCACCTTGTCGATATAGGGCAGCTGCTGGCCCTCGGGGTCGACCTTGAAGAAATAGGGATTGCGTTCCCATTCGATCAACTGGTTCAGCCCGTCGTAGGGCGTGACCTGCCGCCAGGCGAAAAGCAGTGGGCGATCTTCGTCGACAAAGTTGAAGAAACAGCTTTGCTCGATGGCCTGCGTCCAGCTGTCAAAGCCCGCCGCCTTGGCGGTCTCGTTGGCGTCGGGGCTCACCTCGGGGAAATACTTGCCGCAATAATGCTTGGCAGCGTTGACAATGAACTGGCCCTCGACCGTGGCCAGGCGTTCCAGGAACAGCCCGTTGGGTTCGCTCAACGTGATCTTGAAGGTGAGCGGGTCGATCACCTCACCGCTGATCTTGGTCCATTCGAAGCCGCCCGGTTTACGACCGCCATAGGCGGGGCTGGCCATGATATCGACGGCGAATTTCAAATCTTCGGCGGTGAAAGGCTCGCCATCCGACCACTTGTGGCCCTCGCGCAGGTAGAAGGTGAACTCGGTCGCATCCTCGTTGACCTCGAAGCGTTCGGCCACGTTGGGCACCACCTTCGTCCATTCGTAATCATAGGCCACCAGCGGCTGATAGCCGACGGTGCGGCGGACCCAGCCGGTATCATAGGTGCCCTTGAGCGCCGAGCGCCAGGTGCCGCCGTAGGTGCCGACCGACTCGATGGGCGTAACAACGACCGGGTTTTCCGGAAGCCGATCCTCCAACGGCGGCAGGGTGCCGGCCTCGACTGCGGCCTTGAGCGCCGGGGCCTGGGTATATTCGCCGGCCAGGGCCGGCCCGGTCAGCGCCATCAACGCCGCCAGCGATACGCTTACGTATTTCGTGTTCAACATTATCTCTCCTCCCTTTAGATGCTTTTGATTGGCTTCAGTCGGCTAACGACACAGCGCCAACAACTGCTGCATGTCGGCGCGGAACTGGTCTTCTTCATCCGCGCGCACGAATTCGAGAAAGCCCGTCCGGGCATGCGGCCAGCGCGACGAGACCGTCCAGGCCTCGAACAGCGCGCGCCAGTCGGCGGCGCCTTCGACGAGCGGTCGGCGCTCCTGTCCCGCGTCGGTCATGATCCAGTGAAAGACGTGCAGATCGCCCAGGTGTGGCGCCAGCAGCGCAAGCTCCTCCAGCCAGCGCGCCCTGCCCCGCCTCGGCACCGGCTGCCAGTAGCTGAACAGATTGGCGTGATCCGCCGCCTCCATCAGCGCCAAAGTATCCTCGGCCTCTTCGGTCAGGCTGCGGCGGTGATATTCGACGCTGACGGTGATTGCCTTGCCCGCGGCCATGTCCGCCATCTCACGCAGGTCACTTGCCGCCTGCACGAATGCCGCTTCACCGGCCTCCGCGCGTTTGGCCTCCCCTGCCCAGACCCGGATGTTGCCGGCGCCAAGCGCGTGAGCCGCCTCCAGCACGACGGCGAAATCCGTCACGGCAGCCTCGGTGCCCGCCCGGACGTAGGCGCCGTAGGAGGCAGGCGCGATACCACGTGCCCGGCAGAGATCACCGATGCGACGGGCGTTCGTGACGTCACCCGGCGGCACATGCTTGTCGGCACCCCATTCGATCACCGCGACACCGGTGTCGGCGGCCAGCGTCACGATATCCTCGGCATCCAGCGCCCGAAAGGTGACAGAGCAGAGGCCGGGCCGGATCATGCCACGCGCTCCCAATCGGCGAGTACCACCTCGTTCTGCAGCGGCTCGCCCCTGGTGAAACGCTCGATATCGTCGAGCACAAGGCCGGTCATGTCGCAAACCTCGCAGCCGAAGGAGCCGGCGATATGCGGTGTGAGCGTCACATTGGGCATCCCCCAAAGCGGCGAGGCATCGGGCAGCGGCTCGGGGTCGGTCACGTCGAGCACGGCAAAAAGCCGACCATCCGCCATCGCCTCTTCCAGCGCGCCGGGCGCGATGATCCGGCCCCGCGCGGTGTTGATCAGCAAGGCGCCGTCGCGCATTTTCGCGAATTCCGCGGTTCCGAAGCTGTGCTGCGTGGTGGGCAGCAGGGGCTGGTGCAGGCTGACCACGTCGCTCTCGGCCAGCAGCTCGTCCATCGACACCTTCTGCGCTCCGAACGCCGCCGCCGCCTCGGCGCTGACGAAGGGGTCATGCAGCAGCACCGAAACGCGATGGCGGCGCAACTCCTCGGCCACCCGGCGGCCAATGCGCGAGGCGCCAATGATGCCGACCCTGCGGCCGGTGTTGCCCACGGGACCGGCGAGCGTCGCGCTGCGGGTGTCGATCCGTGACCGCTGGGCCTGATACGCCACGCGCCATTCCGGCACGCGCTTCAGGTGCAGCAGGATGTGCGCGAGGGTGAACTCGGCAACGGGCCGGGCATTGGCCTCGGCACCGCTGACCACGGTCAGGCCGGAGGTCGCGGTGTCATGGTCCAGGATGCTCTTTACCGTGCCCGCCAGATGCGCCACCAGCTTGAGCCGCGGCATCTGGCGCCGCAACCGGGCGTCGATCCGCCGGGATTTCCAGCCGGTCACCAGAATGTCGACCTCGGCCAGATGCGGCGCGACAGCACTCTCATGAAGGTCGACTATGGGGTCTGCGTGCAGCAGGTTCGTCACGGCGCCAAGCCGCGCCAGGTGCTGGGCACGGCAGGAGGCGGGAAAGTGGATGCCGAACTCCTTCGGCGCCAGTTGAACCAGTGATGTAAAGCGCATCCAAACCTCCCGACAACATCTCGTGTCGCAAGCAGGCTTGCATCTTTTGCACGTTCGTGCAACTTTTTTCTATATTATGCAAATTTATTGCACTGAAGGGCGATAGGCCTAACTACCTGTCACGAATAGGTTTTGAGACATCCGCGACTGAGGCTGCCTGTTTGAGAATGACCTGAGTTTGAATTTGTTGCGCCGGACGGTCCGGTTCGAGGCTTCTCGCGCAGAGCAAGCGAATCGCTTCCGTCCCGAGGAAGGCCCAGTCCACGACCAGGGTACTCAGCAGCGGCGAGGAAAATTCCGCGAGCGGAAGGCCGTTGAACCCGAGCAGCGAGACCTCGTTCGGGACCTCCATGCCGCCTTTGCGCAGCTCCTGCATGACGGTAAGCGCGACGATATCGGTGGAGCAGAAAACCGCAGAATAGGGAAAATCTTCCTGGGCCAGCTTCTGCTTGATCGCGGTCTCCGCCTTGTGCTCGGTGAGGTTGCCCATTTCCATGAAATCACAACTCAGGCCCGCGATGTCCGCCTGCTCGATCGCCGCGAGAAACCCGTCCGAGCGCGCCGCGAGGGTCAGCCGCCGCCGTGTGCCCAGATGCAGGATGCGCCTGTGGCCCATCCGGATCAGATACTGCGCCGCGAGCCACCCGCCCTGATAGTTGTTCGGCGCCACCTGGTCATGCGTCATCGTCGGGTCAAGACCGTTGACCAGAGCCGCCGGATGCTTTGATTTATTTAGGTTTTCCAGCAATCCGGGCGTCGGATCCACACCCGCAAACAGAAGGCCGGTCTCCGGCCCGTCAGGGATGGAACCCGCGATATCCTCGTCTTCGCCCAGCAGCGCCAGTTCGATCTGCAACCCGGCGTCGCGGGCCGCGTTCTGTATGCCCGTCATTATGAATTGATAGATCGATCCCGTGCCGGAGTTCAGGTCGATCTGCTTGAGAAACAGAAGCGCGCGTTTCATCCGATGATCGGGAGCCGCGCTTGCCTGCGCGGAGGGGGCGACCGGTGTGCCGAGGTCGGCGGCGGCCTGCAGGACCTTCTTGGTCGTCGCGGGGCTGATCCCCGGCGCGCCCGACAGGACGCGCGAGACCGTCGACACCGACACCCCGACCGCCTTCGCGATGTCTTCCTGCCTGACCCTGGATTGACGCATCGCCCTGCTCCCGCCCTCTGAAAACCACGGGCGAAACACGACTGCCCTCCCTGTTCTTGACCGAACGGGAGGGCAATGCAAGTTTTTTGCACGGATGCGCGTGCGGATCAGATCGCCGGGAGGGCCTTTATCATGGCCTCAAGCACCTCGTCGGCAGGCTTGGCCCACCAGTTTCCGGCAGAGAAAATCTCAACCTCGACCAGCCCGTCAAAGCCTTCCGCCTCGACCATCTGGCGGAAGGCGGGAATGTCGATCACGCCCTCGCCCATCATGCCGCGGTCGGTCAGCATGTCTTGCGTCGGGTTCATCCAGTCGCAGACGTGAAAGGCCAATAGGCGGTCGCGGCCGGCGCGCTTGATCTGGGGGGCGATCGCGGGGTCCCACCAGATGTGGTAGACATCCAGCGCCACGCCGATGCCCTCGCCCAACTGGTCACAGATGTCCAAAGCCTGACCCGTCGTGTTCACGCAAGCCCGGTCGGCGGCATACATCGGGTGCAGCGGCTCGATGCCGATTTTCACCCCGACCGTGCGCGCATAGTCCAGCGTCTTCGCCAGCCCCTCGGTAACGATCTCACGGGCGCCTGCGATGTCCTTTGAGCCTTCCGGCAGCCCGCCCACCACCATGACGAGGCACTCGGCACCGATGGCGGCGGCCTCGTCCACGGCACGCTTGTTGTCATCGATGACCTTCTGCGTCAGCGCGCCCGCGGCAGTGTACCAGCCGCCGCGGCAGAGACCGGAGACGCCCAGCCCCGCCTCGCGGATCAGCTTGGCGGCGCGGTCGGTGCCGCATTCCTGCAACTTGTCACGCCAGGGAGAGATGCCGCCGATGCCGTGGCGGACGCAGCCTTCGATACATTCCTCCAGCGTCCATTGCTTCGACACGGTCGCGGTGTTCAGCGACAGGTCCTTTGCGGTGAGCGTTCTCATACCGACACCCCGCGCGCCTGGAACACCGGCCTGGCGCGGCGCGCCACGTCCTCGGGGTCGGTGAAGAGCTGCGCCGCGTTGGCCAGCCGGATCGCCTCGGCAAGGTGCAGGGTGGAGCGGGCGCTTTCCTGGCCTGCGACCATGGTGAAGTGATCCTGGTGGCCCATCAGGTAGGCCATGAAAACCACCCCGGTCTTGTAGAACCGCGTCGGCGCCTTGAAGATATGACGGCTGAGCGGCACGGTCGGGTCGAAGGTCGCGTGATAGGCGGCGGTATCGCCCTCGGCCAAGGCATTCAGCGCACGACAGGCGGCCCCGGCGATGGGATCGAAGATGCCGAGCAGCGCGTGGGAATAGCCCTGATCATCGCCCTTGATCAACTCGGGGTAATTGAAATCGTCGCCGGTATACATCACCACGCCCTCGGGCAGGCGGCGGCGCATGGCGATTTCCTTCTCCGCCGAGAGCAGGGAGATCTTGATGCCGTCGACCTTGTCCGCGTTTTCGGCAATCACCGACAGGCAGGTGTCCATCGCTCTCATGTGGTCGGCATCGCCCCAGTAGCCCGCCAACGCCGGGTCGAACATCTCGCCCAGCCAGTGCAGGATCGCCGGTTGCTTGAGCCCCGACAGCACGCGGCCATAGACGCGGGCATAATCCTCGGGCGACTTTGCGGCTTTCACCAGCGCGCGGCTGGCCATCAGGATGACGCGGCTGCCGGTGGCCTCGACGGCCTCGCATTGCATCTCGTAGGCGGCGATCACGTCGTCGACGGTGACATCCGGGCCGGGGGTCAGGTGGTCGGTCCCTGCCCCGCTGGCAATCAGCGCGCCCTCGGGGGCGGCGTCCATGCTGCGCCCGATCAGTTCGAGCGAGGTGGCCCAGTCGAGCCCCATGCCACGCTGCGCGGTGTCCATCGCCTCGGCCACGCCCAGGCCCAGCGACCAGAGGTGCTGGCGGAAGGCGAGCGTGCGGTCCCAGTCGACAGCCACGCCATCGCCGGGGTCCACGTCGGCCAGCGGATCAGCCACCACGTGTGCCGCGGCATAGGCGGTGCGGGTCCAGCCACCGCCCGGTGCGGGGACAGGGCCTGCGGTAAGGTCAAGCGGCGCGGTGCCGCCGCCGGGAGTGGGCAGGATCAATTGTGCCATGTCCGCTCCCTCAGATGTCCAGCGCCGGCACGTCGAGCCAGCGGCGCTCTTGCGAGCTTTGATAGCCCAGTTCGGCCAGTTGCACGCCCTTGGCGCCCTCTTCCAGCGTGTAGGACCACGGCGCATCCTCGACCACGTGGCGCAGGAATTGCTCCCATTGCACCTTGAAGCCATTGTCGAAGATCTTGTTGTCGGGGACTTCGACCCAGTCGTCGAAGAAGTTCATCGTCTGCTTCTGATCCGGGTTCCAGACCGGTTTCGGCGTGTTCACCCGGGCCTGCGAATAGCAGGTGTGCAGACCGGCGACCGCGCTGCCGTGGGTGCCGTCGATGTGGAAGGTCACAAGGTCGTCGCGCCGCACGCGGGTACACCAGGAGCTGTTGATATGGGCGATGATGTCGCCTTCCAGCTCAAAGGTGGCATAGGCCGCGTCATCGGCGGTGGCATCATAGCGTTCGCCATTCTCGTCCCAGCGCTCGGGGATATGGGTGACGGCATTGCAGGACACGGCCTTGACCGGGGCGACCACGTTGTCGAGCACGTATCGCCAGTGGCAGAGCATGTCCGACACCATGCCGCCGCCGTCCTGCTTACGGTAGTTCCAGGAGGGGCGCTGCGCCTCCATCCAGTCGCCCTCGAACACCCAGTAGCCGAATTCGCCGCGCACCGAGAGGATCTTGCCGAAAAAGCCGCTGTCGCGCAGGCGTTTCAGCTTCAGCAGGCCGGGCAAGTCCAGCTTGTCGTGCACGATGCCGTTCTTCACGCCCGCCGCCTTGGCGTGTTTGGCGATGGCAATGGCCTCTTCCAGCCCTTCCGAGACCGGCTTTTCCGAATAGACATGCTTGCCCGCGTCGATCGCCTTTTTCAGCAGGCCGGGGCGCATCTGGGTGCTGGCGGCGTCAAAGAAGATCGTGTCGTCGGGGTTGGCCAGTGCTGCATCCAGGTCGGTGGTGTAGCGCTCGACGCCATGTCTCGCGGCCAGTTCGGCGATCTTCTTTTCGTTGCGGCCGACGATGATCACATCGGGCACCAGCCGGTCGCCGTTCTTCAGCAGCATGCCGCCCTCGTCGCGGATCGCCAGAACCGAACGGATCAGGTGCTGGTTCATGCCCATGCGGCCGGTGACGCCGTGCATGATGATGCCGATACGTTGTTTCGCCATGTTCTCTTCCCTTGCTAGTCGGCACGTCCGCTGCCCGCGCATTCGCGCGGTCCAAGGGCGAGACATGCAGTTTCTACCAGTCAGTAGTTTATAATCTACCAATTAGTAGTTTGCGTGATTCCTGTCAAGCGCGATGGTTCCGCCGCAGCGGGTCGGAGGGCCTGAAATGCCCGCAACTGCCTGCACCCTTCAGGGCGCAAGAACAGGAGACTGGCGGTGACGTGGGAAGGTCAGGACAGGTCTGTCTTGAGGTAGCCGATGAC
>ERZ1699650.159-NODE-159-length-18829-cov-9.267498_pt1 | contig 18829 bp, 18 predicted proteins | sample MGYA00581512_ERZ1699650 | MGnify/ENA primary metagenome ERZ1699650 (study PRJEB42348, sample SAMEA6618698) | metagenome | isolation source: Polyester-degrading enrichment culture growing on monomer terephthalic acid, Te | collected 2019-05-17 ... | reverse complement strand
CGGCAGGCGCATTCAAAGCGCAAAGGGATTGACGCGGGAACAGCGATTAGACAACTCCATCAGTTCAGACAGGCGCCTTGCTCGACCGCTTGACCCACTATGTCAGCATCCTGGAGATAAACGGCGACAGCTATCGCCTCGCTCAAAGCATGGCCCGGCAGAACTCCTGAACCAAGACCGAGTTTGGTCCTCGGGGACCAAGGTGCCTTGGCAACCGACTGCTATGTGCGGAGCGCGTTTGCCAAGGCACCGATCACACCTAGACTGGACGACTTTTGCTCCACCCCGTGGGCGGATTTTGCGCCGCCGTTGACAGTGTTGACCACTCGGCCAAAGAAACGCCGTGCGGCTTTGGCGCCGCTGCGAGGCTGGATCAGAATGTCGAGTACATCTCCATTGGCATCGATTGCCCGCCACAGCCAGTGTTTCACGCCATTGATCAGGACGACGACCTCGTCCATATGCCATTTGTCGTTCGGACGGGGCCGGTCGCGTCGGAAACGTGCCGCGAATTGGGGGCCGAACCGGTTCATCCAGTGGCGAATTGCCTCCCGACTGACGATGACCCCACGCTCCGCCAGCAGGTCTTCGACATCCGCCGTGCTAAGAGCGAACCGATGATACGCCCACACTGCGTAGGCGACGACTTTGCGGGGAGAACGAAAGCCTTTCAGGCGTGGCATGGAGGTGAGTTTCATCATGCCAGTCCGCTATCCGAGAAGGCGAACCTGATCAACTTGGCAGCGCCGCTCGAATTGATCACCTGAAATCGCTGCGAAAACAATATCTTGCGCGACACGAAATACAACCTGACAATGCCATGCATATTATTGACAGCTCAGGCGAGGGCTGCAAACGTCATGCACCTTCTCGCCTGACCGGATGTTGAACTACAAGGGTCGACGCGCGAGCGAAAATGTCTGCCCGTTGGGTCCGCCTACAGGTTGAGTGGCCATGTGCAAGGCTAACGCGCCGACTTCGTCGGGATGCTTCAAGCGTTCCCATGTCGGAAAACCAGGCGGGAGGTCGTCCGCGAAACGTGCCATGACCTCTTCGGGCGGCGTGCGCCCTTCGCCGGGCTGGTCGCGGTTGAACATGCTCGTGGCGACTGGGCCGGGTATCAGCGTGTTGACATCGATCTTTCGCTGCCAAAGCTCGTTGGCAAGGGCATCGGACAACATGTTCAAGGCGGCTTTGGATACATGGTAGGCGCTATTCCTGTCGCCCGCCCGGCGGCCCATGCCCGACGAAACGTTGATGATCTTTCCTCCCTCGGAAATTCCATCCAGAAGGAACCGCGTCACGAGGTATGGGCCCCGAACATTCACTTCAACGGTTTTCCACCAGAGATCGGGATCGGACTCGGAGAACTGCCCGACGTCAAGGTCGGCGCCTGCATTGTTGATTACAATGTCTATGATGCCGAATTCGCTAAGGGCTGTGGTGCAAAAGTACTGCGTGGCCGCTGGTTGGGTCAGGTCGACGACTCCGACAAGACAACGTCTGCCCAGAGACTCGACGTCTGTCTGGAGGGTTTTCAGCTCATCTGCGCTGCGCGCGCAGATTGCAAGGTTCGCGCCGGCACGGGCGAGGTGAAGGGCAATGGAGCGCCCGACGCCACGGCCGGCCCCGGTCACGAAAGCGGTCTTTCCCGCCAGTGGTGTTTGATCGATCACGTTAGTCTCCTGCATAATTTGGCGGATTGCCGGGGCGGGCGTTGGCAGGGCCTGTCGACGCTGCCCTGGCCCTTGTGCCTCTAGAAGCCGTTCGCATGAACTTCGATTGCGGGCGTCAATCCATCGCGCAAACCGTCCGCGGATTTAGCGAAAATGGCAAGTACTTACATTTATGTAAGTATTAGAAATTACGACAAAATTCCAGATGAAAAGACCTATGCCGGTAGCCCGCTCATATTTCAGGCGCTTTGCCTGTCAGATTGGCCGCCGCGCAAGTGAGAACGTCTGCCCTGTCGGACCGCCGACAGGCATGGTGGCCAGGAAGAGGGCAAGTTCGGCAACGTGATCAGGATGCTTGAGGTTCTCCCAGGCGGGAAATCCGGGCGGCAAGTTGTGCTTAAAGCGTTCGATCACTTCCTCAGGGGCGCTGCGCACATCGGTTTCGGGGTCGTCGAAGATGCTCGTCGCCACTGGTCCAGGGATCAGGTTGTTGACGTCGATCTTTCGAGGCCAAAGTTCGTTGGCGAGCGCCTCGGTAAAGATATGAAGCGCGGCCTTGGAGACGCTGTAGGCGCTATTTTGATCTCCGGCGATCTTTCCCATGCCGGATGACAGGTTGATGATCTTGCCACCCTCGGAAAAACCTTCGAGCAAAAATCGGGTGACAAGATATGGGCCACGCAAGTTCACCTCCTTTGTCTTCCACCACAGGTCAGGGTCGGAGGCGCTCACTCGTCGCGCCTCAAACCCGGCGCCGGCATTGTTGACGAGAATATTGACCGAACGATAAGCCTTCAGAACGCTGCAACAGAAGTCTTGTGTCGACCCCGGATCGGCCAGATCCACGGTCCTGGCAAAGCACCGTCGATCCAGGTTTTCGATTTCTGCCCGAACGCTGTGCAGCTCGCTTTGCGTTCTAGAGCAGATCGCCAGGTCGGCACCGGCCCGGGCATAGGCCAAGGCAATTGCGCGTCCAATACCACGACCCGCCCCGGTCACGACTGCGCATTGCCCGCTCAAGTCCCATGTCCCGGCCATGCCGTGCTCCTTTTTCCTGGTTTTGGTGTCGCAACCCATGGTCGGGCCGCCGGGTGATATCCGGATTGCCGAGCTGCCCATGCGTGGCAGGCGCGAAAACGCAAATGCACGAATTGCGTTGAATGCACTATTCCGCGCGCCTCTTTCGCCGATCATTCTTGTGTTCGGCCCGGCTTTGTCTTGCCTTTGGGCATCTTGGGTGCGCGCATGCGGTATGGCCCGGCAATCTCATCGAGTTGGCTGTCTATGAACCGCAACAGAAGTTGTGCAGGAACCGACAAGCCGCGCCCTCTGCGGACACAGCAAGACAGCAGGCTGTATCGTGCAAGCGGTTCATTGAGCGGTACATAAACAACATTCGGATGGGTCCTGGACCGATCTATCGGCAAGTTCGCTTGTATGGAGATCGTCCATCCCACCTCTGCAAGGTCACGCATCAATTCGTAGGAATTCGTGGTGAACAACGGCCTTGGCGCGATGCCGTTCTGATTGGTCATATGGGACAAAAGTGCCTTGCGGTAGGGCAGGCCAAGCGGAAGCGTCAGCGGATGCTCCGCGCATTCCGCAAGGCTGACTGATTTGCGCTTGGCAAAGGGGTGCTCTCGGTTGACGACAACACAGGACTCCAGCGCGAACTCGGCCACGAAATCGATCCCGATCTGAGGCGCCACGTCGTAGGCTAGGACGATGTCCAGCTTGTCCTCAAGCAGTTGGTCGATCAACTCGGTCGGTTTACTGATGACGACCTCATTCGTTGCGTCCGGATTTTCCGACTGGAAGCGAGTGAATAACGGCAGCGCAAGATCCTTGGCCAGTGCGTCGGTCATGCCAATGGTGACATGGCCCTGTTGTGCCCCTTGGAGCGATGCGATCTCGTCGCGTGCCAATTGCAGTTCGTTTAGCGCATAGCCGACTCGACGGATCAGCACTTCACCGGCGGCGGTGAGCGTTACGCCCTTACGTCCCTTGCCGCGGTCCAGCAGCCTGACCCCCAACTCTTCTTCAAGGATGCGGACATGCCGGTTGATCGCAGAAGCCGCGACATTGATCCGCTCGGAAGCACCGCGAAAGGAGCCGGCCTTGACCACCTCCTGGAAGTAACGCACCGCGACCATGCTCAACATGCGTTCGGCCATTTTCCTGTTTTACCTTTTGCTTTGTATGCTCTCATTTTTCGAACATTCGGCTCTAAATACACTAATTTACCGATCATTTGGAAGCCCCTAAGTTTGTTAGGTGCGGCGTTATTTCGCGCCAGTAGCAAATGAGGAAATCAAATGTTTAACTTAAGAAGCGAGGGACGTTGCCGGCTGATGGAAGTGGCCCTTTTCGAGGCTGACCCGGACGTGGCCATCACTGGCGGCAAGATCGTCGACGTCTTTACCGGAGCCATCCGTCCGGCGGATGTCCTGATCCGGGACGGGCGTATTGCCGCGGTGGCCGCGCCGGGCGCGGGCCGCATCGGTGACGCCACGGTTTTCGATGCCACCGGACACTACCTCGTACCCGGGATGATTGACCCCCACATGCACATGGAAAGCTCGTCCGTTGTGCCGTCCGAATTCGCGCGGGCCGTGGTGCCGCGCGGCATTTCCACCGTGGTTGTCGATCCGCATGAATTCGGCAACGTAGTGGGCGTCGAGGGTATCCGCGCCTTTCTGGATGCCTGCAAAGGCCTTCCGCTGCGCGTGCTTCTGCGGGTGCCTGCGCGGGTTCCGGAGTTGAGCGACGATCTGGAAACCGGCGGCGCGGAGATTGACGAAGAGGCCACGCGCGACATGCTTGGCTGGCCCGAGGCGGTTTGCCTTGCGGGTGATATCAACCCCGAGATCATCCTGCGCCGCGACCCGGGCCAGATGATCCGTATGCAGGATACGCTTGACGCTGGGCATATCATCTCGGGGTATGTGCCCCAACTCGAAGACGGCGGGTTGGACGCCATGGTCGCGGCGGGGGTGCGCGACACGCATGTGCCGCATAACCTTGATGAAATCCGCCGCGATCTGGAGCATGGGCTGCATTGCCTGCTCACGCCGCGTCCCGGTCGGTTCGAGGAACAGGACTTTCGTGATCTCGCCCGCGCGGTGACAGAAGGCGAGTTGGACAGCCGCCGTATCTGTCTGTGTACCGATGACGTCTTGGTGCATGAGCTGCTTGACGACGGGCATCTGGATTCGCGTCTGCGCATGGCGGTCCGCGCGGGCATGCCGCCGGTAACAGCTGTGCAGATGGCGACGCTCAACACCGCCAACCTGCTGCGGATCGATGATCATGTGGGCGCCATTGCCGCCGGCCGGTTTGCCGATATCGCCGTGGTCAAGGACCTGACGGATTTCACCGTGACACGGATGTTCGTCGGTGGTGAACCGGTCGATCCCGAGGCCCTGCGTGATCTGCGGACGCGCGCGCGCCTGCCGGATTTCGTGCGCAAGACGATCCATTGCACCACGCCCACGCTTGACGCTATCCAGGTACCGGCGCCGGGGGATAAGCCGACGCAGCGGTGCCGCGTGTTGGTCAACAGCCAGCCGAAGGAATTGGCAGAGCATGATCTGCCGGTGCGCGACGGTGTCGTCTTGCCGGACCCGGAGGCCGGTATCGTGTCGCTTGCGGTGGTCGAACGCTATCATGGTACGGGCAGGGTCGGGCGCGGATTTGTTCAGGGGTTCGGGCTGAAACACGGGGCGGTGGCCTCTTCTACCAACCACAACGCGCACCACATCTTTGCCCTGGGCTGCAATGCGGCGGACATGCAGTTAGCGCTGGACCGGCTGATTGCGCTTCAGGGTGGCTACGTGGCGGTAAGGGACGGCAAGGTGATTGCGGAACTGCCCTTGCCGGTGATCGGGATGATTTCCGAAGTGCCGATGGAAGACCTTGCCCGTGACATGGCCGGTTTCGACCGGGTGCTGCGCGACGACCTGGGATGCGAGGTCAGCCGCCGGCCAATCTATGCGCTGAACTTTCTCTGTTCGCCGGTGGTCATGGGGTACGGGCTGTCGGATGTGGGACTGATCAACAGCCGCAAGCTTGAGCTGGTTGACCTGTTCGCCGAAGGGTAATGAACCGGGAAGCAATAGAGAGGGCGGCGCATCTGCGCCGCCCATTTTTTGTGGAAACCTGTCCTGTTTCAGCCGTTGTAGCGCACCCCGGGGGCCCAGAAGAGCACGCGGCGCTGGATAACGTGCAGCACGTAATGGAAAAAGCAGCCCAGGGCGCCCAGTACCACCAGGATCGAGAACACCGATGGGATGTTCAGCGTTTGGTTCCGCATCATGATCAGGTAGCCTAGGCCTTCGCGCGAACCGACGAATTCGCCGATGATCGCCCCGGTCAGGGAAAAGATCAAAGAGACGTTCAGCCCGACAAAGATATAGGGCAGCGCATTGGGCAGGCGCAGCCGCCAGAAAATTGCCCAGCGGCTGCCGCAGAAGGCCCGGAACAGGTCGATCTGGTCCTGGTCGGTGGCGCGCAGGCCGACGATGGTATTGGCCAGCAGCGGGAACAGCGAGATCATCGCGGTGATCACCACCTTGGATGTCATATCATAGCCGAACCAGACTAGCACCAGCGGTGCAAAGGCGACCTTGGGCAAGGTTTCGAAGGCGATGATATAGGGGTAGAACACTTTTTCGAGGAAAGGCGACTGGCCGATTATGGCGCCCAGCACAAAGCCGATGATCGCCCCCAGAGCAAAGCCGAACAGCGCCTCGATTGCCGTCACCCAGACGTGGCGATAGAAATCGACGCTGACGAGGTTGTTCCATAGGGACACCCCGATTTCGCTAGGGGCGGGCATGATGATGCGCGGCACCTGAAGCCAGTAGACCAGGGCCTCCCACAGAATGAGCGTGGTTGGCAGCAGCAGCGCCGAAACCACGGCGGGGCGGTGCCATATGGGGGATGTCGCGCGAAGAAGGGGCTTGGGCCGGTCACCGGCCCGGTCGATATCGAGGGATGTATCGGTCACAGGTCGGTCGCTCCTTCAAGTTCGAAATGTCTGCGGATCTGATCGGCAATCGCGCCGAACTCGGCAGTGGCCATGACCGAAGGGTCACGGTGGCGGGGCAGGGGGACATCGACGATCTCGCTGATCCGGCCGGGGCGCGGGGTCATCACCACCACACGGTCGCCCAAGAACACGGCTTCCTGGATCGAATGGGTCACGAAGACGACGGTCTTGTGCTGTTCCAACCAGATGCGCTGCAACTCGATGTTCATCCGCTCGCGAGTCATTGCGTCGAGTGCGCCAAAGGGTTCGTCCATCAACAGAAGTTTCGGATCATGAACCAGCGCCCGGCAAATCCCGGCACGTTGCTGCATCCCGCCCGAAAGCTCGTTTGCATAGCGGTCGGCAAAGTCGCCCAGCTTGACCATTTCGAGCAGTTCCTGTGCCTTGGCGCGGCCGGCGGCGCGGTCACGCTTTTGCAGCTCGATCGGCACCATCACGTTTTCAAGCACGGTCCGCCAGGGTAGGAGCATGGGCGCCTGGAACACTAGCCCGACATCGGGACGTGGGCCGGTGATCGGGGTTCCGCCCAGGTCGACATTGCCCGAGGAGGGGGCAACCAGCCCTGCAAGGATCTTGAGCAGGGTACTCTTTCCGCAGCCGGACGGGCCGACGATGCTGAGAAACTCACCATCATGAATGTCGAGATCGAGAGGTGAAAGGGCGACGATTGCGTCGCCCTTTGTTTCCCAGACTTTTCCTAGCCCGCGTGCGCGGATCAGTGGGTCCGTTTGACGTTTCACAGGGCGCATGCCTCGGCAGAGGCGATGATCGCGGCCTTGTCGAAGTCATTCACCTTGTTGAAATATTCCGGGTCGGCAACCATCATGCTCTCGGCATCGCCCTTCTGCTCCAGCTGGCCCGAGGTGAACAGCAGATCCTGCAGTTTTCCCATCGCCTCGGCCGAGGTGGCGCCTATGTTTTCACCAAAAAGCTCTTGCGCACCGTCGTATTCCGCCAATTGCGCCTTGAGGATCGCCACGTCTTGGGCCAGGGCGTCTTCTTCGCTCATGTCGGCGGGCTTGGCCGAGGGATGCGCCTGCCAGAAGGATTTGACCGCGCATTCTGGATTGGTTTCGGCAAACAGGTAAGCTTTGGCCATGCCGCGGGCGACGCCGATCACCATGTCGGGGTCTTCCTCGATCACGTTGCCAAGCGCCATGACGGCGAAATCCGGGTAATGCGCCCAATCCGGTGAAGACAGGTAGCGAAACTCGTTGCCCTGCTGCTCGTAGGTGGTGAAAGCGGACGGCCAGTAGTAAAGCGCATCGACATCGCCGTTTTTCAGCGCGTTCAGCGCAGAGCCGCCAAAGCCGACAGGGATCAGGGTGACGTCGTTCATCTCGATGTCGGCGCTTTCGAAGTAGGGGGCCAGAAACATGTTGCCGTTTGCCGAAATGTCGTAAACGCCCAGCTTCTTGCCGGCCATGTCTGCCGGAGTCTTGATGTCGCTGTCAGCAGGAATGCCTATTGTCCATGCAAAGACGCCGTTCATGAACGCTATTTGGGCAGGAAGTCCCTCCTGAGCGTTGGCTTGAACGATACGGACAGCGCCGATCTGGCCGAATTCCACCCGGCCGGCGATGACCTGTTGCAGTGCGCCGGAGGCGCCAGAAACGGTGGCGACCTCCATTTCGACGCCTTCTTCGGCCCAGTAGCCAAGCGTATCGGGCAAGTAGAGCCAGTAATAGCCAACCCGCAGTTGGTCATTGATGGCCAGGCTCACTTTTTTCAGCTCATCGGCCTGCGCTGTGGGAGCAAAGCTGGAAGCGAAAATGGCCAGGGCGGTAGCCAATGATGTTGTCTTGGACTTGGTCATGTTATTTCTCCTGTTGGAACAGTCTGGGCGTTGCAGACGGTGTGTCGAAGCACAGGTGTTGCTTTTAGATATGCAGTTTCTCGGTGAGGTAATCGCCGGAGCGAATGGGCGGGTATTTCGCGCCATCACCAACGCAAGTCGGCAGGCAGGAGATGATCGTGTCGTAGTCGAGGCTGAGAAACGTCGGGATGGAGAAGCGTTCCCGCCCGGTCCGGTTCAAGACCCGATGCGGTGTCGATACATAAAGATCATTGGTCCACATCTTGAAGAGGTCACCGATATTGATGACAAAGCTGTCCTCGATATAGGGGGCGGACACCCATTCGCCGCCGCGGGTCTGCACTTCCAACCCGCCGATTGGGTCCTGATTGAGAATCGTGAGCATGCCGAAGTCAGTATGGGGATGCGCGCCGAACACATCGTCGGCCGTTGCCGGCTCCTGCGGTGGATAATGCAGCAACCGCATGTGCATCATCGGTTTTTCGCACATTTCGATGAAGGTGTCCTCGCGCAGGTCGAGGCTGAGGGCAAAGAGTCGGAGCAGCCGGTGTGCCAGCGCCATGGTCTCTTGGAAGTAGGGTTCTGCGGCCTGACGCAGCCAGGGATGGGCCGCGGGCCACCGATTGGGGCCATGCAGCAGCCGCCCCAATTGTACATCCGGATCGCTTTCCGGCAGATCAACCGAAATTTCATAGCTTTCCTTTACGTCGGGACGTCCTTCGCCGGGTTTTCCCATGGGCAGGAAGCCACGTCGGTACTTGTCGTCGACAACATCTTTCATGCGTTCTTCTTCGGGCAGCGCGAAATACCGTTTCGTTGCTTTGAACACCGCCCGGTTTTTGTCGACCGGCACACCGTGGTTTACGATGTAGAAGAACCCGAGACCGAGGCAGGCTTCACGAAGCTCGTCGGCCAAGCGTTTTTTGCCCTCGGGGTCATCAAGGTTTGCCAAGTCCAGAACCGGCACTTCACTGCTGTCGGCTTGGCGGGGGGGAGGTAGCATTCAATTCTCCTGTAAGAAAGGCGCAAGTATTTGAAGCACAACCGGAAATACCAAGTTGTCGACAGTACGCCCTGAAATTGGATGGTCAGCGTTGCGGTTGTCGGTGTGACAACATGATGAAGGCTAGAAGGGTATTTATGCATAGTAAAGATGAACAGTTGCTAAGATTAATTCTCAAAATTAGTCCATTAATAGATGGCGACATGGCCGGGTGGGGTGATCGTGGCAACTACGTTGGGAAATGACGGGCCTCCGAAAAGGACAGGGGGCAGCACCCGCGGCGCTGCCCCCATTTTTTCTGTTCGGCCCGCATCGCCACGGCAAACGCGGCGTTTCCCGGTCAGTTCCCAGCAACCGGGACCGGCCGTGTCAGCAGGTCGACGTAGAAATCGAAGAACCGGTCGTTGTCGAATTCCTTCACGATCGTCACCTCCTGCAGAAGATCCGTCGGTTGCGCCCGCCAGTAGCCATGAGTGCGGCCATATCCGGGCCCGAAGGCCACGTCGACATCGACAAACCTCTTTTCGGTCACGGTGGCAAAGTTTCCATCCACCAAATAGGCAAGGGCCAGTGTGTCGTAGACGCTCACCTTGCCATCGGCATTGTTTTCCAACACCTGCCCGACCCAGCTGTCGCGTAGAAGGCGTTGCACAGGGCCATCCTGCGCGACGATCCGCATATAGTCAGGCTGCGAGAGCGGGGTGATTTCCGTGACATCCAGCGGAATCATCGCTTGCTCAATGTCCGAGCGCATGACGATACGGGCGGCCTCGGGGTCAATCCAGATGTTCATTTCCGCGGCAGGCGTGGTATTGCCGCGGACATCGACCGCGCCTGCCATGTAAACGATCCGGTCAATCAGCGGGACGATTTCCGGATGTTCGCGGATCGCCAGGGCGATATTGGTGAGCGGCCCGATCGCCAGGATCGTGACCTCGCCGGGATTTGCTTTGACGCTGTTGACGATGAAGTCGACGGCCGTGTCCGATCGCTGTTGCGCCGTGCGGGCAAATCCATCGGGCGGCGGCACCAGGTCGGCTTCTGTGGGCTGCGGTCGGTGAAACGCGGTGGCCCAGTCTTCACCAATTCCGAACATCAGACGCTCGGCCTCGAAGCTGCGGGGATCGTGCACCAAGGGCAGGTTCGCACCGGCATAGACGCCAACCTTCTCTGCGATGCCAAGCCGTTCCACCGCCCGCAAGGCATCGGCCGTCTCCTGTGCCAGCCAATTGTTGCCCGTAACAACCGTGACACCCATCAGATCGATCACCCCGCTGGCGTCCAGCTGTGCCGCCATGATGAGCGTCTGACCGTCATCCCCGATCGTGTTGAAATCCGTATCAAGGATCACCTTTTCTTGCGCCAGGACTGGCAGGACCCAGGTAACCAGGAATGCAAGGGACACCGCCGTACCATTTCGTCGTCTCATATCAACTCTCTTTTTCATTCTTGTTGGGAAAGTGCGGGATCGCGCGTTCGCCCTGCCCGCACCCCGGAACGATAGAAGCGGCTGATCGCGGCAAATAGTCGTCTATATTATAACTTTTATTCTCAAAATGCGCGCATTTCGACTGTTGTGAATACCGGCTATGACGGGAACCCGCGTCGAAAATATGATCTTATTTCGAGAACGCTAACCCGTAATAAATATGCTTTTTGTGAGCGTAAACTGCTCCTAGTTTCGTTCGGGACACCACGCAAGACAGGCAAAAAAATGAAGATTGTGAAATGCATCGCCGCGGCGCTCGCAGTGACGGGCGCTTCGGTCCAGGCCGAAGACCTGAAGAAAGTGACCATCGGCGTCGGCACCCAGGTGCTGAACGTGACCTATCCTTGGCTGATGATGCCCAAGACGCTTGGGTATTGGAAAGATCAGGGGCTCGATGTGTCGGTGGTGCCGGTCAATGGCTCGCTGGGTGCGGCCCAGATGCTGACCGCGGGCACCATCGATTTTGCTCAGATGAATGCGGGCGCGGCCATCCAGTCGAACGTCAAGGCCGGAATGGACCTGAAGCTGGTGATGACGAACACGCCGCTGGACTGGTCTATCGTCGTCCCCGCCGACAGCGGGATCAAGATTGCAGCCGACCTCGCGGGCAAAACCGTAGGTATGTTCAGCGTGGGAACCGCCGGCAACGCGCTGTTGCGGTCTTATCTCAACGAAAACGGCGTCGATCTAGACGATGTGGGCGTGGTTGCCACCGGGGCTGGGGCGCCGGCCCTGCTTGCACTGGAAAACGGAAGTGTCGACGCTTTGATGTTTTGGGCCTCGATGAACCTCACCATGGAAAACATGGGCGCTGATCTAACCTATCTCTTCTCGGACTCTTGGCGCGAGATGCCCGACTTCTCGCTTGTCGCGCGCCAGTCGCTGATTGACGAAGATCCGGAGCTGGTCGAAAAAATAGTGCGGGGCGCTGTCATGGGTACGGAATTCGCCATGGCGTCGCCGGAGTGTACCCGCATCACCCATTGGGCGGCCTATCCCGACACCAAGCCTGGTGGCGCACCGGATGAGGATACCGCAGCGCTTTGGGACGACAGGGCGCTTGACCTGACGCTGACCGCGATCAATGCCGTGCGCGAAGCCAGCGGCGGCACGCATTGGGGTGCGGTGCCGCTTGACGGGTTGGGTCTGCTTCAAGATTACTTGGTCGAAACTTCGCAGATCGATGCCACGCTGCCAATCGAGAGCTATGTTGTCGGCATCCCGGGCTTTTTTGACGCGGTTAGTGCTTTTGATCATGCCGCTGTTCAGGCCGACGCCGAAATCTGTGCGGCACGATGAACGTTCAGCCGAATATCCCTTTCGGCATGACCGATCGCCCGCTGATCCAGATCAGCGGGCTGACAAAAGAGTATGAAAGCCGGGATGGGTCTCGGATTCAGGCTCTTGCGCCGGTTGATCTGGAGGTCCCTGACCGAGAGTTCGTGTGCATTGTCGGTCCGTCGGGTTGTGGCAAGTCGACATTGCTCCGGCTTCTCGCCGGAACACTGACGGCCAGTGCTGGGCAGATTCTTCTGTCCGGAGCGCCGGTCCATGGCCCGAGCGGTCAAGTTGGCATGGTGTTTCAATCGCCTTCGCTTTTGCCTTGGCGCACGGTCGAAGCAAATGCTCTCATACCACTTGAAATCCAGAAGCTTGACAGCCGCAAGTACAGTCAACTCTCCCGAGAGTTGTTCGATTTGGTAGGGCTGAGTGGCTTTCGCAAGAAATACCCGGGCGAGTTGTCCGGCGGTATGCAGCAGCGTGTAGGTCTCGTCCGGGCCTTGATACATGATCCGTCACTCTTGCTGATGGACGAACCCTTCGGTGCGCTGGATGCGATGACAAGAGAAACCATGAACCTTGAACTATTGCGCATTTGGCGGGACGCTAGGAAAACCGTCGTGCTCGTGACCCACTCCATCCCCGAAGCGGTTTTTCTGGCGGACCGAGTGGTTGTCATGTCCGCTCGGCCTGGGCGGATCTCCGAAGTGGTTGATATCGAAATTGCGCGACCGAGACGGCTGGAAATGATGACATCGCCCGAGTTCGGGGCACTTGTCGGCCGCATCCGCCGGCATTTCGGCGCGCAGGGAAGGCTGGACGCATGACGTCGATAATCCCTCCGACCCCTGTGCGTCCGGTGTCATGGGTCGCCCGGGCATTGCGCCTTCCCGATCTCTGGTCACGCATACTTCTACTCGGGGCCTGCCTTGCAGCTTGGGAAGCGGCGGTGAGCGTATTTGCTATTCCCGAACTGCTTCTGCCGCCGCCATCGCGGATTGGAGCGGCGCTGTTTTCGGATCTCACGTCGCTTCGCCTGTTGAGACATGCCGGTGTTACCCTGACCGAGGTGCTGGGCGGCTTCGCCCTTGGCGCGGGCGCGGGGCTGGCGCTGGGATGCCTTCTGGGGCGGTTCGATTGGCTCTGGCGGTTGAGCTATCCATATGTTGTCGCGTTTGAAACCGTTCCCAAAGTCGCCATAGCGCCATTGATTGTTGTCTGGTTTGGCTTCGGGGTGAACTCCAAGATCGTGACCTCAGCGCTGATCTGTTTCTTTCCGGTCGTGGCCAATACCTTGAGCGGATTGCGCACGACACCGCCTGAGCTGGTTGAAATGATGACGACCTTCAAGGCAAGCACGGGCCAGATCTTTGCCAAAGTGCGGATGCCCCATGCGATGCCATACGTCTTTGCCGGGCTTGAAATCGGCATCGTTATGGCGGTCATCGGCGCCATCGTCGGCGAATTCGTCGGCGCGCAGGCTGGTCTCGGTTTCATGATCCTGCAGCGACAGTTCGCGATGGACATTGCCGGGGTCTTTTCGATTTTGGCGATCCTTTCGGCGTTCGGAATTGTCCTGAACGTTGCGATCCGTCGTCTGCAATACACGCTCGTGTTTTGGCTGCCTCGGTCAGGTCATGGCTGATCTTCTCTCTAGATCAATTGAAAGGAACCCGACATGGCATTCGGGTCACCGCCCGCCAAGACCGCCGAGGCGGAGGAAACTGTCCGGTTAAATCCTGGGAAGGTCTCACGTGCTTGCGCGTACAACCAACTCAAAGCCTAGGTCCAGGACCTGGCTTTCAGTGTCCGGGTGCGTTTGGCGATGCAGGATGCACTGCGCGATCTGGCGGCCCATGCGTTCGTGGGGCGGGCGGATCGTGGTCAGCGGCGGAGTACTTGCGCTGGACGGGTCAAGGTCGCCAAAGCCGATAATCGCAAGGTCTTCGGGCACTTTCAGGCCTAACTCGGCCGCCGCCGACAACCCACCCAGAGCGACGGCGTCGCCGGAGAAGGCGATGCCATCCACATCGGGTGTATCCTGCATGACCTGACGCAGAATGGCGGCCCCGGCGGCGACGTTGCGCTCGGTCACTTCGACGACGCGGCCGGCTACACCCTTGTGATTTTGCACCACGTTAATGAAGGCATCGGACCGGACGCGCGCGCGCGGGTCGCGGTCGAGGATATGCCCAACGAAAACAAGATTCCGTCGCCCGCGTTCGATGAGATGTTCGGCCACGGCGCGGCCCGCGCCTTCCATAGAGAAGCCGACGATATTGTCCACTGGGCGACGGGTGAAATCCCACATTTCGTAGATCGGGCAATCCGCGCCGGACAACAGCCGCACCGTGCCGCGTGAATGGTGAATGCCGGTCACGATCAGGGCCACGGGGTTCCAGCGAAGAAAGGCTTGGATCGCGTTTTCTTCTCTTGCGCTGTCATATTCATGGGTGCCGATCATCATCTGGAACCCGGAGTTTTCAAGCTCTGACGACATGGCCTGAAGCGATTGGCTAAAAAAGGCGTTGGCAAGCGTGGGCACGACGACGCCGACAATCGGGGAATGCGCGCCCGACATCGAGCTGGCGATCGGGCTGGGGGAATAACCCAGCCGGCTGGCAGCTGCCTGAACCCGTTCGACGATGTCCGGCGATACCGAATCAGGTGTGCGGAGAACCCGCGAAACTGAAGCAAGCGACACGCCTGCGGCGGCGGCAACGTCTTGCATGCGGACCTTGGTGCTGGTCGCGCTGCGGCGCTTGGAGGGGGCGTTCTTGGGCATGGGTCACCGGTGATGAAGTATATGAAACGTTTGCACAAAACCGAGTATACTTCAACCTAAATGACATAAGGTGCTATTATAGATCGCAAATTTTGGTCGCTTTACCAAAAAGAAATTCTTGAAAACGTTTTCTCAAATATCTATAGACACGGCAATTCATATCCTTGAGTGGACGGAGGAGACCATGATGACATTTCAAAAAACCGGGGTGACCGGGCGGCTTTTCGCGGCGGCGGCATTGGCGGCAGCGGCCATGACGGCACCTGTCGCTGCTTGGGCGCAAGACGAATATCCTGACGATACCGTGACCCTGATGATCGCCTGGGGTGCTGGCGGTGCGACCGATGTGGTGACCCGTGCCATCCAGCCGGCACTGGCGGAAAACCTCGGTGCGAATGTCATCATCAAGAACATGCCCGGCGCGGCAGGCACCATCGGCACGGCCGAGGCCGCCAAGGCCGACCCCGACGGCTACACGGTCTTTTTCACACCGGCGGGTCCGCTGACCGTTCAGCCGCATCTGCGCAAGCTGCCTTATGAGCTGGCGTCCTTTGCTCCGGTCGGGCGGATTTCATTGGCGCCGATGCTGATGATGGCGGCGCCCGACAGTCGATTCTCGACCGCTGAAGAGGTGATCGAAGCCGCGCAAGCAGGAACCAACGCGGTAACCTTCGGAACAGTGGGCGCCGGAAGCCTGCCGCACCTGGCGGTGCTGGCGCTGGAAAGTGCGGCCGGGATCAAGGTGAAGCAGATCCCGTTCAAGGGGTCGTCCGACGGGATGAAGGGTCTTCTGGGTGGCACGGTCGAAGTGTTCAATGACCAGGCGCAGCTGGCGCCGCAATACGACCTCAAGCCACTAGCTGCGCTTTCCGCCGAACGCCTGAGCGAGTTTCCGGATGTACCGACCCTGAAAGAGCAGGGGTACGACGTCGAAATGAGCAATTGGCTGGGCGTGTTCGTGCCCGTGGGTACGCCCGACGCTGTGGTTACAAGGTTGAACACGGCGCTCAATGCGGCCCTCGCCGACGAGAAAGTGCAGGCGCAGCTTGAAAACCTCCAGATCGTGCCCGCGCCCACCACACCCGAAGAGCTTGGTGCATTTGCCCAAGCGAATTCCGATCTAAGCCGCAAGCTGCTTCAGCAGGCCGGTCTCGTGAAATGATCCCGTCCCGCGCGCGCCCGACCGCGCGCGGGCGCCAACTCCGGGGGAGGAGGACCCATGACGAACAAACACACAGACCTGATTTTCGGCCTGTTGATGCTTGGCCTTGCCGGTGCGCTCTGGCTTGAAACGAGCCGCCCGCAATACGAAGGCATCGAGGCGCTCAATAACGGGTTTCCACCGTCCTTCTATCCCCGCATCCTTCTGAGCATCTGGGCGGTCCTTGCCGGGGTGATCATCTTGAAGGCACTGGCCGCGACAGGGCGGGGACCGCGCCTGCGGATCGGTCGGCTTGCCTGTGCCGTCCTGGCCGTAGTGGGTTATGTCTGGGCGCTGGATGAAGTCGGCTTCCTGCTGGCCAGCTACGCCTTCACCCTGATCTTCATGCTGGTGCAGGGCTACCGCAACGCTCGCGTCGTGGCCGCGATCACGGTGATCTTTCCGACAGCGGCCTGGTGGCTGATGACCGGGCCAATGCGCATTTCGCTACCAACCTCCCCCTGGTTCGACGCTTTCTGAAAGGCCGCCTCATGGAAAACATTCTGCTTGCCGTCCAGCTTCTGATGACGCCCGCGGCCCTGGCGGCGATTGTCCTGGGCACGATCTTCGGCGCGATTGTCGGGTCTCTGCCTGGGCTGGGATCGGTTCTGGCGATCACCATCGTATTGCCGTTCACCTATTCAATGGACATGATCCCGTCCATTGCGCTGGTTTTGTCGATCTATTGTTCGTCTGTCTTCGGTGGTTCGCTGTCTGCGATCCTTATTAATACGCCGGGCACACCGCAGTCCGCCGCCACGGTGCTTGACGGCTTTCCGATGACCAGGAGTGGCAAGGCCGCCGAGGCTATCGGCTGGGCCACCGTGTCGTCGGTCATTGGCGGGCTATTCTCGGCCATTATCCTGATCCTGGCGGCGCCGCAGCTGGCGGCGGTTGCGCTGAAGTTCGGGCCGATCGAAACCTTTGCTTTGATCGCCCTGGCGCTGACCTGCATTGCGGGCGTGTCGCGCGGCTCGATGGTCAAGGGGATCCTGGCCGGTCTTCTGGGCTTGCTCCTGGCCACGGTTGGAACGGACCCGATGACAGGTTCCACCCGGTTCGACTTTGAGATCTTTCAATTGAGCGCGGGTGTCAGCCTCGTCCCGGTGTTGGTCGGGCTTTTTGCCTTTACCGAAGTATTCTGGCGCCTGGGCGAGCGGGACCAGCCCATTGTTACGTCGGTGATGCGTGGCGGGTTTGTCGTGGCGCCCCTCCGCGAATGGTGGCTACGCCGGGTGACATTGCTGAAAAGCGCAACCATCGGAACGTTGGTAGGAATCTTGCCCGGCACGGGGGCGGCCACGGCATCCTTCATCGCCTATGCCGAGGTCAAGCGCAGTGGGGCGTTTCGCGACAACCTGGGCAAGGGCGAGCCGGAGGGCATTGTGGCTTCAGAGACCTCCAACAACGCGGTGACGGGCGGCGCGCTTGTGCCGACGCTGGCTTTGGGCATTCCGGGCGACCCGGTGACAGCGGTGGTGATGTCGACGCTGATCATCCAGGGCGTGCAGCCCGGTGTCCGGCTTTTCGTCGATAACCCCGAGGTCATGAATGCAGCCTTCCTGGCACTGATCCTGTCGAATATCGCGCTGTTGGCGGTTGCGGCCCTTGGCACCCGCGGCATCACCAAGGTTTTGGCCATGCCCGAACCTGTGCTGCTGACCATGGTGGTGGTCTTGTCCACGGTCGGGTCCTACGGTGTGAACGGCAGCATGTTCGACGTGCTGGTTGCCTTGATCGCTGGGGTCGTAGGCCTTGGTCTGCGCTATTGCAGCGTGCCAGTGGCGCCGATTGTCATCGGCCTGGTGCTGGGGCCGATCTTCGAGGAAAGCCTGCGCCAGGGACTGATCATCACCGATGGCAGTTTTGCGGCCTTTTTTGCCTTCCAGCGCCCGATTGCGCTTGGCCTGATCCTCGTGACGGTTGCCCTGTTGGCCATCACTGCCCGGGGCGAGGGGTAATCTCCCCGTTTTTGCGGGGGCTTGGTCGTAGAACTTACGCGGCCATTCTCAGTTTCTGGGCGGGGGTCATCCCGCCGTTGCCCATGTTGGGGCGTTCGTTGTTGTAGAACCAGAGCCACTCGGTGGCAATCTGCTGCACCTCGTCGATGGTTTCGAAGATATGGAGGTCCAGCCATTCATGCCGGACCGTCCGGTTGTAGCGCTCGACGTAGGCGTTCTGCTGTGGTTTTCCGGGCTGGATATGGGCCAAGGCGATGCCCTTGTTCTCGGCCCATTCCATGAGGGTGCCACTGACGTATTCCGGGCCATAACACCTTCGGAGTGCATCGGGTGATGAGGCTGGCGTCCATGCCGCCATACTTCGCCCGCCATTTGTAAAGCGTGGCGCTACTCATGCCATGTTCGCGGCACAGCTCGGCGGCAGGCACACCGCCTTCCATCTGGCGCAGCACAGCCATGATCTGGGCTTCTGTGAATCGTGTCTTCTTCATCGGAATCTCCTCGTTCATCCTGTGACGTGCTCCCCTGAAAAGTCCGCGGTTTGAAGTTAGCCTGTTCTCCAAACGA
>ERZ1699650.158-NODE-158-length-19156-cov-11.858908_pt1 | contig 19156 bp, 17 predicted proteins | sample MGYA00581512_ERZ1699650 | MGnify/ENA primary metagenome ERZ1699650 (study PRJEB42348, sample SAMEA6618698) | metagenome | isolation source: Polyester-degrading enrichment culture growing on monomer terephthalic acid, Te | collected 2019-05-17 ... | reverse complement strand
CTACGGCGATGCGAAGGAAAGCCTGAACCGGCTGCTGCCGCTGATCGATTGAACGGCGGTGGGTTGAAAACCCACCCTGCGGCAAAATCATGGGCCTTCCCGGAGCGATCCGGGGAGGTCTTTTCTTTGGGCGTGGGAGCTGCGGGCGTGCCGAATGTCGGGTTTGAGCGGGCAAATGCCGGCGCCGCAGGCAATCCTATACAAGACGTTTGTGGCGGCCTATCATCGCGCCAAGACCACGGCCTGGGAGAACATCACTCACGGGGAAAGGCCGGAAAGGGCGCGGGAATTATCCTGCGCCCTTTCATGTGTCAGCCATCCGGATTGCCAAGGATCGAAGACAGGATGCCGGTCTGGGGCCTGGTCTCGGAAAAGGCGATGCCCTGTTCGATATGACGCAGATGGTGGTCGATCTGGTGCAGGGCTTCGGCCTCGTCTCCGGCGGCGATGGCATCGGTAATGCGCGCGTGCTCATCCTCGGCACAAAGCGTGCCGCCCGATCCATAAAGCCCGATAATCAACGATGACCGCATGGTGAGCTCTTCGAGATAGCGTTGCAGCACCTGGTTGCCGGCGATTTCGGCCAGCAACACATGAAAATCGCGGGACAGACGAATCGCTTCGGGGCGGGTCTGGCCGGCCTGGGCGGCGGATTCACGGTCAAGATGGCTGCGCAGGCGGGCAATATCGGCCTCTGACGCCCGGCGCACGGCGTTGCGGCAGATCGTGGTTTCGATGGCGCGACGGGCCTGAAAGATGTCGCGCGCTTCCTCGGGCGTGGGGGTGGCGACAAAGGCGCCGCGATTGGGGATCTGGTCCACCACCTGGTAGGCCGAAAGCGTCGCCAGCGCGCGGCGTACATGCGCGCGATTACAGGAAAAAAAGTCGCTGAGCGCCTGTTCGCCCAGCTTGGTTCCGGCGCGCAGGCGCTGGTCGGAGATGGCGTCGAGGATATGCTCGACGATCACGGTTTCCTGGCTTTTTTCCATGGCTCTCAACCTAAGCGTCGCCCCCCGCACGAACAACAGAATTTGAGAAATTTCGGGGTTTCCAAAAATTGTACGCTTGGTTTGTTAACAAAATATGTTATCAAATTTGGGAAACAAGAGGAGAGCCCCGTGAAACTCGTCGTCATCAACCCGAACTCGACCGAGAGCATGACCGCCAAGATCCTGGCTTCGGCCCAGGCCGCCGCCGCCGCTGGCGTGATCGTGGAGGGCCGCACCGCGCATGGCGCGCCGGCCTCCATCGAAGGCCACTACGACGAGGTGATGTGCGCCCCGAACCTGCTGCGCGAAGTGCGCGAAGCCGAAGCGGGCAAGGCCGATGCCATTGTCGTGGCCTGTTTCGACGACCCGGCCATCGGGGCCTGCCGCGAGATCGCGACCGGCCCGGTGCTGGGCATCTGCGAAGCTGGGGTGAAGGCGGCCTCGATGCTGGCGACATCCTTTTCGGTGGTCACGACGCTGCCGCGCTCGGTTCCGGTGATCGAGGAGCTGGTGCGCCGTTACGGGCTGGATCACCAGTGCCGGAAGGTCCGGTCCGCCGCGATCCCGGTACTGGCGCTGGAAGAGCCGGGATCGAACGCCCGCGAGCTGGTCAAGGCCGAGATCCTGCGCGCCATTGCCGAAGACCGCTGCGAGGCGGTGGTGCTGGGCTGCGCGGGCATGTCGGACCTGACCGAATGGCTGAGTGACGAGACCGGCATCCCGGTGATCGACGGCGTCACGGCGGCCACGAAATTCGCCGAAGCGCTGGTGGGCGCGGGCCTGAAGACATCCAAGATCGGCGCCTACGCCACGCCCAACGCCAAGTAAATCCGGCGTCCTGGCGGCGCCGCACGCAAAAGATGGTATCCAAGGAGGAGAGGACCATGACCATGACAGAGACCGCCGAGGTCGAGACCGGGCAGGCGCCCGCCGGCCAGACAGAGACCAAGGGCATCGGGGAGGAGAGCCTGGCACCGCAGAAGACGCGGATCATGGACCCCTGGTCCTATCTCTTTGCCTGGCTGGGCGGCTGCGTGTCGATCGGGACGTTCACCATCGGCTCGGGCCTGGTGGGGACGCTGAACCTGTTGCAGGTGTTCATCGCCATTGCCATCGGCTGCGCGGTGATCGGCCTGGCGCTGATGATCAACGGGCGGGCCGGGCACAAGTACGGCATCCCCTTCATGGTCCAGGCGCGCTCGGCCTTCGGCTTTTCGGGCACGCGGATCCCGGCGTTGGTGCGCTCGGTACCCGCCATCGTCTGGTTCGGGTTTCAAAGCTGGATCGGGGCAGGGGCGCTGAACCTGGTGTCGGAAACCATGTTTGGCTATTCCAACATCTGGGTGTTTTTCATCGGGTTCCAGTTCCTGCAGATCGGCCTGTCGGTCATGGGCTTCCACGGCATCAAGTGGCTGGAAAACATCGGCTCGGTCTTCATCATCGGTTCGCTGGTCTACATGTTCGTCAGCGTCATCTCGAAATACGGCGACGAGATCATGACCAACCTGGTGAACGTTGACGGCACCTGGGGTGCGCCGTTCTGGGGGGCGACCATGCTGTTTCTGGGCATCTACTCGACCATGATGCTGAACGTGTCGGACTACAGCCGCGAGCTGAAGTACGAGGTCGGACCGGTACGGCAAGTGGCGATCTATGCCAACTCGATCCTGCCCGCGACGCTGTTCATGGGGCTGATCGGCCTGATGGTGTCGGGCGCGACCGGTGAAGTCGACCCGATCAAGGTCTTCTCTTCCGCCGTGGACAACAAGCTGCTGCTGGTCGTGACGCTGCTCTTCATCGCCTTTGCCCAGGTGACCACCAACATCCTCAACAACGTGGTGCCGCCGGCCTATGCGCTGATGGATGTGTTCAAGCTGAAGTTCAAAACCTCTGCCGTGGTCGTCGGGCTGCTGGCCTTCTGCACCTTCCCCTGGCAGCTGGTGAAGGACGAAAGCGCCGCCGGTCTGAGCCTGTTCATCCAGACCTACAGCGCCTTCCTCGGCCCGATCTTCGCGATCCTGGTGGTGGATTACTACGTGCTGCGCCGCCAGGAGCTGGACCTCGAAAAGCTCTATGACGAAACCGGGCCTTATGCGGGCTTCAACCCCGCTGCGCTGATCGCGATGGCCATTGGTGTTGTCGCGGCGCTGATCTTCTCGGGGGTGTCCTGGTACGCCAGCCTGATCCCTGCCGGCCTCAGCTATTACCTGCTGATGCAATATCTCCCCGCCGCCCGCCGCTTCCGGGACTGACCCCTGCGACGGACGGACGCAAGGCGGGCCCCCCGGGGCCCGCCTTTTTCATGTGCAATCCGGGGGTTAGGCAACCATGACGGGGCTGGTATGCCATTGTATTCCCGTAACATGTTGAAAGGCTTTGAACTTTCTTGTTTACCTCGGGGGGTATCCGGCTATTTTGCGGCCAAAGGAACGGCCCGAGACCATGACCCAGATCACCGACCATCCGCTGCGTTACCAGCTGTCGAACGAGCTTCACGCCCGTCCGTTCCCCACCGCCAGCGCGCCGGGGCGGGCGGTCTATCTTGTTGTTCGCAAAGAGGATCACGCGGCATCCCGGGACAAATCCGAAGACCTCGCGCATCTGATTGACCTGCTCGACCGCTACGGCGCGCCGCATCCCCAGCCGGGGGCGACTCACCATTCGGCGCAGATCGGCAAGCACAACCTGAAATGGGAAAGCCATACCGAGGTGGTCACCTATTCGGTCTTCATGGATGGCCTGGGCGAACGGCCCTTCGATCCGGCGGACTTCGAGGTCTTTCCCCGCGACTGGCTGGCCAAGGCGCCGGGGCAGCGGGTGACATCGGCCCTGATCCGGGTCGAGGCGCAGCCCGATCCCGACAAGCTGTCACAGGCGCTTGAGGATTGGTTCGTGCCCGAAAGCCTCGCCGTGACGCAGGTGCTGGAAGAGGCGGCCATCGTGGCGGGTGATTTTCGCATCGACCCCGCCGGCCATGTGCGCTTTGCCGTCTTCCCGGCGGAAGGCACCGGCGCCAGCCGCATTGGCCGCATCCTGCAACGGATCAGCGAGATCGAGCTTTACAAGTCGCTGTCAATGCTGGGCTTTGCCCGTTCACGCGAATTGGGACCCGAGTTGGGGGCGCTGGATGACAAGCTGAGCGACCTGATGACGGCGATGACCGATGAAGGCCAGTCCGCGGATGACACGCTTCAGGCGCTCTTGTCGATTTCAGCCGAGCTTGAAGCGCAATCGGCGATGTCGTCCTTTCGGTTCGGGGCGACAGGGGCCTATGAGGCCATCGTGTTGCAACGCATCGAGATGCTGCGCGAAAGCCATTACAACGGGCGGCAAAGCTGGCATGAATTCATGATCCGCCGCTACGACCCCGCCATGCGCACGGTGAAATCCACCGAGCGGCGGCTCAGCACCATGTCGGAACGGGCGATGCGCGCGTCCGAATTGTTGCGCACGCGGATCGAGGTCCAGCGCTCGGCACAGAGCCAGTCCCAGCTTGAGGCGATGAACCGCCGGGCCGAGCTGCAACTGCGCCTGCAAGAGACGGTCGAGGGGCTGTCGGTCGTGGCGATCAGCTATTACGCCGTCTCTCTGGCGGGGTATTTCTTCTATCCGCTGGGCAAGGCCGCCGGGCTGAGCAAGGAGATGGTGCTGGCCGGGCTTACTCTGCCGGTTGTCTGTGTTGTCTGGTGGCTGCTTCGTCGGATGAAAAAGCGCCTCGAAGCAAAGCACTAAGGACCTTCTGAGCGATCAGCGCACCGACCGCGATGGAGACCAGCGCCAGCAGCGCCGCCAGCGACAGCGTCGGCACGCCGCCCAGGCCCGCGCCCACGGTGCAACCGCCCGCCAGCACGCCCCCCACGCCCATCAGCGCGGCCCCGGCCAGGTAGCGCCCGGTTTCGCGCGGCGAGGTAAAGCTCTGCCAGCGGAACGTGCCGAAGACCAGCGAGGCCACCAGCGCCCCGGCCAGCACGCCGCCAAACAGCCCGACGCCAAAGCCCGGCTCGATCGCGGTCGAAGCGATCAGCCAGAACAGGCCCTCGGTCGCGGGCGCGGTGAAGGACAGGCTTTCCAGGGTGATCGGGTCGAAGTCGTCATAGAGCACATTGCCGGTGCCGACCCATGCGGCAGGCACCAGAAGGCCCAGCAGCGCCGCAAGGCCAAGATGCGTGACCCGGTTGCCCGAGCGCAGCGCCACGGCCAGCGCCGCCAGCGCCAGAACACCGGTCCAGACCAGCGCGCCGCCGGGCAGGGCGGCCAGCGACACGGTATCGCCCAGCGGCACCGTGACCGAGGCCAGCGAAGTGCGGACAGGGGCCAGCACACCCTTGAGCGTCGCATGGGCCACCACGGCAAAGACCACGATCACGGTCAGCGCCCGCAGGTTGCCGGTGCCGCCCAGCACGGTCAGCCGCGACACGCAGCCCCGGGTCATCACCATGCCCGCGCCGAACAACGCACCGCCCAGGGCGATGGCCAGCCAGGCGAGGTTCGGGGTCATGAAGCGGTGGTCATCAAAGCTGATCCAGCCCAGCGCCACGGCGGCCTGGGTGCCGATCAGCGCGGTTGCCAGCGCCATGAACCAGATGCCCGCAGCCTCGCGCCGGTCATCGCCCACCATTGCGCGGCGGAAACAGAACTTGGTCCGCTCGGCCAGGATGCCGAACAGCGCGCCCAGCACCAGCGCAAGGATCACGCTGGCCTGCCGCGCGGTGGTTTCTTCGAATCCGAACTCTTCGAACATGGGGGCGCTCCGTCACAAAACGGCGCCTCAGTGCCGACTTTTGGCCCGGGTATCAAGGGGAGCGCGATGTCCTTCTGCGGCTTGCCCCCGGACATGGCGGTGGGAAAGGCGCGGAAAGGTGAATTTTCTTCCCATTGCCCGGTCAGTGGGCAAACAGGTATTCCCGGGGCGCTGAGCCGCCCCGGACACATGGTCTTATTTCGATATGTGCCGCTACCGCCCCCGGATCCGCGGATCCAGCGCATCGCGCAGCCCGTCGCCGAGGTAATTTACCGACAAAACGGTCAGCGAAATCATGATTCCCGGCCAGATCGAGCGCTCTGGATAGCTCACCAGCCGGTCGACACCGTCGTTCAGAAGCCGCCCCCAGGTGGGGAAGTCCGGCGGGAAGCCGAAGCCGAGAAAGGACAGCGCCGACTCGGTGATGATCGCCGTGGCAATGCCCAGCGTGGCCGAGACAAGGATCGGCGACAGGATGTTGGGCAGCATGTGGCGGGTGATGAGCTTGGTGTTGGTGGTGCCGATGGAGCGCGCGGCCAGCACGAACTCGCGCTCCTTCAGCGCCAGCACGTCGCCGCGCACGATCCGCGCGGTCTGCATCCAGCTGGTGATGCCGATCAGCGTGACGATCAGCACGAAAACCCCGCCCTCGGGCCCGAAGATCGCCGCCAGGCTTTCGCGAAACAGCAGCGAGGCCACCAGGATCAGGGGCAGCAGCGGCAGCGCCAGGAACAGGTCGGTCAACCGCATCAGCGGGCCATCAAGGCGGCGGAAATAGCCGGCGACAACACCCACCAGCGTGCCAAGAAACAGCGACAGCAGCATCGCGGTCAGCCCGACGGCAATCGACACCTGCCCGCCAAAGAGCAGCCGGGCCAGCGTGTCACGGCCCAGGTTGTCGGTGCCCAGCGGATGCGACCAGTCGACCTTGGCCCCCGGATCCCACAGCGCGACATACATCGGCCGCGTATCGCGCAGATTGATGAAGTCGCGGCCCTGCGGCAGGAACTGCGGATCATGCGGCCACAGGAACGGCCCGATATAGACCGAGGCCACGATCAGCACGAAGATACAGGCCCCGAAAAGCGCGCCGCGGTGGCTTTTGAATTGTTGCCAGACATCGGCCCATTGGCTGCGCGGTGCGGTCTGGGGGCCGGGGTTGCTGAGGTCAGTCATAGCGGATCCTCGGATCAAGCAGCCCGTAAAGCAGGTCGGCGATCAGGTTGAACATCACGATCAGCACCGCGAAGACAAAGGTGAGCGTCTGCACCATCGGCAGGTCGTTGGCCTCGATCGCGGTGATCAGAAGCTGGCCGATGCCGTTCACCTTGAACACCTGCTCGGTGATGATGGCGCCGCCAAAGATATTCGGCACACCCAGCGCGATCACCGTGACCACCGGGATCATCGAATTGCGCAGCACATGCACCATGACCACGTTCGGCTCGCCCAGCCCCTTGGCGCGGGCGGTGCGGACGTAATCCTGGTTCAGGTTGTCGAGCATCGAGGCGCGCATGAAGCGGCTGAGTTGCGCGGTGATCTGCAGCGTCAGCACCATGACCGGCATGATCATCTGGTTGAGCTGGAACAGGAAGGACTGCCAATCCACCACCTTGTGCGTGGTGTCGTAGATCGACGGGAACCAGCCCAGCTGGACCGAGAAGATCACGATCACCAGCACGCCGGAAAAGAACGGCGGAATGGAAAAGCCGATCATCGACACGAATGTCCCGGCCTGGTCGAACCAGGAATACTGACGATAGGCGGAATAGATGCCGATGGGCACGGCAATCACGATGGCGAGGATATAGGCGGTGCCGACAACCCAGAGCGTCTGCGGGATGCGCTGGACCACGATGTCCATCACCGGCGACCGGGTCTGCCAGGAAATCACCCGCAGTTGGCCATTGTAAAGCGAGGTATCGGGCAGCCAGCCGAACAGCGCGCTGTCGCGGGTCAGCCAGTCGATAAAGACCGAAGGCTCGATCCAGAAGAACTGGATCAGCCATTTCCAGTACTGGATGTGGATCGGCTGATCATGGCCCATCGCCTCGCGCATCTTCTGGCGCACTTCGTCGGGGACGGTCAGCGGCATCTGCGCCAGCGGGTCGTTGGGGGCCAGCTGCAACAGCAGGAAGATGACCAGCGAAATGAAGATCAGCGTCGGGACGGACAGCACCAGCCGTCGGATCGCATATGTGAGCATGTCGAGATGCGCCGGGAACTTGGGGGCAGGGCCCCGAAGGACCGCCGCGAAAAGGATGGAACGGTGGGGCAGGGGCGACCCGCCCCACCGTCAGGAGCGCCTGTGCGGCGTTACTCCTTGATGCGGTGCCAGTCTGCGATGGCCCAGATCTCGCTGTCCCAGACGTTCAGCTTGACGCCGCCCAGGTCATTGGCATGGGCGGAAATCCGGCCACGGTGAACCAACGGGATCATGCCGCCCTGTTCGATCACCATGTCATTGAGCGCCTTGGCGATGCGCGCACGTTCTTCGAGGTTGGCGGTCTGCGTCAACTCCTGGTGCAGCGCGTCATATTCCTCGGAACAGAAGCGCGCCACGTTCTGACCCTGCCACTGGGTGTCGGGGCGCGGCGCGTCGTCACACAGCGCATTGCCGAGGTAGGCCTGCGGATCGGTGCCGTTGAAGGTGTTGGAATACATCTCGACGTCGGCATAGAACTTCTGGAAGGTATCGGGCGAACCGGGGTCACCGCCAAAGAAGACCGATGCGTTGATGTTGCGCAGCTCGCTTTCGATGCCGATCTCGCTCCACCACTGCTTGATCAGCGCCTGGAAATCCTGGCGCACGGCATTGGTCGAGGTCTGGTAGAGGATTTTCAGCGGCACGCCGTCCTTTTCGCGGATGCCGTCGCCGTCGGTGTCGACGATGCCCGCGTCATCCAGCATCTTGTTCGCCCCGGCAATGTCCTGGGTCGAGCAATCGAAGGTGTCGGAATCATACGTCGCGGGGGCCGGCACCCAGTTACAGGTCACGCGGCCCGCCTTGCCATAGCCGATTTCCACCAACAGCGGACGGTCGATGGCCAGCGACATCGCCTTGTAGACCGCCGGATCCGACAGGAAGGGATGCGGACGAATGACCGAACGTTCGTCCGGGCCCAGCGCCGGGTCGGGGTTGGTGTTGTTCAGCATGATGCGTTCCATCAGCGGACCAAAGCCCGCCACCGCCTTGCCCTTGCCGGCGGCTTCCATGCCGGCGATCACATCGGGGGCAAGTTGCAGGTTCCAGGCATAATCGTACTCGCCCGTTTCCATCACCGCGCGGCCCGCCGCCGTGGCATCGCCGCCGCCCTTGAACAGCACCTTGGCAAAGGCCGGCTTGGACGGGTCACGATAATTCTGGTTGGCCTCAAACGTGATCACGTCATTGGGGCGGAACTCTGTCACCACGAAGGGGCCGGTGCCGATCGGGTTGAAATTCGCCTCGGTGCATTCCGGCGCCTTGGCACCCACGCAGTCCTGGAACTGCGCCTGTTGCAGGATCGGCGTCTCGCCGCCCACGAACATGGCATAGGGATAGGGCGTCGGCTTGTCGAAGTTGATCACCACGGTCTGGGCGTCGGGTGTCTCGATGCTGGCCACGTTTTCGAATTTCGGGTTCTGCGCGCAGCCGCCTTCGGGGTGCATGCAGTAATCGGCGGTGAATTTCACATCCGCCGAGGTCAGCGGCGTGCCATCGGACCACAGGATGCCGGGGGTAAGCTTCCAGGTGATCCGGGTCAGGTCTTCGCTGACACCGCCATTGTCCACCGTCGGCAGTTCATCCACCAGCAGGGGCACCATCGTGCCGGTCTCGTCAAAGCGCGCCAGCGGCTCAAGCGCCAGCGACGCGCTTTCCAGATCCTTGGTGCCAGAGGACAGGTAGGGGTTCAGGATCGAGGGCGCCTGCCAGTAGATGATCCTGACTTCGCCATCGCTTCCGCGTTCGGCCTGGGCTGCGGCGGTAAAGGCCATGCTGGCCGCTGCCCCGAAAAGAAGGGTTTTCATGTTCATCGTTCACTCCTTGCTGGACCTTGTCTTTCCGGGTTTGGCCCCGGAACCGGTCTTTTTGGTGATCGAGGAAACACGAAACTCGCCAACAGGGTGCAAGTGGCCCCCTCATCACATGTCAACATCGAAGCAGAGTCTGAGCGAAATGCAAGTGTTCTGATCAGCGCCCTTGCGGCAGGTTTGACATGGGTCGGACCGATGCCTAGCGTTTGAGCCAGTCCAAGGACAGGAGAACAGGCCGTGCTGGATCAGCCGATTGCCCGCATCGAAACGCTGCGGGTCGAGTTTCAGACCAAGGATGGCCCGGTGGTGGGGGTCGAGGATGTCTCGTTCGAGGTCGGCCCCGGAGAGACCGTCTGCATCGTTGGCGAAAGCGGATCGGGCAAGTCGGTGTCGTCGCTGTCGCTGATGCGGTTGGTGGAGTTCGGCGGCGGCACGATCGCGGGCGGGCGGCTGCTGTTCGACCGGCGCGAGGGCGGCGAGATCGACCTGGCGCAGACCGGTCAGGACCTGATGCGCAGCATTCGCGGCAATGAGATCGGCATGATCTTTCAAGAGCCGATGACCGCGCTCAACCCGGTGTTCACCGTCGGGCGGCAATTGACCGAAGGCCTGCGCCTGCACCGCAGCATGACCCGGCGGCAGGCCGAGGCGCGGGCGCTGGAACTGTTGAAACAGGTGCGCATCCCCGAGGCCGAGCGGCGTCTGAAGCAATACCCGCATGAATTGTCGGGCGGGATGCGTCAGCGGGTGGTGATCGCGATGGCGCTGGCCTGCGAGCCGCGCCTGCTGATCGCGGATGAGCCGACAACGGCGCTCGACGTGACCATACAGGCCGAGATCCTGGCGCTGATGGATCGGCTGAAACGCGAGACCGGCACGGCGGTGATGTTCATCACCCACGACATGGCGGTGGTGGCGCAGATGGCCGACAGGGTGGTCGTCATGTACCGCGGCAACAAGGTCGAGGAAGGCACCGTCGCAGAGATCTTCGAGAACCCGCAGCACGATTACACCAAGTCGTTGCTGGCCGCCGTGCCCAAACTGGGCGAGATGCGCGGCAAATCCGCGCCCGAACCGATGAAGCTGATGGGGGTCGAGGGCCAGAAGATCGCGCCGATCCCCGGCGGCGAGGATACGCTTCTGACGGTGAAGAACCTGACCACGCGCTTTGCGGTCAAGGGTGGCTTCTTTCGCCGCACGGTGGCCAATGTGCACGCGGTCGAGGACCTGTCCTTTACCCTCAACCGGGGCCGGACGCTCAGTCTTGTGGGCGAATCGGGCTGCGGCAAATCCACCGCCGGACGGTCGATCCTGCGGCTGGTCGAGCCGCTGTCGGGCAGTGTCGACCTCGATGGCACCGATATCATGGCGCTGGCGCCCGAAGATCTTCGCAAGGCGCGCCAGGACATGCAGATGATCTTTCAGGATCCCTTTGCCTCGCTCAATCCGCAGATGCAGCTGATGGATCAGGTGAGCGAGCCGATGCGCAACTATGGCATTGCCTCAGGGTCCGAGATCGCCGACCGGGTGGCGATGCTGTTCGACCGGGTCCACCTGCCACGCAGCTTCATGCGGCGGTTCCCGCACGAAATGTCGGGCGGCCAGCGCCAGCGGATCGCCATTGCCCGCGCACTGGCGCTGAACCCCAAGCTGATCGTGGCGGATGAGGCGGTCTCGGCGCTGGATGTCTCGGTCCAGGCGCAGGTGCTCAACCTGATGATGGAATTGCAGGCCGATCTGGGCCTGTCCTTCCTTTTCATCAGCCACGACATGGCCGTGGTGGAACGCGTCAGCCATGATGTCGGCGTGATGTACCTGGGCCGGATCGTGGAAATGGGCCCCCGCGCGGCGGTGTTTGAGGACCCGCAGCATCCCTATACCCAGGCGCTGATCAAGGCGGTGCCGATCGCCGACCCGCGCCAGCGCAAGTCCGAGAAGGACCTGAATTTCAAGCCGATTCCCTCGCCGATCCATCCCGTCGATTACGCCCCCGAACCGTCGCAATATCGCGCGGTCGGGCCGGGCCATTTCGTGTTGACCACCGACAGCGGCTATTGACCTCATAGCAATGGACCGCCACCTGATGATGCAAGAGCGCGCCGCACAAGCCGCGCGCCATTCCCCCGTGACCAAGGAGAGCCGACATGCCCGTCAAGAACCGTTTCGCCGAATTGCAGGACGAGATCACCGCCTGGCGCCGCGACCTGCATGAACACCCGGAAATCCTGTTCGACACCCACCGCACCGCCGGGATCGTGGCCGAGAAGCTGACGGAATTTGGCTGCGACGAGGTGGTGACCGGTATCGGGCGCACCGGCGTGGTGGGCGTGATCAAGGGCAAGCAGACCGCATCGGGCAAGGTGGTGGGCCTGCGCGCCGACATGGACGCGCTGCCCATTCACGAGGCAACAGGGCTGGACTATGCCTCAAAGACCGATGGGGCGATGCATGCCTGCGGTCATGACGGCCATACAGCGATGCTCTTGGGGGCTGCGAAATACCTGAGCGAGACCCGCAACTTCGACGGCACGGTGGTGGTGATCTTCCAGCCGGCGGAAGAGGGCGGCGGCGGCGGCAAAGAGATGTGCGACGATGGCATGATGGAGCGCTGGGGCATCCAGGAGGTCTATGGCATGCACAATTGGCCGGGCGTGCCGACGGGCAAATTTGCCATTCGCCCCGGCGCCTTCTTTGCCGCGACCGACCAGTTCGAGATCACCTTCGAGGGCCGGGGCGGCCATGCGGCCAAACCGCATGAGACGGTGGACAGCACGGTCATGGCGGCGCAGGCGGTGCTGGCGCTGCAGACCATCGCCTCGCGCAATGCCGATCCGGTGGACCAGGTGGTGGTGTCGGTGACCTCGTTCGAGACCTCGTCCAACGCCTTCAACGTGATCCCGCAGCGGGTCGATTTGAAAGGCACGGTGCGCACCATGTCGGACGAGATGCGGGACCTGGCGGAAAAGCGCATTGCCGAGATCTGTGACGGGATCGCCGCCACCTTTGGCGGCCGCGTGACGGTGCAATACCATCGCGGCTATCCCTGCATGGTGAACCACGAGGAACAGACCGATTTCGCGGCGGAGGTGGCGCGCAAGGTCGCGGGCGATTGTGATGACGCGCCGCTGGTCATGGGGGGCGAGGACTTCGCCTATATGCTGGAGGAACGCCCGGGGGCCTATATCCTTGTCGGCAACGGCGAGACGGCGGCGGTCCACCACCCGGAATACAACTTCAACGACGAGGCCATTCCGGCGGGCTGTTCCTGGTGGGCCGAGATCGTCGAAAGCCGCATGCCCGCCGCGTAATGCGGGCTGGAGTCCTGGTGTAGGCCTTGCGGTAGCTGAACCGTCATCCCGGGCTTGACCCGGGATCTCATGGGCCAGGGAGATCCCGGGTCAAGCCCGGGATGACGACACGCGGGGGAGCTGACGCCCGGCTTCGGTCAAGCCCGGGATGACGCCAGGCGGGGCAGCGGACGCCTGGCCTCGGTCAAGCCCGGGATGACGGCACGCGGGGCAGCGGACGCCCGGCTTCGGTCAAGCCCGGGGTGACGCCAGGCGGGGCAGTGGACGCCGGGCCTTGGTCAAGCCGGGGTGACGTCAGACGGGGCTGATACGGTTCCGGCGAAGGGCCTGACCGTTCTGCGGCCAGGCCCCGGGCTTTACCGGTCGGTGTCGCGCTTGCGGCGGCCTTCGGCCTTGGCCTCTTTCACCAGCTTGCCGAAACGCCGGTTGCGGGCGTGGGATTCGGCCAGGGTTTCCGAGTTGTGGCGATCTTCGCGCAGCAGCTTTTGCCAACGCTCCACCCGGTCGGCGTCGACCTCGCCGCTCTCGACCGCGGCCTTGATCGCGCAACCGGGCTCTGATTGATGTCCGCAATTGCTGAACCGGCAGTTGGTGGCCAGATCCTCCAGATCGTCGAACACCGCGCCGATGCCCTCGGCGGCGTCGGTCAGCTGCAACTCGCGCATGCCCGGCGTGTCGATCAGCCATCCCCCCGCCAACGTCGGACGCAAGGCGCGGAAGGTGGTCGTATGTCGTCCCCGGGCGTCATCCTCGCGGATGTCGCGCGTCGCCGCATCCTCGCCGGTCAGCGCATTGCGCAACGTGGTCTTGCCCACCCCGGACGAGCCGACCAGCGCCAGCGTCTGCGCGCCAACGCACCAGGGCTCAAGCCGTCGGGCATCCTCGGGGTCCCTGGCATTGACCGCCATTGCGGTGACAAGAGGTGAGAGGCGTTGAGCCCTGCGCACGTAGTCCTCGGGCGCATCGCTTGTGTCGGCCTTGGTCAGGATCACCAACGGCAGGCAGCCGGTGGCCGAGATCAGCGCCAGATAGCGCTCAAGCCGGGGCACGTTGAAATCGTCGTTGCAGCTGGTGACGATGCCGATGGTGTCGAGATTGGCGGCAATGCGCTGGGCCGCGACGCCAGGACCGGCGGCGCGGCGGCTGAGATCGGTGAGCGGCTCCAACCGCCGCACGGCAGACACGCCGTCGGTCACGATCCAGTCGCCCACCGCATAGGCGCCGCTGGCATCACGCGGATGCAGGTCGTGCTGGCCGTCCGGGGTGTACACCACCAGCCGGTCGCGGTGAACTTCTGCCACGCGGGCAGGGGTGAGGGCGGCGTCAGCCTCGGTGAGCTGGCGCGCGAAATGGTCTGACCATCCGAGGTCAGGCAAGGTTTTGGTCGTCAACGGAAAAGTCCTGTTTCAGTAGGATCGTTTGCTTGGGTCACAAGCATCTGCCCGGGCGGCGCTAGTGCGCGGCCCGCAGGGTGCCGACAGTCTCCATCAAGCCCTCCTGCGCTGAAACTCGGATTGGGACAGGTTAGCCCGGCGCGTGGCTGGGATCAAGCGGCTTGGCGGGCGGAAGCAGCAGACCGCCCGCCAATCCGGGTGTCACGCCTTGGCCGCGGGCTTGCGACGGGCCGGAGCCTTGGGCTTGGCAGCGGCCTTGGCCGGTGCTTTGGCCGGTGCTTTTGCCGCAGCCTTTGCCGGTGCTTTTGCCGGGGTTTCTGCAGGAGCCGCTGCCGGTGTTTCGGTCGCGACCTTGGCCGGAGCCTTCGTGGCTGCCTTGGCCCTGGGCGCGGCCTTGGGCTTGGCTGCGGCTTTCGCTTTCGGCGCGGCGCGGCGCTTCGGCTTGACGGCGGCTGCGCTCAGCGCGGATTCGGCCTGGAGCCAGAATTCCTGATCACGCCCGTGCGGCTCGCCCGCATCCTGCCACAGGTGATAGGCCGTCGCGGCAATCGCCGCAGTGTCGGTTGTCTGAGTTTCGCTCATGATGTCCCCCTCGCTCATGGGATTTAGTTAGCGCTAACGGCCCTAGCAGGTTTTTCTGCACCTGCACAATAACCCTGCCGCCGCGGAAACATCGGTGTGTCGCTGGTGTGACACCCGATTCCGGGCTAAGCGGGGGACAGCGACGAAGGAGCCTGACCGTGACCGCCAATATCATGTGCATCAAGTGGGGGACGCTCTTTGGCCCCGAATATGTCAACCGGCTGTACTCCGGGGTGCGGCGGAACATGGACGGGTCGGTGCGGTTTTTCTGCATGACCGAAGAGCGCGCGGGGCTGCATCCGGATATCGAGGTGCTGGATTTGCCGGTGGAACCCTTTGCCGAGCCGATGCGCGCCGCGCTTGCGGTGGCCAACCGCCAAGGCGCGATGCGCAAGGTGTCGCTGTTTCGCCCCGGGCTGGTGCCTGATCTTGATGGGCCGGTGCTGGGCTTTGACCTCGACGTGGTGATCACTGGCGATCTGACCCCGATCTGGGAAATGAGCCCCGGCAGGATCGCCATGCGCCATGACTGGACCGAGAAGCGCAAGGGGCGGCCGACCGGTCATGGCTCGGTCTTCCGGTTCGATCCTTCGTTGCATGGGTTCCTGTATGAAGACCTGGCGGCAAACCCCTATGAAGAGGTCGAAAAGGCGCGTGGGTCGGAGCAGCGCTATACCTCGCACAAGGCGATGGACAATGGGGTGTTTGAATATATCCCGGGCGCGTGGGTGGTGAGCTACAAGTACGATTGCAACCCGTTTCCGCGCAACTACCTGGCTGCGCCGCGTCTGCCAGCGGCGGCCAAGGTGGTCTGTTTCCACGGGCGACCCAAGATGACGGATGCGGTGGGCGGATATACCGGGTCGCTGATCCGGTATTCGAAGCCGTGTGACTGGTTGAAGGACCATTGGATCGACCGCGCCCGCGCCGACCTTGGGGCAGAGTGGGCCTGAACAAATCGGGCCTGAACAAAATGAGCGCTACCGCGCGCTTTCATTCTGCAAAGGGTGCGGTGACGCCTTGATACGATGCGGGCGGCGCTGGTGGCGGATCGGCCCTTCGGGGAGAGTTTATCTGGCAAGATGAAGCAGGGGATCTCGCCCAGGGTCTTCTTCGGTTATTCAATGATCCCGGGGGGCGTCCCTTTGGCGCATTGGTTCAAGCCCGATGCGCGGCGGGACTGGCCCCCAATCGCCCGCCAGGTCAGCCGCCGGTGTGGCTCATGTGGCGCGAGACCTGGCCGTCGGCACGCTGGCGGGAATAGTCGAAGTCGTGACCCTTGGGCTTGCGGTCGATGGCGGCGCGAATCGCCGCCTCAAGTGGGGCGTTGTCACCAGGGTGGTTGCGCAGGGCGCCCCGAAGGTCGGCGTTGTCTTCCTGGCCGAGGCACATGAACAACTCTCCGGTGCAGGTCAGGCGCACGCGGTTGCAGCTTTCGCAGAAGTTATGGGTCAGCGGCGTGATCAACCCGATCTTCTGGCCGGTCTCTTCAAGCCGTACATAGCGCGCGGGGCCGCCGGTGCGCTCGGGCAGGTCGGTGAGGGTGAAGCGCTGCGCCAGTTGCGCCTGGAGATCGTCGAGCGACCAGTATTGGCCGACCCGGTCCTCGTTTCCGAGATCGCCCATCGGCATGACCTCGATGAAGGTGAGGTCCATGTCGCGGTTGGCGCACCAGTCGGTGAGGGTGAAAAGCTCATCCTCGTTGAAGCCCTTGAGCGCGACGGCGTTGATCTTGACCCGCAACCCGGCCTTTTGCGCCGCATCGACGCCACGCAACACCTGGGGCAGGCGGCCCCAACGGGTGACGCGGGCGAATTTGTCCTCATCCAGCGTGTCGAGCGAGATGTTCACGCGGCGGACGCCGGCGTCAAACAGCTGATCGGCGAAACGCTCCAACTGGCTGCCGTTGGTGGTCAGGGTCAGTTCCTGCAGCGTGCCTGCCTCCAGGTGGCGGGTCATGGCGCGGAAAAACGTCATGATGTCCCGGCGCACAAGCGGTTCCCCGCCGGTGATGCGCAGCTTCTCGACGCCGAGGCCGATGAAGGTGGTACACATGCGGTCCAGTTCCTCCAGCGTCAGAAGCTCTTTCTTCGGCAGGAAGGTCATGTTTTCTGCCATGCAGTAGACGCAGCGAAAATCGCAGCGGTCGGTGACCGAGACGCGCAGGTAGGAGATGGGCCGTGCGAAGGGATCGATGAGTTTTGGGGTCATGTGCTCAAGCTAGGCGTCGTGCGGGCCGCGAACAAGGGGAATGTGACGTTGACGGGGACGGCGAAAGTCGTAGGCTGAGACCATGAGAAAGCGGATTTCCCTGTGCGCCGCGGCGCTTGTGTTGCTGTCGGGCTGTGCCGACATGGCTGGGTTCCTCAAGCCGCGGGATGCCGCGCCCCCGCGCGAGGCGCCGGGCGCGCCGCTGGATACCGTGGCGTCGGGGCCGGTCGAACCCGCCGAGCCGCCGCCGGTCAGTGCCGTCTCGGAAGAGGATTTCGACACCACCAGCGAGGAGGAACGCAAGGCCGCGGCGGAAAAGCCCGCTTCGGGGGGCGAAATGCTTTTGGGCACCACCGTTGCTTCGCTGGGCGATCCGGCCAAGCCCGGGTTCTGGCTTGAGACGCCGCTGGTGGATGCTCCGGCTCGCGGGCGGGTGGAATACCCTGCCAATGGCAAATCGGCGCAGGTCGAGTTGATCCCGATCGAGGGGCCCGGGACAGCCGGAAGCCGGATTTCCCTGCCGGCGATGCGGTTGATCGAAGCGCCGTTGACGGAATTGCCGGAGCTTCGGGTGTTCAGGAACTGAGGTATTTGCCGGCCTCGCGGCGGGCAAAAGGCTTCATCCGGGCGCCAAAGCTGTCGAGGAAGGCCGCCGTCCGCTCGGGCGCGTGTTTCGACAGGTCGCGCAGCCACCAGGCCACGGATTTCTGGATGAACCACTGCGGGTCATCGACGTACGTGGCGGCCCAGCCCAGGATCCGCTCGCGCTGGGCCAGTTGGTCGGGCTTGGGGTGGCGCAGCTTGGTCCAGGGCAGGGTGCTGACAAGCGCCGCGCGGCGGGTCCACATGTGATCCGAGGTTGTCCAGGTCTCGACCAGGTCAAGCCGGGCGGGATCGGCCATCAGCCGCTTCTGCGCCGCGCTGCAGGCGTGATCGGCAATCGCCCAGGCGTCGAAATCCGGCACCCAGGAGACGATCAGCCCCCAGGCCGCGTCGTCCGGGCGCAGCCGCGCCTGAGTCAGCAGCTTGGCGGCGGCGATGCGGGCCTCGTGGATGTTCGTTTGCCACAGCCCGTCCGCCAGTTCTATGCGGTCCCCGACCGACAGGTTGCGACGCCAGGCTTTCGTCACCTCGTTGATCGCCGTGTTCGGTACGCCCAGGTAGGGCCGGTCGGCCTTGTGATAACGTGCCATCTCGGCGCCGCGTCCCTCTTGGGAAAAGGCGCGCAGCTCTGTCAAAGCGCCATCGGGGGTCATTCGAGATTGCCTTCGATGCCGGTGGGCAGACCGTCGATGGTTTCGCTGTTGCGGCTGCCCCAGTAGTCGCGCAACCCGCTGTCGCCCTTGTCCTCGGCCCAGCGGGTCAGGGTGTCGCGGTCGCCGGCAAAGTCCATGAAGGGGATGGAATAGCCGCAGGAGGTCTGGACCGCGGTGATGCGCTGTTCAAACACCTGCCGCGCGCCAAGGCGGTCGCCGAAGGCGGCGATGGCGCTGTCCCAGTCGGGATCTGTGCGGTGAATGGCGCGGGCTTCGCCATAGGTGCGCAGGATCTGCGGTCGCGCGGTAAATGAACACCACATCAGCGTCATGCGCGACACCCGGGCGACATGTCCGGCGGTTTCATTGCCCGACCCGGTGAGGTTGAGCCAGAGGATGCGGTCGGGCGCTATCACCCGCAGGCTGTCCATCCCCTTGGGCGAGACATTGACGCGCCCCTCCTCGGCAGCGGTGCCGCAGAAGAAGATGTGCTGATCCACGATGAACCGCTGGTGGGCCTCGGTGAGCGCGTCAAAGAATTTCGCCATTACTCCACCGTCACCGATTTGGCGAGGTTGCGCGGCTGGTCCACGTCGGTGCCCTTGGCCACCGCGGTGTGATAGGCCAGCAGCTGCGCCGGGATGGCATAGAGGATCGG
>ERZ1699650.157-NODE-157-length-19332-cov-9.943612_pt1 | contig 19332 bp, 16 predicted proteins | sample MGYA00581512_ERZ1699650 | MGnify/ENA primary metagenome ERZ1699650 (study PRJEB42348, sample SAMEA6618698) | metagenome | isolation source: Polyester-degrading enrichment culture growing on monomer terephthalic acid, Te | collected 2019-05-17 ... | reverse complement strand
GATTACAGGAAGTCACCCATAGGTATGGTCGCGCGTCAACAACCTGACAAAGCCGACGCGTTCCATGATCCCCTTCAGATATGGATCACCCGGTCAAACGCATCCAGAACGCTTTCATGCATCATCTCGCTCAGGGTCGGATGCGGGAACACCGTCTCCATCAGGTCCGCGCCGGTGGTTTCAAGCCTCTGACCGACCACGAACCCCTGGATCAACTCGGTCACCTCGGCGCCGATCATATGCGCGCCCAGCAACTCGTCGGTCTTGGCATCGAACACGGTTTTGACCAGGCCCTGCGCCTCGCCAAGCGCAATGGCCTTGCCGTTGCCCTGGTAGGGAAAGCGCCCGACGCGCACCTCGTAACCTGCCGCCTTTGCCTGCGCCTCTGTCAGCCCGACACTGGCCACCTGCGGGGCGCAATAGGTGCAGCCCGCGATGGTTTCGGGCCTGAGCGGATGGACCTGCTGCCCAGCGATCATCTCGGCCACCATGACGCCTTCGTGGCTTGCCTTGTGCGCCAGCCAGGGCGCGCCGGCCAAGTCGCCAATCGCATAAAGCCCCGCGACCCCGGTGCGGCAATACTCATCGGTGACGACATGGCTGCTTTCGACCTGCACGCCCAGGGCCTCAAGATCCAGCCCCTCGACATTGCCGGTGATGCCCACCGCCGAGATGACGGTGTCGAAGACTTCGGCCCGGGTGTCACCAGCGGTTTCGATATATGCCGTGACCTTGCCATCCTGCCGGTCCAGTCCCGTCACCTTCGTGTCTGCGAGGATCGTCATTCCCCGTTTGACAAAGGCCTTGCGCGCCAGCTCCGAGATCTCGGCGTCTTCCGCCGGAAGCACCCGGTCCATCACTTCCACCACCGTCACATCGGCGCCGATGCTGTTGTAGAAGCTGGCGAACTCGATGCCGATGGCACCCGATCCGATCACCAAGAGCTTTTTCGGCTCATGCGGGGGCGACAGGGCGTGCTTGTAGGTCCAGACGGATTTGCCGTCTGCCGCCAGCCCGGGCAATTCACGCGCCCGCGCGCCGGTGGCTAGCACGATGTGATCGGCCTGAAGGCGCTGCTCGCCGCCCTGCCCGGTGACGACCACCCGGCCTTCTCCGGCCAGGCGGGCCTCCCCCATGATGCTGGTGATCCCGTTCTTGCGGAACAGAAACCCGATGCCGTCCGACAATTGCCCGGCAATGCCGCGCGACCGCTGGATGATGGCGTCCAGGTCGTGCGTCGCCCCGTCAATCCGCAGGCCGAACTCCCCGGCGCGCTGTGCCAGGTGCAAAACCTCGGCCGAGCGCAGCATGGCCTTGGTCGGAATGCAGCCCCAGTTCAAGCAGATGCCGCCAAGGTGTTCGCGCTCGATGCAGGCGACCTTCAGCCCCAGTTGTGCGCCGCGGATCGCGGCCACGTAGCCGCCCGGACCGGCGCCGATCACGATCATGTCAAAGTGCTGTTCGGACATCGTCTTCTCCTGAAATTGCCGGAAATCCTTGCCGCGACCGGATCACAGCGGCGAGGCCGGGGTGCGGTGCATCGTGAGGATCTGGTTTTTCGGCTTGTCGAGCAGCCGCATGACGGTGGGCTTCATGTTGGCCAGCCATTCTTCGTCTTCGTAGACGGCCTTGTAGAGCGCCTCGCGCGCGGCATCGTCCTTGAAACTGCGGATCCAGGTAAAGACCGACGGGTCTTCGGCGCCGCGGAACATGGCATGCACTTTCATGCCGCGCGCGGTCACGAAGGGCACGACGCGCTCTTCCATGAAGGTGACCCATTCATCCATGCCATTGTCCTTGATGCGATAGGTGCGAATTTCAAAGAGGTCCATTGATGTCTCCATTGGTGAAATCGGGATATGCGGCGCGCGGCATGGTCAGCCGACCTTGGGCGCCGTGGCGGCCGTCGTCCGGTCGTATGCGTCCTTGGCCGGGGTCCGGGGGCCGGGGGGAAAGCCCTCGGGCGCGGGGCGAGACCCGCATTCGACGAAGGCGCGGATCTTGCAGGACGCGCAGACATCCGGATCGACCTGGTTGACCACGGCGGCGATGGCGCCGGCCTTGTTGGGGTGCAGGTTCGCCTCGTCCAGCAGGTCAAACAGGCGCATGCGCTTCAACGCGGTGACGGTGTCCTTGTAGGCAATCACCAGGTGGAAATCACCGCCCTGGGCGCGGGTCTTGCGGATCTCCTGGGCGAGGAAGTCGACACCGGAGAAATCGACCTTGCCCTGCCCCTTGAGCACGAGCACCTTGAGCGTGCGGCCGGGAAACAGCGCGTCGAAACGGCGGAATTCCTGTTCGACATGCTCGACCGAGCCAAAGAACACCGGGCCCTCGATGCGCAGCACCATGATCGCCGGGCATTGTTCAAGGTCATGAAACAGCGCCCCGCGCAGGACCCGCCGACCGTCGTGGATCAGCGGCGCGATGGCGGCCACGTGGGGCCGCGCGCTGCGATGCAGGAAAGTGACCAGAGAGGCCACGACGCCGACGAAGATCGCGTTTTCCAATTCGCTCAGGGTGCCCGCAAGGAAGGTCAGGCCCAGGATCACCGTCTCGCTCCGGCTGCCGCGCAGGATATGGCGGATCTCGGCAAAGCTGATCAGCCGCCAGGCGACATACATGATGATGCCTGCCATCGCGGACTTGGGGATGCGGTCGACATAAGGCGCGATCAGAAAGAGCAGCAGCAACAGGAACACGGCGGCAAAGATCGCCGACATCGGCGTGCGCGCACCGGATTCCGCGTTCAGGCCTGAGCGGGTGAAGGACCCGGACCCCGCGTAGGCCTGAAAAAAGCCCGCCACCGTGTTGGACAGGCCCTGCCCGACGATTTCCTGGTTGGCATCATAGGGCTCGCGTCGGCGCATGGCGAAGGACCGGCCGATGCTGATCGCCTCGAGCAGGCCGACAAAGGCAATTGACAAGGCCGCCGGCAACAGGTCGCCGATCTGGGCCAGGGTGACATCGGGCGGCGCAAACCGCGGCACGATCGACGGCAGCGGGGCGAACATGGCAATGCCCGCCTCTTCGGCCCCGAGGAACGCGCCGGCGAAGATGCCTGCCACCAGAGCCAGGAGATAGGAGGGTAGCCTGGGCGACAGGCGCTGCGCCAGAAGGATCGTGCCGAGGGCCACCAGGGCGATCGCCAGCGCGGTCGGGTTGACTTGATCCACGTGGTCGACCACCCGCAGGACGCGCTCGATCACGCCACCGCCGCTTTCAACCGCAATGCCAAGCACGCCGCCCAGCTGCGAGGCGGCAATCAGCAGGGCCGCCGCCGCGGTAAAGCCCACCATGACCGAGTGCGAGATAAACGAGATGACGCCGCCCAGCCGAAACACCCCGGCCATCAGCTGGAACAGCCCGGCGAGGATGGTCAGCGTCAGGGCGAACTGGACATAGACCGGCGTGCCCGGCGGCGTCAGCTGGGTCAGCGAGGCGAACATTACGGCCGAAATCGCCGTTGTCGGGCCCGAGACCATCACCATCGACGAGCCCCAGAGCGCGGCAATCACCGGGGTGATCATCGCGGTGAACAGCCCGTATTCCGGTGGAAGTCCGGCGATCACCGCAAAAGCCACGCCTTGTGGCAGCACGATGGCCGCATTGGTCAGCCCGGCAACGGCGTCGCTGCGCAGCGTCTTGCGCGACACGGCCGCAAACCAGGGACGCCGCGGGCCCAGCATGGCGGCCAAACCCCAGGTGCTCATCCGCAAGCCCCCCGTGGGAACGGCCCGGTGCGATCCCGTTCCGGGCCTATTTTGCAGTTTCATCGAATATCCCAAGGCATTCCGGGCGTGGCGGCACGACAAGCCCCGGCTGCTGCGGCAGGGCAACACAGCCCTCCAATATCGCCAGAGCGTCGCCGCAAAGATCGCTGCGCAGCGGATTCTCGTTGACGTCCATTTCGCAGACCGAGTCAGCGCCAAGTACTGCGCTGATCGACAGCGCGGCGACCTGTCCGACGGCGGTGCCCATGAAATGCGGCCAAAGCTGCACGCCCTCGGGCAGCGCTGCGGCAAGGTCCAGCGCGCCCGAGATCCCGCCCCATTTGGCCACGTCCGGTTGCAGGACTGTCACGCCCGCCCCGGCCATGGCGAGGAAGTTCTCCTGCCCGTAGATATTCTCACCCGCGGCCAGCGGGATCGTCGTGGCCCTTGCCAGCGTCTCCCACTTGGCAAGCGGCAAGTTGGCGGGCATCGGCTCTTCGGCGAAATGCAGATCGTAGTCTTCCAGCCGGTTCAGCATCGCGGTGGCGCGCGCGACATCCCAACACTGGTTGGCGTCGATCATCAGGCGCCCGCCCTCGGGCAGCAAACCGTGGGCGCGCCCTACAAAGGCGCAATCGGCCTCGTCGCCGAACCCCAGCTTGAGCTTGAAGAAACGCTGGCCGCTTTGCCCGTGCCTGTCGAGCATCGTCTCAAGATCGTCGCGGTTGAGCGAACTGGCATAGCTTTGGGCGAGGTCCGTCCCCTGCATCTGCGCGGCAAAGCTGCGTCCGGCACTGCGCAGGGCGAGATCCCAAAGCGCCATGTCGACCCCGGCAAGGATGTGTTCAAAGACCTCGCGCTGGCCGATATGCAGGAAATAGACCGACAGCTTGCGCCGCAGATGCGCCGTCACCTCGCGCGGGTCGCAGAAGGAAACGCCCGCCAGGTGCGGCACCACCACGTCCTGGATCAGGTGCATCTTGTGCATGTTGGCGCGTGGCGGGAAGTTCGCCCAGACCTCGCCCCAGCCGACGCAGCCCGCGCTGTCCCGGAGCGAGATCAGCAAGGCGGGCCGCGTCGGCATGACACCCAGCGCCATGGAGGGGCTGACCCCGCCACTGGCGCGCAGGGGATACAGCCCGACGGTGTCCAGCGTCAGGGAACCGGTGAAACCTGTCTGTTCGGGGGCAAAAGCGGGCTGTGTCATGGCTTACCAGGTCACGTAAGCGGCATGTTCGGAGGTGTAGAAGTTCACCGCCGTCGGACCGACCGAATAGGCCCCGACACCCGAGTTCTTGACCCCGCCGAACGGCATGTTGTTGTCCGGGATGGTGCCGTGGTTGACGTGCATCATACCGTTGCGGCTTTCGCGCAGGAACCGCTGGACAAGGGCGTTGGTGTTGGAAAACAGGGCCGAGGTCAGGCCGAACTCGGTGCCGTTGAGCATCTCCATTGCCTGGTCGAAGGTGTCGTAGTCCAACACCGACAGGACCGGACCGAAGATCTCGACCTGCCCCGCCGTGCTTTGGTGCGCGACATCGCCCAGGATCGTCGGCCGGAAAAAATAGCCGCCCTCTCGCCCGGCGCCCTCGACCGCCGTGCCACCGGCCAGCGGCTGTGCGCCTTCTTCGATCGCCTTGGCCGTCGCGGCACAGACGCCTTCCCAATGCGGCAGGTTGCACAGCGGCCCCATCTGGACCCCGTCCTGCATCCCGTTGCCCAGTACGATGGCCTCGGCGCGCTCGGCCAGCAGGGCGCTTGCCTCTTTCGCCAGATCGCGTTGCACCAGAACGCGGCTGATCGCGGTGCAGCGCTGGCCACCGGTTTGAAAGGCCGCACCGGCGATCTGCTGGATCGCGCCGGCAAGATCGTCGGTGTCATTGACGATCACCGCGTTCTTTCCGCCCAGTTCCAGCTGCGCCGGGATCAGGTTCTGCGCGGCAGCGCCATAGACAAGCCGCCCGACCTCGACCGACCCGGTAAAGCTGACGCCCTGCATGTCGCCCTTGGCGATCACCTCGCTGGCGGAACGACCGCTGATCATGGCGTTCTGGTAGAGGTCGGCGGGAAAAATCTCGCGGGCGATCTCTTCGAGGATGAATGAAGCCGCAGGCGTGAATTGCGACGGCTTCATGATCACCGCGTTGCCAAAGGCAATCGCCGGGCACAGCTTGCGCAGCGGGGTCATCGCCGGGAAATTCCACGGACTAATGCAGAAGATCACGCCGCGCGGGCGGCGCAGGATCTGGTTCGAGAAGCCGGGCCGCCCGTCGGCGATGGCGGTGGCGCCCATCCGCGCGGCCTCGCCCACCATGAAGCGGCCCTCGGCACAGCCCTTGAGGATTTCGGCCCTGGCCTCGGCCAGGATCTTGCCTTGTTCCAGCGTGATCGCCTCGGCGATCTCGTCGACACGCGAGACGACAGCGTCGAGGAACGCATCCAGCCGCTGGCCGCGTTCCAGCCCTGGCACCCGGGCCCAATCGGCGGCGGCGGCGTTGGCACGGGCGATGATGGCCTGGGTTTCGGCCTCGTCCGGGATGGCATAGCGGCCCACCGCTTCGGAGGGGGCCGCGGGGTTGTGGGTGTCATAGGTCCGGTCGGACCCCTTGGCGTAATCGTATCGTGCGGTCATGTCACGGTCCTTCATCAAGATGTCAGCGTTGATCACAGCGGGCGACGGGCCAGGGAAAAGGTCTGGCCCGTGGGTCCGCCGATGGGCATGGCGATCAGCCAGAAGGCAAGGTCGGCCACCTCATCGGGGTGTTTCACGCGCTCCCACTTGGGCAGGCCGTTGGGCACCTCGGCCTTGTATTTCTCCAGCAGGGCCTCGGGGGTGGAGCGATTGGCCGGGTCCTCTCGGCTGAAGGTGGTGGTGGCGACCGGGCCGGGAATAATGTTGTTCACGTCGATCTTGCGCGGCCAGAGTTCGTTGGCGAGGCAGCCGGTAAAGATATGCAGCCCCGCCTTGGCGACGTGGTAGGACGCAGCGTCGTTGCCCGGGTTGAGACCCTTGCCGGACGAAAAGTTGATGATCTTGCCGCCCTCGTTCATCCCCTCCAGCAGGTAGCGAGTGACGAGGTAGGGGGCGTGCAGGTTGATGGTGACGTTCTTGATCCAGGTGTCCGGATCGCTTTCCGCAACGGTGCCGAGATCAAGGTAAACGCCAGCGTTGTTTACCAGGATGTCGATCTTGCCGAAGGTCTTCAACACCGCGTCGCAAAAGGCCTTGGTGCTGACCTGGTCTGACAGGTCGGTTTCGACGGCCAGGCATTTCCGGCCCAGCGCGTCTACTGCGGCCCGGACGTCATCCAGGTCGGCGCGGGTGCGGGCGCAGATGGCAATATCGGCGCCTTCGCGGGCAAGTCGTTCCACAATGGACCGGCCGATGCCGCGGGCGCCACCGGTGATGACGGCGGTTTTGCCAAGAAGGGGCGTCTGTGATGTCATGTCTGTGTCCAGTTCCTGTCTGAGCGCGCGGTCGCGGGGCGGCCCAGCGCTCGGGTCGTTTTGCAATAGCTGCCCTGTGGCCCGGGGCGGGGTCAGCGCCCGGGCCAGCATTCAGTGTCTCGGTCTTTCACGGTCGTTGGGTCAGTTGACCTCGATCGCACTGGGCAGCAGCACCTTTTCAAGATGCTCCTTGGCCTCGGCATGGGTGACCCAATCCGGTGGCGGGAAGTTCGCCGACATCTCCCAATCGTCGCCGGTGGCCTTCATGTGGGCATCCAGCTGTTCGTCGAAACGGTCCATCATCGCCGCATAGGCCGGGTCGTCGACCAAGTTGTTCTGTTCGTCCCGGTCGGCGCGTTCGTCGAACAAAAGGACGCGCCGGTCCTTGTGGCGCATGTAAAGCCAGTCCTTGGTGCGAATGCCCCGCTCGGCGAAGGGCGCGAATTCATGCGGGTTGCCGCCGGTGTGCTTGAACACCTGGAACCAGATCGCGTCGCGGGCCTCGTCAGCCTCGCCGTCCAGCACCTTGAGATAGCTTTCACCGTCGATGCCCTCGGGGATCTCCGCGCCGATCAGATCGAGCAGCGTGGGCATCATGTCGGGGCCGACATCGACCATCGCCTCGGACTTGTGCGGTTTGAACCGCGCCGGGTAGCGGACGATGAAGGGCACATGCATCGCGGCGCGATAGGCCTGGTTCTTGATGCCGCAATAGTGGCCGTGCTGGCCGCACATGTCGCCATGATCGCTGAAGAACAGGATCACGGTGTTGTCGGCCACGCCCTGGCGGTCCAACTCGTTGAGGATGCGGCCCAGGTTCCAGTCGATATTGTGAATCATGCCATAGTATTCGGCGATGAACCGGCGGATGTCCTCTTCGGTTTCCGGCTCGCCCTTGGGAATGGTCTCATAGCGCGCGTGGCTGGTGTGGCCGGATCGCGGATCGCCGCCGCACCAGACCTCGTTGCGGATGTGCTGGAACCTTCGTTGCAGGGCCATGTCGGGCACGCCCGGCGGCAATGGCACCTCTTCGGGGCGGTAGACGTGGCGCAGGTACTCGGGCACGTCCATCGGGAAGTGCGGCGGGCCATAGCTGACATAACCGATCCAGGGTTTGTCGTCCTCCGCGGTCGAGGCCTCGGAGATGAAGTCGATCAACTGGTCGGTCTGGTAATCCGGCTCGTAGCGTTTCGAGTGATAGGCTTGGCCCGCATCGTCGTAATAGATCGACGACATGTAATCATGACCCCGGTTGAAGCCGATGAAATGATCCCAGCCAAAACGCCGTTCCGGCGGCACGAATCCCGGTTTCGGCCCGCCTTCCAGGTGCCATTTGCCGATATAGCCGGTGCGATACCCGGCCTGTTTCATCAGGTCGGCAAGGAAGGTCTGGTCGCCCCTCAGCGGAAAGTGGTTCTGGATCATGCCGTGGTTCTGGGCATACTTGCCTGTCATCACCGAGGCACGGAACGGACAGCAGATGGGAAACGAGGTATACGCTTCGGTGAACTGCACGCCCTCGCGCGCGAGCCGGTCGATTTGCGGCGTCCTGATCACCGGGTTGCCGGCACAGCCCATGGCATCATAGCGCATCTGGTCGGCATAGATCAGAAGGATGTTGGGTTTGTCGGTCATGAGTCTTCGACCTTTCCTGCGTTGCGTTTTTTGACCCAGTCCATGATCGGGCCCCAGAGGATTGTGAGGATCAGCGCGGCGTAGATGCTCAGGCCGATCGGCGTGTTGAAGAATTCGCGGATGCTGCCGTCGGCGATGGTGATCGACTGGCGCAGCGCGTTTTCGAGGATGTGCCCGAGGACAAAGCCGATCGACAGCGGCGCGATCGAATAGCCCAGCTTGCGCACCACGTAGCCCAGGACCCCCGCGGCCAGCAAAACTCCGACCTGGAAAATGCTGTTGGAGACCGCGTAGATGCCGGTCACAGACAAGAGAAGGACCGTGGGCACGATCACCGTCATCGGCACCATGATCAGCTTGGCCGCGAACCGGATCGTGATCAGTCCGATGAACAGGAGCAGGATGTTGATCAGGAACAAGCCCAGGAACAACGAGAACATGATGTCGGGGCGTTCCTCGAACAGGGTCGGCCCCGGGGCCAGCCCCTGGATCAGGAAGGCCCCCAGCAGGACCGCCGCCGCCGGGCTGCCGGGCACGCCCAGTGTCAACGTCGGGATCAACGCGCCGCCGACGGTGGCGTTGTTGGCGGTTTCCGGGGCGACGACGCCGTCCGGGATGCCGGTGCCGAACTTTTCGGGATGCTTCGACCGGCGCTTTTCCTCGGCATAGGCAAAGAACGCGGCCACCGCGGCGCCTTCGCCAGGGATGATGCCAATGACCGTCCCGATCAGCGAGGACCGCATCAGGTTGCCCTTGAGCTTCTTCAGGGTTTTGGCACCGGGCAAGTTCACCACCAGGCTTTCGTGGTCGAACCTGATCTTTTCCAGCGCGCGTTCAGCGCCGATCAGAACTTCGGAGACGGCAAACAGACCAACCAGGAACGGCACCAGCGGGATGCCTTCGTAAAGGTGGTAGGTGCCGAAGGTATAGCGCTCGGCGCCATTCAACTCGTCAAGGCCCCAGGTGGTCAGGAAAATGCCGAGCGCGCCCATGAGCAGACCCTTGGTCATGCTGGTCCCGGCGACGCGGACCACGACCACCAGCCCGAAGATCGAGATGGCGAGGAATTCGCGAGGGCCGAACTTGATCGCGACCTGTGCCAGAAGCGGCGCAATGAACGCCAAGCAGACCACGCTGACCAGACCACCGATAACCGACCCGGTGAGCGATAGCCCAAGCGCTTCGCCGCCCCGGCCTTGCTTGAACATCGCGTTGCCGTCCATGACCGTCGCAATGGCGGCCCCGGTGCCGGGGATGCCGACGGCAACGGCCGAGATCGACCCGCCGTAGATAGCAGCATTGTAGATCGCCAGCAGCAGCACCAGCGAGGGCACCGGCTCCATGTAGAAGGTGAAGGGCAACGCCAGCGCGATGGCGATCGGCGGGCCGAGCCCGGGAAGGATGCCGATCACCAGCCCGAGGATCAGGCCAAGAACCAGCATCAGGATGGTGAAGGGATCGGCAAGATTGGCAAAGGCCGTCCCGATGGCTGCAAGTTCAAACATCAGAATTGTGTCCCCAACAGCTGGGTGAAGATCAGGTAGACACCGCCCGCCAAGGCCAGGACCACGGCATAGATCACCGGGTTGCGCTCGCCCATGGCGAGCAGAGTGGCAGGGCCGAGAAAGACCGCCATGGCCTCGAAGCTCCAGTGCTGCCAGATCACGTAACCGCAGATCACCATCACCAGCGTGGCCAGCCCGCGCAGGGCGGCCCGGGGCGATTCATAAAGGTGGTCAGGCTCATCCTCGCTGGCGCGGCCCTTGACGATGTAGGTCACCAGGACCAGCACCGCGCAGATCGCCAGCCCGGCCAGCAGGAGCTGGGGAAAGAACCGCGACGGCAGGCCCGATGCCGCCAGCAGACCGGCGGCTTCAAACCCCTGGGCAACCCAGGCGAACCAGCCGGAAGCGGCGATGATGAGCACCGCGAAGATGATATTTGCAAGTCGCTGAGACAACATGTGGTTTCTCCGCGTGAGGTGTCCGAAAAGCATTCGACAGGAAGGCATTGAACAGGCCGGTGCCGGGCACGCGTGACACGCGCGCGGCACCGGGATGGACGGGCTACTTCTTCAGAAGACCCAACCCATCGAGGAGCGGTGAATACAGATCGATGCCGTCTTGGATCAGCGCCTTAACGTCATCCGGCCCATGCGCCCAGACCCAGCCGACGCTCTTGGGCAACTTGGCGACTTCCTCTGGGGCGTTGATCGCTTGGGCGGCCTCCAACAGCCGGTCGACGATTTCGGGCGGGGTGCCGGCCTTCACTGCAAAGCCCGCATGGACCCAGACCCCGGCCTCCTTGCCCGGAAAGGCTTCTTCAACGGTGCGCACACCGGGCAAGTCCGTTTCGAAATAGGGCTGGCGGTTGTTGTCGAGGATGATCAGCGGGCGGACATCATCGCCGAACTGATGCATCGAGGCCACCTGCCCCACGGCCACGTCGACCTGGCCACCGATCAAGCCGGTCAGGGTTGCTGGCACGGTTTTCAAGGCAATGGTCTTGAACTCAAGGTCAAACTCGTTGGCCAGCTGCACTGCGCTCAGGTTCGGCGGCGCCCCCAGGTTGTTGACCCCCATGGCCATCTTCTTGTCCTTTGCGGCTGCGATGAAGTCCTCGAAGGTTTCGTAAGGGCTGTCCTTGCTGACATAGAGGGCGTTGGAGGCCGAGTTGCCCGCGTAGAGCGGAATGAAATCATCCAGCGGCGAATAGGGCACCTTGCGCGTCAGGGGAACGACCATGAAATTGGGCGGTGCCCAGTTGAGAACCGTGTATCCGTCGGCGGGCGCTTCCAGGACACTCATTGTGGCGGGGATATGTGCGCCGCCCGGCTTGTTGATGATGTTGACCGGCACGCCAAGCTCGCGACTGAGCACATCGGCGTTCATCCGCGCGACGATATCGGCATTGCCACCCGCGGCAAAGGAAACAACCACGTTGATCGGTTTCTCTGGATATTCGGCCAGCGCAGCGCCTGCACCCAGGCCAAGCGCGGCAAGTGTGGCCGCGGCAAGTGTCATGAGCTTCATCGTTCTCTCCTCCCGAGATTCCGCCCCATAAGTACCAAAGGGCTAGATGTCTGTACCATTGGTTATGTGTCGCGCTCTGTCAAGCTGTTTTTCCGGCCCGAAATACCGATCCGGTGAAAAGTGTTTGGACTGCGACCCTTGCCTTCTCGCCCTTGACGCGTCTGATTACATAGGTCTAGAACTCTGGAAGTATAATTGATTCGCGCCGGCATCTTGCAAAGCGCATTGCATTGCCGGCCCGCTGCATGCCCGCCCATCCGCATGGGGCACGGGCCGGAGGAGAACCACGATATGACCAATGACAAAAAAACAGCCGTGATCACCGGGGCATCCGGCATGATCGGTACCTGCGTGGCAAAGCGCCTCGCCCAGGACAACTGGCGCCTGCATCTGGTCGACATCGACGCCGCGCGGCTCGAAACGCTGGCCGCAGAGCTGCCGCAAGACACGACCTGGCACGAAAGCCGCCTGGGGAATGCCGCCGCCTGTGGCGCGTCCATCGAGGGCGCAGGCCCGCGCATTGACGGGCTGGTCCACCTGGCGGGGATCTTCGTCAGCCACGATCTGACCCCGGACAGCCGCGAAACCTACGACGCCACGCTTCAGAACAACGCGACAAACGCTTATGATCTGGTGACGGCGGCCCTTCCCCGAATGCCCAGGGGCAGCGCCTTTGTCTTTACCTCATCGCTTGGCTTCAACCGGGGAAACATCGACCAGGTGGCCTATTCCATGGCCAAGGGCGCCATCGTCGGCCTGACCCGCGCCCTGTCGCGTCGGCTGGGCCCGGACGGCATTCGCGCCAATGCCATCGCCCCCGGCATCATCGAAAGCACCATGATCGCCGCGCTGATCGAGACCCGCGGCAAGGACACGCTCCTGGCACCGATCCCGCTGGGACGTTTCGGACAACCGCAGGAGATGGCCGGTGCCGTGTCGTTCCTGCTGTCCGAGGACGCGTCGTACATCACCGGTCAGGTGCTCAACATCGATGGCGGCATCGTCAACGGATGACAAGATTTTACAGGAGGAAACCCTAATGCCAACGTCAGTTGTATTCCCCAAGGCCAGTCTGGAAAAGACCAGCGGGGAAATCGCGGCCTGGAGCGTATCGGCCGGAGACAAGGTGTCGGCCGGAGAGGTTCTGTTCGAGGTCGAGGATGACAAGGCGACCGTCGAGGTCGACAGCCCGGCCGATGGCTTTATCGGACGGCTGGCCGAGATCGGAGAAGAGATCGACGTCGGCGAGGTTGTCGCGACGATCTATGACACCCGCGAAGAGATGGAAGCCGAAGCCGCCGCGCCTGGTGGGTCTGCAGAAGCACCGGTCGCGCCTGCGGCAGAGGTTTCCGCCGCTGTGGCGCCTGCACCGGTGCAACCGTCCGCCGCGCCCTCGGGCAAGGTGAAATCGACCCCGCTGGCCCGCCGGATCGCACGTGACAACGGCGTCGATGTGGCAACGCTGACCGGTTCGGGGCCGAACGGTCGGGTGCAGAAACGCGACGTGCTGCAGGCAATGGACCAAGCCCCTGCGGCCCCTGCCCCAGCACTTGTCGCCCCTGCCTCGGTCGCGCCGCCGCCTGTCGCGCCCGCTCCGGTCGACTCACCCTCGGACAGCTCCGCGCCGCTGAATGCTGTCTGGTATCAGAAGGGCGAAGGCGCGCCGGTGGTTTTCCTGCACGGCTTCGGCGCCGATGTCACCTCCTGGGGTGGCTTGCTGTCCGGTGCGCGCTACGACTTCCCGGCCATCGCCCTGGACCTGCCCTGCCACGGCGGATCGAGCCCTGACCTGCCCGCGGATCTCGACGCGATCGCCGCCCGGGTCGAGGCGACCCTGCAGGCCGAAGGCATCACCGAGGCCAGCATCGCCGCGCATTCCTTTGGCGCTGCGGTGGCGGCGCGCCTTGCCACCCGCGGCGTTCTGCGCATCCGCTCGTTGTGCCTGTTTGCGCCCGCCGGACTGTCGCCGGAAATCAACCCCGGGTTCGTGTCGGCCATGATGCGCGCCCGCAGCCGCGAAGCCCTGCAACCCTGGCTGGTGCAACTGGTGGACGACGCGCGTCTGATCAGCGAGATCTTCCTCGAACGATCGGTCGCGGCCCGCGCCTCCGACACGGCGTTCGAGGCGCTGCAACGCTTTGGTCAGCAGTTCTTCCCCGACGGCACCCAACGCTTTGACGTGACCGCTGATCTCGCCGGATATCTTGGCCCGGTCCGGGTCATCTATGGCCGACAGGACCGCATCCTGCCCGTCTCTGCCACGCGCAACCTTCCGGGCAATGTCGCCTTGCACCTGTGGGATCGCTGCGGACACATGCCGCACTTCGAACACCGGCGCGACGCGCTGCGCATTCTTGAAGAAGTCCGGCGCAGCGCCTGACCCCACTGACATACTCAAAAAGGACACCCAATGGCAAAGCGCAAGAAACTGGCCCCCGAAACTCTCTGGATCGAGCTGGAATCCTCGATGGTGGATTGGAAGAACACCGATCCACGCAAGCTGGTGCAATGGTATTGCCAGATGCTGCTGGTGCGGCGGTTCGAGGAAAAGCTGCTCGAACTGGACAAGCTGGGCCTGATCCACGGGCCGGCCCATGCCAGCATCGGGCAGGAGGTCGGGGCCGTCGGGGCCATGTCCGTCCTCACCAAGGGCGACACCATGAACGGCACCCACCGGGCCCACCACCAGGTGCTGCTGAAGCTGATCACGGCGGTCACGCCCGACGGCTTCGACCCGATCAACGATGACTTCACGCCTGAGATGAACGATACCGTCTATCGCTTCATGGCCGAGATCCTCGGGCTGGCGCCGGGCTATTGCGGCGGGCGCGGCGGCTCGATGCACATGCGCTATGCAGAGGCCGGCGTCATGGGCACATCAGCAATTGTCGGCGGCAACCCGCCCCAGGCGGCGGGCTATGGCCTGGCCGACAAGATCCTCGGCCGCGACAATGTCTCGGTCGCCTTCTTCGGAGATGGCTCGACCCAGAACGGCGCCAGCTACGAAGCGATCAACATTGCCGGGGCGCATGGGCTTCCGACGATCTTCTTCATCGAAAACAACATGATGGGCGTCTCGACACGGCTGGAAGAGGTCACCCGCGAGACCCGGCTGTCGTCGCGCGGCGCCATGCTGGGCGTGCCCTCGATCCGGGTCGACGGCATGGACATCGTCGCGGTGCACCTCGCCATGCAGGAAGCGCGCGAGATCATTTCCCGCGGCGAGGGCCCGGTTGTGGTCGAGGCCATGGTCTATCGCCATTTCCACCAGTCCAGCGACAAGCTGGGCAGCGACCTGGGCTATCGCACCAAGGAAGAAGAGGCCGAATGGTGGGCCAAGGACGGCGTGCTGCGCACCGAGGCGCGGCTGCGGGAAATGGGCCTGCTGGACGACGCGACCTTTGCGCGTATCAACGATCTTGTCTCCGGCAGCGTTCTTTCGGCGGCCAAACAGGTGACCGAGACCAAGCCGGGCAGCAACGCGCTGCAAATCCGCGAAAGCCTCTGGCCCGATCCTGAGACCGTCGACAGCGGCATCCTCGGCGACCTGAGCGAAATGCAGGACGCGCAATTCCTCGATCACGCGGACCTGCCCAACCTCGAAACCGAAAAGGTCAAGCTGGTCACCGCCGCCTCGGAGGTGCTGGTCAGCGCGATGCAGCGCGACCCCACCATCGTGATCTACGGCGAAGACGTGCACAAGATGCGCGGCGGCGTCAGCGGCATGACCAAGGGCGTGATCGAGACCTTCCCCGACCGCATCATGCCCATGCCCATCGCCGAGAACGGCTTTACCGGCCTTGCCCTGGGGGCGGCGCTGAACGGGCTGCGCCCGGTGGCCGAGATCATGTTCGGTGATTTCTGCTTTACCGCCGCCGACCAGATCGCCCATGGCGCGGGCAAGGCGCGGCACATGTTCGGCGGCGACTTCCCGGTACCGGTTGTGCTGCGGGTGCGGATCGCGCCGCATACCGGCTATGGATCGCAGCATTCCTGCGACCCGTCGGCGCTGTTCGACCTGTTCCCCGGCTGGCGCATCTTCTCGCCGACAACGGCCTTTGACTATATCGGCATGATGAACGCGGCGCTGCGCTGCAACGATCCCGTGGCGATCATCGAGCATACCGGCCTCTACCAGAAGTCGCACCTGGTGCCCAAGGGCAACCGCGACTACTGCATCCCCTTCGGCAAGGCCCATGTGGTGCGCCCGGGCTCGGCCTGCACCGTGCTGGCGACCTCGACCATGGTCGAAGCCTCGGTGAAGGCCGCAAAAGAAGCGGATATCGATGCCGAGGTGATTGACGTGCGCAACACCGATGTGCACGGCCTCGACTGGGACCTGATCGGCGCATCCATCGCCAAAACCGGCCGAGTGATGATTGCCGAGGAAACCGCAAGCAGCATGTCGCTCGCAGGCCGCTGGGCCGGCGAGATACAGGAACGTTTCTTCGACATGCTCGACTTCGAGGTGTTGCGCGTGACCGGCAGCCTTTCGGCGCCCACGGTGTCGCGCGTGCTGAACGAGGCGGCCATCGCGTCGAAGGACGACGTGGTGCGCGGCATGAAGCGGCTGACCAAATTCGCATAAAGCAGGGGCGTCAAAACAAGAAACCCCGGGTCAGGTTGTCCTGGCCCGGGGTTTTTTCTTGCAGGCGCACCGCACCGGACCCTGGCCGGGCTAGACCGGATCGTCGGGAATCGCAAAGTCGATTTCAAGCTCCAGAAGGTCGCCGGGATAGGTCAGCAGCGCGGAATAAACGAGCTTGCCGCCCTCGTCGAAGAACTGGCGATAGACCCGGAAGACCGCGGAATTCACGGTGATGTTAAGGGTTTGCGCCATTTCGAATCCGGCATAGGAGATCGTGATCTTCTGTTTTGCCGAGGCGGTGCCGATACCGAGATCGCGCAACACGGCCACTGCGATTTCCTTGGCAAAACGCTCCGGCGCTCTGCGGAAGATGTCGTCGCGCAGGTGCAGCTGGACCTGGCAGAAAGGTTTGCCGTCCTTCAGGTGCGTCCGGCTGATCAGCCGGTAGTCCTGGCCATCCTCCGTCACAAGCTCTGGTTCGGTCTCCATGTCCTGCACATCAACCTCGAGTTGCGCGACCATGGCATAGATCTGCGAGATATCGGCCCGCATTTGCAAAGTATGCCGGTTGGCAATGGGGACCTTGCGCACGAAGGTACCGCGGCCGGAGTGCCGCTCGATCAGCCCTTCTTCCTCCAGCGAGTTCATCGCCTGAATGATGGTCATGCGCGCCACGCCAAGGGTTTCCGTCAACTCGCGCAGCGCCGGAAGCTTGGCGCCATGCGGCAGTTCGCCCAGCTTGATTTGGTTGCGCAAGACCTCGGCGACCTCCGCATGCAAGGGTACGTCCTGTCTTCGCATGGACTGAAGGTTCATCTGTCGTCTCCGGCCCCAAGGTGATCAAGGTCTAGAACAGTGTACCAAGGTCCGACTTACGTATCAAGTGCGCGTCCGACTGTCGTTCATGCAGTTCCTGGGGATGACTTGGAGGATCAGGTGCCCGCTTGCCGCCAAAGCCGCAATGGACGAATCTCCCCTGATTCAGGCACAATTGAAAGTACCAATGCTCTGCCCCCTGAAAATTGGATCGATTGAATCTGGAGTTTTCAGCTAATCTTTCCTGGCTGGGAGAGGAGCGGAAACGCATGAAATCATCGAAATTCAAGGAAGCGCAGAAGGCGTTTATCCTGAAGCAGGGCGAGCAAGGTACGCCAGTGGCCGAGGCTGTTTGGAAACTGGACGCTGGAGACCGAGGGATGGCAGATTTTTCGGGTTTGACCATGCTGACAGGGCAAATGCATTCTGATTAGCCGGATCAGCCCGGGATCGCGGCCATCAGGCGGCGGATGCCAATCAACGAGCCCATCCGCTTGATGTTGTAGGCAAAGACGTTCAGCGCCATCTCGGCGCGGACGTTCTTCATTTCTCTTGTTAGGAAATGCGTTGCACCCATCCAGGCCTTGATCGTGCCGAAGGGATGCTCGACGGTGCAGCGCCGGAGCGTCATCGGGTCTTCGTTGCCAGTTAGTCGGGTCTGCATGTCTTCGACCAGGCGCTCGTGTTCCCAACGCCGGATGCGGCGCTCCTTGCCAGTGGTGCAACGGCTTCTGACCGGGCTATCGCCGCAGTTTCCGGTCCAGTATCGTCGCATCTGCAAGCCGTCTTCCTCTCGTGTGTAGCGGTAGGTCAAGTCTTCCCCCGCGAGGCAGACGTAGACATCACGGTCTGCATCATACTTGAAATCCGCTTTCACAAGCCTGCCCTTCGAACGATTGCCCGAGGTCTCGGGCCGCGGCACGGTCGTGGTGATGCCGGCCTGATCGGCGACAAGGATTTCGGCACTGCTGAAGTAGCCCTTGTCCGCAATCGCATGCAGGTCGTCCCGGCCAAGTGCCTCCTTTGCCGCCTTGGCCATGGGGGCCAACTGGTCGCGGTCAAAACCCTTGTTGGTGACCTCATGCGCGACGATCAGATGGGTCTCGGTGTCGACCGCGCTTTGGACATTGTAGCCGACCAGCCCGCTCCTGCGGGCGCTGGTCGCCATGGCGCGGGCATCTGGGTCGGTCAGGGAAATCTGGCCATCCGGCGCCTGGGCCAGGGCTGCATCCATTGCCTTGAGCCGCGCGATTTCCTGTCGGATGCGCCCGTAGCGCTTGGCGAGATTGGCCACTTTCGTGGCCTGGCCCTCACCGTTCTCTTGTCGGTCGATCCGCACCATTTCGTCGATGTAGCGCTGGACGTCGGTCTCAAGATGCGTCAGCCGGCTGGCGATCTTGCGCTTGGTGAAGTTGTGATCGCGGTTGTTGACCGCCTTGAACTTGCTACCGTCGATCGCGACGCACGCTCCCTTCAACGTGCCGATCCGGCGACAGAGTTCGACGAACCGGGCGCAAGTCCGGCCGATGGCGGCGCTGTTGTCACGCCGGAAATCGGCAATGGTCTTGTGATCCGGCACCAATCGCCCGGTCAGCCACATCACCTCGACATTCCGCCCGGCCTCGCGTTCCAGCCGACGGCTGGAAGGGATGCGGTTCAAACAGCCGTAGATGAAGAGCTTGAGCAGAACCGCCGGATGATACCCGGGCCGTCCTGTCCGCGCGGGCGCATGTCGGGAGAAGCCCAGCCCGGCCAGATCGAGTTCATCGACGAAAAGGTCCACCGCACGGACCAGGTGATCCTCGCCGATCCAGTCCTCCAAACGCTCCGGAAAAAGCGTCGTCTGTTCCCGGTCGATCCCTTCGATGAAACCCGACATGCCTGCCCCCGTCTGCCTCGCTGAAGACTATCATGCCGCAGAGTTTCCACACAGCCTCGGCCGTCAGCAACCGTATGAAGAGGGATCTGGCGATCCGGGCGCTGGATATGGCAGTAGCTTTGCGGCAGCCGCCGGAGGGTTGCATTCACCACACGGATCATGGAACGCAAGGCGGATTCAACCGGTCGTCGCAACACCCCGTTGATGGAGGTGTAGATGACA
>ERZ1699650.156-NODE-156-length-19362-cov-11.625887_pt1 | contig 19362 bp, 15 predicted proteins | sample MGYA00581512_ERZ1699650 | MGnify/ENA primary metagenome ERZ1699650 (study PRJEB42348, sample SAMEA6618698) | metagenome | isolation source: Polyester-degrading enrichment culture growing on monomer terephthalic acid, Te | collected 2019-05-17 ... | reverse complement strand
CGATTTCCTTGACTTCAAAGGTCTTGTTGCCGCGGTAATAGGCGGCGGTGATGGTGCTCATCCGTTCATGTCCTCATGTGCTGCGTTCAATTTGTCCCAGTCGAATTCCACGCCGGTTCCGGGCGTGTCGGGGGCCACGGCCATGTGATCCTCGACCACCAGCGGACGGTGGGTGTAGTCGTCGATGGGGAAAGAGTGGACCTCGATCCAGCCGGGGTTGGGCTGCGCGGAGACCAGGCTGACGTGCAGCTCCTGCATCCCGTGGCTGCAGACCGGCATATCGTGCTTGCGGCTCAGCGCGGCCACCTGCAGCCAGCCGGTGATGCCGCCGCAATTGCTGGCGTCGGGCTGGATGAAGGCCAGCCGCGCATCGGCGAAGGCGTATTCGAATTCATGGATCGTGTGCAGGTTTTCCCCCATCGCCAACGGCATGCCAGTGGCATCGGAAATCCGGCCATAGCCCTTGTAGTCATCGGGGATCGTCGGCTCCTCGAACCAGGTCAGGTCATAGGGCGCAAAGGCCTGCGCCGCCTTGATCGCCTGATCCACGCTCATCGCATAATTGGCATCGACCATGAAGGCAATGTCCGGCCCGATCAACTCGCGCACCGCCTTGATGCGCGCGACATCATCGGCCAAATCGGGCTGGCCGATCTTGATCTTCACCCCGTTGAAGCCGCGTGCCAGGTAGCCGCGGATGCTGTCCAACAGCTTGGGCAGGGGAAAGTTCAGGTCGATCCCGCCGGCATAAGCGCGGCAGCGGTTGCCCGCACCGCCCGCCATCTTCCACAGCGGCTGGCCGGTGCGTTTGCCGCGCAGGTCCCACAGCCCGATGTCCACCGCCGAGATCGCAAAAGAGGCAACGCCGCCGCGCGCAACGTAATGCACATGCCATTGCATCGCCTCGTAAAGCGCTTCGACGTCTTCAGCGTCACGCCCCACCAGGAACGGCGCAAGATCATGGGTGATCATCGCCACGATCGCATGACCGCCGCGCCCGCCGGTATAGCTGTAGCCGGTGCCCTGGCTGCCGTCTTCCAGAGTCACCGTGGCGGTGATCAGCTCGAAATGCGTGTGATCGCCATGCTTGGCATCGCTCAGCACCTCGGCAAGCGGGACGTTGAACAGGCGCGCCTCGACGGATGTGATCTTGGTCATTGGGTGGCTCCCTTGGATCGGCTTGCCAGGTGGCTTTGCAGCAGGATCACGGCGAAGAGGAAACCTCCCCGTATGACCATCTGCCAATATGCGCTGAGGCTGATGACGCCCCGGCCATTTTCGAAGTTGAGGATGTTGAAGACCAGCCCGAGAAGCAAGGCCCCCGCGACCGTCGCGCCCACCGATCCCATGCCGCCAGTCAGCAGCGTGCCGCCGACCACGACCGAGGCGATGGCCGAAAGCTCCCATCCCACGCCCTCCAGCGGCTGGCCCGCGCCGAAGCCCGAGGCGAGGAAGACCCCCGCCAGCCCGCCGCAAGCACCGCTGAGCATGTAGACAAAGACCTTGGCGCGGTTCACGTCCAGCCCCATCATGGTCGAGGCATCCTCGCCCCCGCCGACGGCCAGCACCGTGCGGCCCAGCGAGGTGCGTTCCAGCACGATCCAGAGCGCCACGACAACCACGGCGGTGATGACGATGGTCCAGGGCAAAAGGTCAAAAGCCTTTTCCATCCCCAGCTTGGTGAAGTTCGAGCCCCAGTCGATGGAAATCGTCTGCGCGCCCGAGATCACCAGCGCCCCGCCCTTGGCCCCCAGCATGGTGGCCAGCGTGGCGATGAAAGGCGGGATGCGCAGGACCACGACGAACAGCGCGTTCACCCCGCCGATCGCCAGCCCGGCCAGCACCGCGCCGGGCAGCGCCACCTGGATGCCGTAAGGTGACAGGTAGGCCGCCACGACGGAGGTGAAGGCCGCGACCGAGCCGACCGAAAGGTCAATGCCGCCGGTCAGGATGACGAAGCACATGCCGACCGAGATCACGATGAACATCGCGTTGTAATTGAGGAAGGACGAGATGTTGTAGGCGCCGCCGAAATTCTCGTAGCGCATGAGGCCGAAGAGGATCATCGCGACCAGCGCCACCCAGACCCCGAAGGAATGCCCGCCGCCGCGCAGATAGCGGCGCAGATCGAATGCAGTGTTGTCCAGCATGGTTTACTCCTTGCGCGCCTGTTGCAGGTAAACGGCGGCGATGATGATGCCCGCCTTGGCGATCAGCGCGACCTCGTCGGCGATGCCATTGGCCAGCAGGGTGTATTTCACCAGTTGGATGATCACCGCGCCCAGCACCGCGCCAAAGATCGGTGCGCGTCCACCTTGCAGAAGGGTGCCACCCACAACCGCTGCGGCGATGGCGTCCAGCTCCATCAGGTTGCCAATGCGCGCGGCGTCCGAGGCCGAGTTGATCGCCACGACGATCAGCCCGGCGAGGCCCGAAAGCCCGCCGCAGATCACGTAAGCGCCGATCTTGACCCGGTGCACCGGAATGCCCGACAGCCGCGCCGCGCGTTCATTGCCGCCGACGGCCAGCAACTGCCGGCCAAAGACCGACCGCGTGACGACCCAGAACAGCACAACGGCGATCAGCAGCACCAGCCAGCCCTGGAACGGCAGGCCCAGCACTTTGCCGGTGCCAAGATAGCTGAACGACGGGTGGGTGAAAGTCTGCAGGTTGCCATTGGTCAACACCTGCGCCAGCCCGCGCCCTGAGATGAAGAAGATCAGCGTTGCCACGATGGGTTGCACGCCCAACACACTGACCAGCACGCCGTTGAAGACACCGCAGCACAGCGCCACGAGGATCGGCACCACGATGGCGGCCGCAAGACCCAGCCCGGGGTTGGCCGTGGCGAAATCCGACAGGAAGATCAGCGGCGCCAGCGCGCCCGAAAGCGCCATGATCGCGCCGACGCTGAGGTCGATGCCACCGGTGGCGATCACCAGCGTCATGCCCATGGCCACGATGGCGATGGTCGCCACCTGGCTGATGTTGACGAAAAGCGTCTGCGCCTGGAAGAAATTCGGCGTCACCGCCAGGTTGAACAGCACGATCACGACCAGCGCCAGCAAGGCGCCGTGGCGGGAGGGATCGAACCGCCCCCGCAATGTGGCAATGGCCTCGGTCACGCGGCGCTCCTTTCGTGATGATGTGCGATGGCATTGATCAGCGCGCCTTCGGTCACGCCGGGGTTCTGCAATTCGCTGACCGAGGTGCCATCCTGCAAGACGACGATGCGGTCGGCACCCTCCACCAACTCCTCGAATTCCGAGCTGATGAGCAGGACCGCCAGCCCCTCGGCCACCTGCTTGCGGATGATCGACTGGATCTCGAACTTGGCGCCCACGTCGACTCCGCGCGTGGGTTCATCGAGGATCAGGATCTCCGGCTCCAGCGCCAGCCAGCGGGCCAGCAGCACCTTTTGCTGATTGCCACCTGACAATTCGCGGATCGGCTGTTCCATGCCGGATGTCTTGATCTGCAAGGCCTCGATATAGTGCGACACGAGCCTTCGCTCACGTTCACGATCCACCGCGCCCATGCGTTTCAGTTTCGGGAGCAGAGCGAGGGTGATGTTTTCGCGCACAGACATATGCGGGATGATGCCGTCGGCCTTGCGGTCCTCGGTCAGAAATCCCATGCCGAGCGCGATGGCCTGTGCCGGTGTATCCAGCGTGGCACCGGTATGATGCCGCACCGCGCCTGCGCTAAGCGCGTCAAGGCCAAAGACAGCCCGCGCAGCCTCGGTCCGTCCGGACCCCAGCAAGCCACCCAGCCCCACGATCTCGCGCTTGCGGATGGTGAAGGATGTGCCGCGCAGCCCGGTCTTGCTGCGCAGGTCCTCGGCCTCCAGCAGCACCTCGCCGGGATCACCGTGACCACCGGAAAGCGCCGTCAGACCCGCGGCCTGGATCTCGCTTGCATCGCGGCCCAGCATTTCCGACACCAGACCCAGCTTGGTGGTCTCGGCCACGTCATGGGTGGCGACGGTCTGACCATCGCGCATGATGGTGACACGGTCGCAGATTTGATAAAGCTCGTTCAGGAAGTGCGAGATATAGAGCACCGCGACGCCCGAAGCCTTCAGCCCCTTGACCACCGAAAACAGTGTTTCGATTTCCTGGTCGTCGAGCGAGGACGTGGCCTCGTCCATGATCACCAGCTTGGCATCGAGCGAGACCGCCCGCGCGATGGCGACCAACTGCTGAATGGCGGTGGAATAGCTGCCAAGCTGCCGCGTCACATCCACGTCAACGCCAAAGCGCGCAAGGATCTCGCGGGTGCGCGCATGAGCGGCCTTCCAGTCGATGAGGCCAAGCCGCGTGCGCGGCTCGTAGCCCATGACGACGTTCTCGGTCACGCTGCGCAGCGGAACAAGGCTAAGTTCCTGATAGATCGTGGCAATCCCGGCATCCTGCGCTTCGCGCGGGGTGGTGACCACCAGCGGCGTGCCGGTCATCCGCACATCGCCCGCGTCGCGACGGTACACGCCGGTAAGGATCTTGATCAGCGTCGATTTCCCGGCGCCGTTCTGGCCGATGATGGCATGCACCTCGCCCGGGCGGATGGACAGGCTGGCATCCTGCAAGGCGATGATGCCGGCAAAGGATTTCCCGATGCCCGTCATCTCGATGAGGTCAGTCATGTGGTATCCGATCGTGAAAGACCGGAGGACGCAGGCCGCGTCCTCCGGCGATCTGCCTCAGTAGGCTTCGTCGATGTGGTCAGCCGCGTTGTCCTGGGTAAAGACACGGTCCTTGACCTGAACCCAGCCGGGGATTTCTTCACCGGCGGCGTATTTGTTCATCACCTCACATGCCAGCGGGCCGAAGAAAGGCGAGCTTTCCACCGTGACGCCCATCTTGCCGTCGATGATCGCCTGAAGCGCATCGCGCGTGCCGTCGATCGACACGATGGTCACGTCCTCGCCCGGCTTGCGACCTGCCAGTTCCAACGCCTGGATCGCGCCGATGGCCATCTCGTCGTTGTGGGCATAGACCACGTTCACATCGGGATGTGCCTGGAGCAGGGTTTCCATCACCTGACGCCCCAGATCGCGGGCGAAATCGCCGGTCTGGCTGGCCACGATCTCAAACCGGTCATCCTCGGCGATGCGGTCGTCAAAACCGCTCTTGCGGTCATTGGCGGGGGAGGACCCGGTGGTGCCTTCCAGCTCGACAATCACGCCCTTGTCGCCGTCGAAGTTCTCGATCAGCCATTCCGCCGCGCGCTTGCCCTGGTCGATGAAGTCAGAGCCCAGGAAAGCGACGAAATGCTCACCTGCCTTGGCGACGTTGGGATCGACCGAGCGGTCAACGAGGAAGGTGGGGATGCCGGCCGCCTTGGCCTTCATCACGGCGGGGATCAGCGGCTTTTCCTCGCGCGGGGGCAGGAAGAGCACGTCGATGCCCTGGGCGATCATGCTGTCCACATCGGCCACCTGCTTGGCGGCGGAACCGGCGGCATCGGTGGCGATCAGGTCCCAGTTGCAGGCCTCAGCCGTGTCGTGGAACGACTTGGTTTCCGCGATGCGCCAGGGGTTGTTGCTCTCCATCTGCGCAAAGCCGACCTTGTAGCGCTCTTTCTGCGCCAACGGCGGGGTTTCCGCGCTGGCAATGCCTGCGCTCATTGCGACCAGCGCCGAGAGCGCGGTGCCCAGGATCATACGTCTTTTCATGTCATTTCCTCCCAGAAATTGCGGCGTTTCTTGGTGTGCCGCGGCGAACCGGATCAACCCCAGTTCATGTAAAGGGTCTGCTTACGCAGATACCCGTCGAAACCGTATTTGCCGTCTTCCCCGCCAAGGCCCGAGTGGTTCCAGCCGTTGTGGAAGGCCTGGAATTGCTCACCATTGGCGCGGTTCACGTAGATCTCGCCGAAGTTCAGCCGATAAGGCGTCTGCATCAGGCGGCGGTGATTTTGCGTGAAGATGTAGGCGGACAGCCCGAAGTCGGTGTCATTGGCCAGCTGCAGGGCGGTGTCGAAATCCGCCACGCGCACCGCCGGAACAACGGGGCCGAAGACCTCCTGCTCGATCACCGGCGAGGCGTTGTCCTTCACCTCCAACACCGTGGGCGCGTACCAATGACCCCGGGCGTAGTCCCCTTCGGTCAGCGGTCCGCCCTCCAGCAGCACCTCGGCACCCTCGGCCACGGCGGCATCGACGATGGACTTGACCTTGTCGACCTCCGGCCCGCTGACCTTTGGCCCCATGTCCGGGTCTTTCATCGGATCGCCGATGGTCAGCGCGCGCGAGGCGGCGACGAATTTCTCAAGGAATTCATCGGCGATGTCCTGGTGCAGGTACATCCGTTCATTGCAGGTGCAGATCTGGCCGCAATTGGTGTAGCGCGCAGTGACGGCGGCGGCGACGGCCTTGTCGATCTCGGCGTCTTCCATGACGATGAACGGCGCCTTGCCGCCCAGTTCCAGCCGCAGCACCTTCATGCCATCGGCGGCGGAACGGAAGATCTCGCGGCCTGCGCGGTTCGATCCGGTCATGGTGATCAGCCCAGTGTCGGGGTGTTCGACCAGCGCCTGCCCCACCACCGCGCCACGACCCGTGACCACGTTGATGACGCCCGCCGGGATGCCCGCCTGTTCGGCCAGCGCGGCGATGAACAGGCCCGAGAAGGGCGTGATCTCGTGCGCCAGGAGGACAAAGGTGTTGCCCGCCACCAGCGCCGGGCCGATCTTGCGCGCGGCCAGCGCCGCCGGATAGTTCCAGGCGGTCAGGCCGACGACGACGCCATAGGGATGGCGGCGAATCTGGATTTCCTCGTCCGGGTTGTCCGAGGCGATGATGTCGCCTTCGATCCTGTGCGCCTGGCCCGCCGCATGTTCCAGAAAGCCCACGACGGCCCCGACCTCGCCGCGCGCCTGCCCGATGGGTTTGCCCTGTTCGCGGGTGATGAGAACGGCCAGGTCCTCGGCGCGTTCCGACACCAGATGGGCCAGCTTGCGTACCGCGCGGCCACGCTCCACCGCCGGACGCGCCGCCCACGCGGGATAGGCCTTGCGCGCGGCGGCAACCGCCTGGGCGACATCCTGCGCGCTGCCTTCGGGGATGGTGCCGATCACCATGTCGTCCGCCGGGTTCTCGACCTCGATCACCTCGTCAGGGCGCGGCGCGATCCACTGACCACCGATCAACATGCTGGCCTTGAGGGGGGCGGCGAGGTCGAAGTGCATGTGCTGTCCTTTGGTACGACTAAACTGATCGCAACATCAGCGCAAAACTGGAAATCGTCAACATATTTTTTTGCATATTGCACAATTCACCCGGATATGCGTTGAATGGCCTTGATTTTGGTATGCTCAAATGAAGGACGCGCCGTGGAAGAATTCGACCACATCGTCATTGGCGGAGGGGCCGCCGGATGCGTTGCCGCAGGGCGTCTTGCCTCGGATGGTGGGGCACGGGTGCTGTTGCTGGAGGCGGGCTATTCCAACCGTCACCCGCTGCTCGACATGCCGCCGGGCATCTTCAAGATGATCAACGGCACCCGCTTCATGCGCTATCACAAGACGGTGCCGCAGGCGCATCTGGGCTGGCGGGTGCATGACATTCCGCAGGGCCACGTGCTGGGCGGCGGGTCGTCGGTGAATGCACAGGTCTACATGCGCGGGCGGCCCTCGGATTACGACGGTTGGCAGGCGGGGCTGCATGGGTCCAACGATCCGGTGGACTGGGGATGGGAGGCGGTGCTGCCCCACTTCCGGCGGATGGAGGGCAACAACCGGCTGCTGGACGACCGACACGGCGCGGACGGGCCGCTGCTGGTGTCGGATCCCGGGCATATCGACGGGTTGTCGCGGCTGTTCGTTCAGGCGGTGCAGGGGTTGGGCCTGCCCTATACCCATGATTTCAACGGCGCGCAGCAAAGCGGCGTCGGGTTCTACCAGTTCATGAACCGCAACGGGCGCCGGTCTTCTGCCGCCTATGCCTATGTCACGCCGCAGGAGAACAATCCCAACCTGACGGTGAGGTTGCAGGCCGAGGTCACGCGCATCGACATCGAGAACGGGCGCGCCGTGGGCGTCACCTATCGCGACAAGACGGGCGAACATCAGGTCCGGTGTGGCGGCGAGGTGATCCTGTCAGCCGGGTCGCTTGTCACGCCCAAGGTGCTGATGCTGTCGGGGATCGGCCCCGCCGACCACCTGGCGGAACACGGGATTGCCTGCATCGCCGATCTGCCCGGCGTCGGCCAGAACCTGGTCGATCATCCCGAGGTGCCGATCACCGCGCGGGTCAACGGGCCCTATGGCTACTACAAGCAGGGCGACGGCTGGCGCATGCTGCGCAACGGGGTGCAGTTCAAGCTCTTCGGCTCCGGTCCGGTGACATCCGCCGGGGTCGAGGCTGGGGCCTTCGTCAACCCCGGCGATCCCGAGGGCGAACCGACGATCCAGGCCTTCTGCGTGCCCATCGTCTATGTCGACCGCGACACACGGGACCTGGTCGAGGATGGTCACGGGCTGACCGTCACCACCGTCGTGGTCAAGCCGCGGTCACGCGGAGAGGTACGGCTGGCCTCGGCCGATCCGGCGACCATGCCGCTGGTCTCGCCCAACCTGTTGAAAGACCCTGCCGACATGGAGGACATGATCGCCGGTCAGCGGTATTTCCTGCGCGCCTTCGAACAATCGCCCCTTGCGGACAAGATCGACCGCGTGATGCTGCCCGCCGCCGACCAGCGCGACGACGAGAGCCTGCGCGCCTATTGCCGGCGCTTCGTGAAGACCAACTATCACCCCGCCGGCACCGCCCGGATGGGGCGCGACGACGATCCGATGGCGGTGCTTGATCCACGGATGCGGGTGCGCGGAATCGAGGGCTTGCGGGTCTGCGATCTCTCGGCCATGCCCGACATCAATGCCGGAAACACACAGGCCCCCGCCATGATGCTGGGCGACAGGTGCGCAGACTTGGTGATGGGTGTACTGTAAGACGCAGCCGAAAACGGAGACCTTGATGCCAGAGTTCAACGAAAGCAAATCGGGCCGCGCCGCCGATACCGTCGTGCGCCAGCTTTCAGCGAAAATCCAGTCCGGCGAATATTCCGACGGAGACCCCCTGCCCCCGGAACGGTTGTTGATGGAGGAATTCGGCATCAGCCGCACAGTGGTGCGAGAAGCGGTGCAAAGCCTGTCAAAACAGGGGCTGCTGGAGGCCCGCCCGCGCCATCGCCCGATCGTGCGAAAGCCAGGTTATGACGCGGCGATCTCGGCGATGGAATCTGTGGTCAGCCATCTTCTCAACAACTCGGGCGGGGTGAAGAACCTGTTCGACACCCGCATCCTTGTCGAAGGCGCGCTGGTGCGCCAGGCGGCGCAGCAGGCCCGGCGCGAAGACATTGCCGCGTTGAAATTCGCGCTTGAGGCAAACGGGTCGGCCATCGACGACAGCGAGGAATTCTATCGCACCGACCGGGCCTTTCACGCCCTGCTGTATGAAATCCCGCGCAACCCGGTGTTGCCGTCGCTGCACAAGGCCTATGTCACATGGCTTGCGCCGCAATGGTCGCGGATGCCGCGCCTGCCCGAACGCAACCGGGCCAATTACGAAGCCCATGAACGGATCTTCGACGGTATCCTGATGCGCGATCCCGACGCCGCCGAAACGGCGCTGCGCCAGCACCTGGAACAGGCCTGGGAGCAGGTCTGCGAAACCTTCGGCAACGATCTCTGAGCCCGGGTCTCAGCCCTTGGCGTTGTTGGTGATGCCCATTGCGCGGATCTGCTGCGACATCTGCACGAATGAACCATCGACATGCTTGCGGATCACCGTATCGACGCGGGCCACGTCGTTGGCCCTCAGGGCTGCAACCAGCTGGTCGTGCTCTTCCTTGATCGCTTCAAAGCGGGCCGGCGAAATCCGCAGACGCGCCGCCTGGACATTCAGCGAGGTACGCAGGTTGCGCCAGATCTCGGCCGCTGTCTGGTTGTAATGCCCGCGGCAGAAGATTTCGTGGAACTGGAAATCCAGCTTGCGGAACACCCGCTGCTCACTGTGCGGCAGCTGCTTGATCCGGGCCTGGATGTCCTCAAGCTCGTCCAGCAGTTCCGGCGGCGCGTAATCGGCGAACCAGTTGACGAAGTAAGGCTCCAGCATCTGCAGGACTTCAAAGATGTTCTGGATCGACGCGGCATCGGTGGGTCGGATCGTCGCGCCGCGATTGGGGTGGATCTCGACAAAGCCCTCGCCCTGCATGCGGCGCAGGGCCTCACGCACGGGGCTGGTGCTGGTGCCGTAGCGTTCGGCGATTTCCGAAACCTTCAGGCGCTGGCCACAGGCCAGGCGCCCGTCATAGATGTCGTCCAGGATGGCATCGTAAAGCGGGACGTCCGTGGTCTCTTCGTCGGTCTTCATGCGTTTCGTGCTCATTGCTCACCTGTTACCATAACGCCCTTCCCACCCCGGACCAGCGCCGTAAAGAGCCGCTGTCAAATCTCTCCGGCATAGTGACAGAGCACATCTGCCCCGCCGATCCTGCGCGCCGGAGGCCGGGTGTCGCGGCACAGGTCCGTGGCATGCGGGCAGCGGGTGGAAAAGCGGCAGCCCTTGGGCGGCACCCCCACGTCCACCGGCTCGGGCTTGCCCGACTTGCGGCCACGCTGGCGCGGGTCGGCCACCGGCACCGCCTCAAGCAGCGCGCGGGTATAGGGATGTTGCGGGTTGTCGAACAGCGTCCTGGTGTCGCCCACTTCGACGAACTGACCGCGATACATCACCGCCACGCGGTCGCAGATGTGTTCCACCACCGCCAGGTCATGGGCGATGAAGAGGAAGGTCAGCGCGAACTCTTCCTGCAGGTCCTGCAACAGGTTCAGGGTCTGCGCCTGGATCGAGACATCCAGCGCCGAAACCGCCTCATCCGCGACCACCAGTTCCGGTTGCGTTGACAAAGCGCGGGCGATGCCCAGCCGCTGACGCTGGCCGCCGGAGAAGGCGTTGGGATAGCGGTGCATGAACTCCTTGCGCAGCCCGACGTTTTCCAGAAGCGTGGCGACCCGTTCGTTCAGCGCCCTGCCCTTCAGGCCTTCGGTCTTCTGCAACGCCTGGCCCACCACGTCGATCACCCGCAGCCGGGGATTGAGCGAGGCCTGCGGATCCTGGAAGATCATCCGCAGCTTGCGCCAGACCTGCCGCAGCTGGTCGATCGGCGCATCGGCCAGTTCGACCTCGCCGCCCTCTTTGGGCAGGAAGCGGATCGAGCCGGAGCTCGGGTCCAGCACCCGCAGGATGCAGCGGCCCAGCGTGGTCTTGCCACTGCCCGACTCGCCCACGATGCCAAAGGTCTCGCCGCGTTTCACATCAAAGGACACCGCGTCGACCGCCACGAAACCGGTCTGCGGCTTGGAAAACCAGCCGCCCTTGGTGCCGCCAAATGTCATGGTCAGGTCCTTGACCTCCAAAATGGCCTCAGACATCGGCGCGCGCCTCCTCTTCATGCAGGAAACAGGCCACCTGGCCCGCGCCCTGCGGTTTCAACTGCGGCTCTTTCAGGTCGCAAAGACCTTCCATGAAATGGTCGCACCGCGTGCGGAAGGTGCAGCCCGAAGGCCGCGCCAACGGATGCGGCACCATGCCGCGAATGGCCGGAAGCCTGTGGCGCCCCGTCACCCCGATGCGCGGCACCGAATCCAGCAGCGCGCGGGTGTAGGGATGCTGCGGGTTCTCGAACAGCCCGTAGACGTCGGATTTCTCGACGATCTTGCCCATGTACATCACCGCCACGTCGTCGGCGACTTCCGCCACTACGCCCAGGTCATGGGTGATGAGCATGACCGCCATCTTGAACTCTTCCTTGAGCTCGGCGATCAGGTCGAGGATCTGCGCCTGCGTGGTCACGTCGAGCGCCGTCGTCGGCTCATCCGCGATCAACAGGCGGGGCTGGCAAGACAGCGCCATCGCGATCATTGCGCGCTGGCGCATGCCGCCGGAGAGCTCGAAGGGATAGGCCTCGAACCGTTCCGCCGGGCGCGGAATGCCAACCCGGGCCAGCATGTCGATGGCTTCCTCACGCGCCTCGGCCTTGGTCACGTCACGGTGCAGGCGGATCGTTTCGGTGATCTGCTTGCCGATCTTCTGGATCGGCCCAAGCGAGGACATCGGCTCCTGGAAGATCATCGCGATGTCGCTGCCCCGGATCGACCGCAATTCCTTCGATCCGGCCCTGGCACGGGCCAGATCGACGGTGCGGCCATCGGCCGAATGATAGAGGATCGACCCGCCGGTGATCCGCCCTGGCGCATCGACGATGCGCAGGATCGAGCGCGCCATGATCGACTTGCCGCAGCCGCTCTCGCCCAGAAGGCAGAGCGTGCGGTCGGGCAGGATATCGAGGTCGACGCCTTCGACGGCCTTGACCAGCCCGTCGTCGGTGAAGAAGTGGGTTTTCAGGCCCTGTATCTCGATCAGCGGTTTTGCGGTGTCACTGGGCATAGGGATCTGCGGCATCGCGAAGGCCGTCTCCTAGGAAGTTGAGGGCAAGCACGGTGATCACGATGACCGCGCCGGGGGCGATGAGAAGCCAGGGGGCCTCGATGATCGTGCGGATGTTCTGGGCTTCCTTCAGCAGCGTGCCCCAGGACACGATGGGCGGTTGCAGCCCGATGCCGAGGAAGGACAGCGAGGTTTCGGCCAGGATCATCAGCGGCACCGCCAGGGTGAGCGAGGCGATGATGTGGCTGGAGAAGCTGGGCACCAGGTGCTTGCGGATCACCTCCCAGTCCGACAGCCCGTCAAGCCGCGCGGCGATGACGAAATCCTCGTGTCTGAGCGACAGGAACTTGCCGCGCACCTCGCGCGCCAGCGTCGTCCAGCCGATCATCGACACGATCAGCGTCACCACGAAGTAGGTGCGCAGCGGCGGCCAGTCGAGCGGGATGGCCGCGGCGAGACCCATCCACAGCGGGATGGTCGGGATCGAGCGCAGGAACTCGATCAGCCGCTGAATGGCGTTGTCAATCCAGCCGCCGTAGTAGCCCGAAAGCCCGCCGAGGCTGACGCCCACGATCAGCGAGACCGCGACGCCGACAAGACCGATGGACATGGAGATCCGCGTGCCCATGATGATCCGGCTCAGGATGTCACGGCCCAGCCGGTCGGCGCCGAAGAAATAGACCTTGTCGCGGGGATTCTTGGGGCCGAAGAAATGCCGGTCGGTCGGGATCAACCAGAGCAGCTTGTACTCGTAGCCCTTCACGAAGAAGCCCAGCGGAATGATCTTTTCCGGGTCTTCCACGAAGTGGCGGCGCATCGCCTCGCGGTCGATCTCCACTTTCAACCCGTAGGAATGCAGCTGGAACCGGCGTCCGCCGTCTGCATCTTCGGTGAAGAAATGGACGCCCTGCGGCGGCGCAAAGGGCGCGCGGGTGTTGGTTTCCAGGTAATTGGCGGGGGCCAGGAATTCGCCGACGAGTGCGACGAAGTAGACGAAGCCGACGACAAAGAGGCTGAAGTACGCGATCTTGTGGCGGCGGAACTGGCGCCACATCAGGGCCCAGGGCCCCAGCAGCGCCGGTGTCTTCACCGACTCGGCGGCCTGGACTTCGGGAGCGGAATCGATGGCGGTCATTGGTAACGTATCCTCGGGTCGACCCAGGCAAGCAGCACGTCGGAAAGAAGCGTGCCGATCACGGTCAACATGCTGACAATCAGGATGAGCGATCCGGCCAGGTACATGTCCTGCACCAAGAGCGCGCGCAAAAGCAGCGGCCCGGTGGTGGGCAGGTTCATGACCACGGCGACGATGATCTCGCCCGACACAAGTGTCGGCAGGATCCACCCGATGGTCGAGATGAAGGGGTTGAGCGCGACGCGCACGGGGTAGCGCAACAGAAGCTGGAATTCCGACATCCCCTTGGCGCGGGCGGTGACCACGTAGGGCCGATAGAGCTCATCCAGCAGGTTGGCGCGCATGATGCGGATCAGGGCCGCAGCACCAGAGGTGCCAACGACAAAGACCGGCATCCAGATGTGTTGCAGCAGGTTGCCGAACTTGGCCCAGGACCAGGGTTGATCCAGGTACTCGGGGCTGACCAGCCCACCCACCGACTGGCCGAAGTACTTGAAGGCCACGTACATCATCACCAGCGCCAGCAGAAAGTTCGGGATGGCGAGGCCGATGAAGCCGAAGAAGGTGGCGATATAGTCACCCACCGAATACTTGCGCACCGCGGAATAGATGCCGATGGGCAGGGCCACGGCCCAGATGAACCCAAGTGTCAGCATCGAGATCGCGAAGGTCCAGCCGAGCCGGTCCCAGATCACGTCTGTCACCGGCAGGTTCTTCTCGAAGGAGATGCCGAAATCGCCTTCCAGCAGGATGCCGGTCATCCATTTCCAGTATTGCAGGTACATCGGCTGGCCCAGCCCGTACTGCTCGCGCAGCTGTTCGACCACGGCGGTGTTGTCGACGCCCGCTTCGCCCATCTCTGCGGCCAGGCTGTCAAGGTAGTCACCCGGCGGAAGCTGGATGATGATGAAGGTCACGATGGAGACCAGGAAAACCGTCGGGATCATGTAGAGAACCCTTCGGAGGATGAAGCCACCCATATCCGCTCCGTTCCTGTTGAGAATTGCATGGCGGGGCGCCCGGCAGGGAGGATACCGGGCACCCCAGGCTATACTTCGATCCTACGGCAGGTTGGTGCCGCCCTCGAAGTACATCTGCGCGGTATAGGGCGCCGGGAACCACAGCTGGCCAGCAATGGGCAGCGGGTCCGGCACGTTCCGCACATTGTTGCGCGCGATACCGAAGACCGGGTCGTTCTGAACCATGCCGATGGTGAAGAATTCGTTCGACGCCATGTCGAGCACCTTCTGCATCAGCTCTTTCTGCTCTTCCGGCGTGGCGGCGGCACGGACTTCCTTGTAGGTGTCAAAGATGTCCTTGACCGCTTGCGGCGGCTCTTCGCCGGTTGCGGGATCGACACCCCATTGCGCCCAGCCCCGGGCCCAGGAGACCGAGTTCGAGATCGTCGGCACGTAGCAGATCGGCGAGGTATAGGCATCCGCCTGCCCGCCCGAACAGTTCCACAGGTAGGCGTCGAAGTCGTTCGAGGTGTGCAGCTCGATCAGCCGCGACCGATCGGTGGCGCGGATCTGGAAGTCGAGACCGACGTCGCGCGCGTAGCCCGCGATCAGCTCCATCGCGTCGGGATATTGCAGCCCGAAGACATCCGCGACCAGGAAGATCAGAGAGAAACGCTCGCCGTCCGGGCCAAGCCGGAACCCTTCGTCGTCCTTCTCGGGCAGCACCTTGTCGAGGTATTCGTTGGCAAGGTCCACATCATACTCGGTATACTGCTTGGCGTATTCCTCCTTGTAGAGCTCGGTGCCCTCGCGCGGCGCGGTCTGCGCGGCCTCGCCCGCCCCGAAGTACAAAAGGTCGATCACCTCCTGCCGGTTCATCGCGTGGCTGACACCGATGCGGAAATCCTTGTTGTTGATCACCTCGCGCTTCACCGGGTCGGTGTGGTTGAGGTTCATCATCAGGATCATGATGTTGGCCGGAAGATCGCCGACGTCGAAGAAGCGGTACTTGCCGCGTTCGGCGTTGTCGGTCAGCGAGGCCTTGTTCGACGGCCGGCCGAGGTGGCGCAGCATGTAGTCGATCTCGCCGTTGAAGGCCTTGAGCAGGATGGTCTCGACATCCTCGACCTGGTCATAGGTGATGCGGTCCATGTAGGGCAGCTGCTGCCCTTCGCTGTCGACCTTGTAGTAATAGGGGTTGCGCTCGGCCACCACGCGGTCGGTGGCGCCATAGGCGTTGGTCAGGTGCCAGGCATGCAGCGTCGGGCGATCCGGGTTCTGCCAGAACAGCGGCGTGTCCATCGGACCGGCCTTGAGATTGAACAGCTGGACCCAGTCATTGGCCACCGGCTCTGCATCGACCAGCGCCTGCACGTCGTCGTTATACTTGGGCATGAACTGCGACAGGTAGTGCTTGGGGTAGGCGGCGGGGTGGTAGCCGAAACCATAGGCCAGCGCCTGCAGGAACAACCCGTTGGGCGCGCCGAAGTCAAACTCGACCGTCACGTCGTCGATCTTGGTGATCTTGACCGGACCCGCGGGGCCGATGAAGGTGGCGTCCTTGTTGGGGGTCAGCTTCGGATCAAGGAAGATATCCTCGTACCAGAACAGGATGTCATCGGCGGTAAAGGGCGCGCCGTCGGACCACTTCATGCCGGTGCGCAGGTGGAAGGTGAATTTCGAGGCATCCTCGGACACATCCCAGCTCTTGGCGATATTGGGGCGCACTTCCTTCCAGTCCGGGGACCAGCGCACCATGTTGTCACTGCCGATGGTGCGGACCATGTTGTGCTGGTCGCCACCGCCAAGGATGGCACGACGCAGGGTGCCGCCGTATTCGCCGGGCCCGTCGATCACGTCCATCACCAGCGGATCGCTGGGCAGCCGTTCATCGACCGGGGGCAGTTCGCCCGCGGCGACCTTCTCGGCCAGTTCCGGCGCCTCCTCAAACGCCAGGGCCGGGGCCGCAATGGCCAGGGCGCCGGCAAGTGCCGTGCTTGTCAACCATTTGTTCATCTGTCTTCTCCTCCTCCGTTGAAAAACGTCACCAGTTGGTGACAGAGCCGTCGGGCCGCCAGAGATGCGGCGGCTCGACATGCGCGGGCGTTGTCGCCCGGATCTTCTCCTCATCGACCTCGACCCCGAGACCCGGCCTGTCGGGCACCTTGTAGGTGATGCCGTCGAGCGGGATCTGAACGGGGAACAACTCGGGGTCGTGGAAGCCAAGGTCCTCGGTCGGGCCCTGCCGGGTCTCTGCCCAGCTGAAGTTCGGAACCGCCGCGGCCATGTGGATGGTGGCCGCGGTGCAGACCGGGCCAAGCGGGTTGTGCGGCATCAGGTCGATGTAGTGCCGCTCGCACCAGCCCGCGACCTTCATCGCCTCGGTGAAGCCACCGATGTTGCAGATGTCCAACCGCATGTACTGGGTCAGCCCCTGCTCGATATAGGGCGCGGCCTGCCACTTGCTGGCAAACTCCTCGCCCACCGCAAAGGGGATGTTCGTCATCGACCGCAGGGTGCGATAGGCCTCGGGCGTCTCGCAGCGGATCGGCTCTTCCAGGAAGTCCAGCGTGCCGGCGGGCAGCCGGTTGCAGAAATCCGCCGTCTCGGCCAGCGACAGCCGGTGGTGCAGGTCGATGCCCAGCACCAAGTCGGGGCCGAATTCCTCGCGCAGGGCAATCAGCTCCTTCGTCGCCTGGTTGAGGTTCTTGCGCGGGTCAAACAGGCCGTCGCCCTTGAAATCGCCGGTATAGATCCGCAGGCAATCCCAGCCCGCCCCCACCAGCACGCGGGCCTTGGAGATCAACTCGTCGAGGCTCTCGGACTGGGCGCTGGGAAAGGTCGGGATCTCGTCGCGCTGCTTGCCGCCCAGAAGCTGGTAGACCGGCACGCCGAGCCGCTTGCCCAGGATATCGTGAAGCGCGATGTCGATGGCCGACATGGCGGCGGTCAGCACCCGGCCGCCTTCGAAATACTGGCTGCGGTAGCTTTCCTGCCAGATGCGCCCGATCTGGTTGCTGTCCTTGCCGACGAGGAAGCCGGCAAAATGATGGATCGTGGCGGCCACGGCGTCCTCGCGCGCGGAGAGGCCGGATTCGCCCCAGCCCACCAGCCCGTCATCGGTCGAAACCTTGACGAGCAGCTGGTTGCGGATGCCGACGCGGGCGAGGAGTGGTTCGATGGCGGTAATCTTGGACATGCAATTGGGCCTTTCAGTGCCAGCCGACGCGCGGCGCGGCGGGGATCATGCCGGGACGTTCCACCGCGATTGTCGCGGTCAACCGGTCGCGTACCGTGGCCGCGGCGGAAGTGTCCCAGAGGTTGGTCATTTCATGCGGGTCGGTGGAGAGGTCATAAAGCTCCCCTGCCCCGCTCTTCAGATCGACGGACAGGCGATGCGACTTTGACCGCACCGTCCGCAGGTCGAGGTCAATACCGCTGCGGCGGGCATCGACCTCCCATTCGTTGTGGGCGACATCGCGGGTCGCCCCGGCCATCACATCGGTCAGCGAGGTGCCATCGTCACCCGACACGCTCAACCCGCAAAGCTCGGCCAGCGTGGCGCGCAGATCGAGCGTCGAGACCGGCGCATCAAATCGGCCACGCGACACGCCCGGCCCCGCCATCACCAATGGCACGCGCAGCAACCCGTCATAGAGCATCGGCCCTTTCAGCAGCAGCCCGTGATCACCCAGCCATTCGCCGTGATCCGAGGTGAAGATGACGATGGTATTCTCCAGCCGCCCCGAGGCCTCAAGCTGATCGAGGATGCGCCCGACCTGAACATCAATCGCAGCGATCATGCCATAATAGACGGCAATCACGTCGCGCAGGTCCTTGTCCTCCAGCGCGTCATCATTGCCCCAATAGGGTTGATCCTCGGCATGCTTACGCTTCTGCGTGCGCCGTGCCGGGCTTTCCAGGAAGGCGCGATGCCACCAGGGCCGATTGTCCAGATCAAGCGCACGGTAAGGCGGCAGATCGACCTTTTCGGGATCGTACATCGTGGCCCAGGGCGCCGAGGCAAGGAAGGGCGGATGCGGATCGGGAAAGGAAATCCACGACATCTGCGGCCTGTCGCTTCCGGCCTCCAGCATCTCCATCGCCTGGTCGCCGACCCATGACGTCGACATCCATTCGTCGTCCAGCGCCGAGCGCCAGACCTGTTTGTGACTGGTCAGCGGCGGCACCTGTTCTTTGGCCCTGGCCCAACGCGCCCCGCCCTGCCCGTCCTCGTCGAGATAGTTTTCGTAGTGCAGGGTTTGCGGTCGGTCCTTCCAACCGCAGTGGTGATGCGGCCGCAATGTCAGCGCGACGTTCTCAAAGCCCATGTAGGGCCCGGTCCAATCCTCGGCATATTCGCCAACGGAATCGTAGCACTCGGCAAAGCCGGTGGGCGCAAAGGTCTCATGCGTTGAAAAATGCGCCTTGCCGATGAACCGCGTGTCGTACCCGGCGCGCGAGAAGACCCCGGCGATCCCCTCTTCCGCCAGTGCCGGAGTGAGATTGCGGCCATTGTCACGAACGCCGTGGCTGTAGGGCAGCTTGCCGGTCAGGATCGAGGCGCGGGCGGCCTGGCACATGGGATGTGGGGTGATGCAGGTGTCAAACCGGGCGCCGCGCGCCGCGATCCGGTCGATATTCGGGGTGCGCACACCGCGCCCTGCCCCGCCGATGCAATCGCCGCGTTGTTGGTCGGTGGTGATCAGCAGGATGTCAGGCTGTTTCGGCATCATTGAGCGCCCTTGCAGCCAAAAGAACCCCCTGCGGCCAAAGCCGTTGACATGCGTTGCATGTCCCCTCCCTAAGATTCGTTTTTG
>ERZ1699650.155-NODE-155-length-20445-cov-21.920304_pt1 | contig 20445 bp, 14 predicted proteins | sample MGYA00581512_ERZ1699650 | MGnify/ENA primary metagenome ERZ1699650 (study PRJEB42348, sample SAMEA6618698) | metagenome | isolation source: Polyester-degrading enrichment culture growing on monomer terephthalic acid, Te | collected 2019-05-17 ... | reverse complement strand
CGCAACGCTTGTAACCGATGGAGACAGTATCGAATCCGCATGGAAGCGGGGCGATGAGTTGCTCTACCGAGCGAAAAACCAGGGTCGAAACCAGATGGTCTTCGGTTAAACGAGTGCCTGAACGTCATACCCAAATAGGTTACGCAATCGCTTCACCACCCATCACTCAACCATCGCCCTTTTCAGAGTACGAAGCGGTTTCAAATTCTACTAAGTAGGATGACTCATTCAACATCGGGTGTCTCATCTTCTTTCAGGGGGATGGACGTGGGGTACAACTCGCAATCACCTTTTCACGATAAGCTTTTTGTATAGCCTCCCCATGAACAGTGCAATTGCCAGGGGCACCCCTATCAGCACGAATTCTTTGATGAATGGCGCAATAAACATATGGATTGCTGGCATGGCCGCATCTTCAGCTGGCGCAGTGCTTATGGGGGTTCCATCCAGAACTCGCAGCCCCTCGGCCCAGTCCGTAAACGTCAGTAGACCCAGCATTGCACCGACCAGCAATGAGGTTACCACCAGCCAAAGCGTTCGTTGTTTACAGCAGTGAGTCAATATGTTCATGACATCGATGCCTCACTACGGGCTGCGCGTGTGTTCGTCGCATGTCTGTTCCGTATTTTTCTCGTCGTGTTCACAATCCAACCCCAATGCAGTGCCAAATGTATGCCTAAGAGCGGGAACAACAGATTACTGCTGGTGTGGTGCGTTGAGTGCCAGAAACCATCCGGTTTCAGGGTAATTCCCAGTATTGGTAAGGCTGCTTCTGAAATGAGAATGCCACTTAGGGTTACAAATATCATCAGCAAATACAGAGAGGTATTAAGCACAACATTAAGCCTCTGTTGAAGGCTTAACTTCTTGAAAAATCGCTGGGGAATGGCCATGAGCCAATCCCAATGCAAGAGTAGGTGAATGACAAAGGGAACCAGATAGAGAAAAGAGACCCATTCGTGCACGGCAACTCCAGTTGCCACGGGAGCAGAGGCAATGAGAAACAAGATTAGCAGTAGTATATCAAACAGGTACCGGGTTCTTATCGGACTGTTCAGCCAGTCTTTCATCGCCATTCCTCAATGCTCGTTGCCAGTTGATCAGATAAGCAACTTTACCGGGGAAATGTGCAAGAAATATGGCTCTGTAGAAAACTTCAGGATACACCTATGCTCTGGACATTCTCGGCTCATTACCTCGCCATTTCACGCAAAAGGTCGACACAGCCAAGAGGCCATACTGACGTGGAACACTGATAGATAGAAGTTCGGATAGCACAGCCCAATGTGAGCCGGAAGCGTTGAACCAAAGTAGCCAATACATGTGCTTCCTTTCGGCGGTTACCTCCACCAGGACATGCCTTCAGACCTATCCTTTCGACTTCTGGATTAACTGAACCTGATTGACTGGACTGTTGAAGGTTTCACTGTGTCTGAGAGTCATGGTTTTGAAGACTAACCCTAAATCCGCGACGCAAGCTGTTTTTCACCAACCATCCCTGATTTACTTTATAGTCTGAGATCATGCCGTTTCACATTCCACTAGGTGGGTCTTTCACGCCACATAACCCACAGTGCTTTCATTCGCTGATCAGGTGCTTGGCGATCTCATTAAGATGCTCATCCCAAGTGCCACAACAGCCACCCCAAACGTCCATATGAGGGTATTTCCAAGCGAGGTCTCCACACCTACGCCCCAGGTCCACAGGGTCTCCGGATTCAAGGTGGCCAAGTTGGCAAAGCGCCATCTTTTCTCTCGGAGACGCATTGGGTCGAGCACCCCTTATTCGATGTACCCAACCATCAGCCCCAAAGACGGAATCGTACTCTACGGGATGGCAGCAGTTTATAGTATAAAACTCAGGCGCACTGTTGGTCGCGATATCGATTGCGCTGATTGCTTCACCCAAGCTTTCTCCGGTATCTAGCCTGGATTCTCCATTTAATATAAATGAAACGGCTAGCGGAACATCAATCTTCATGGCTGCTCTGGCCGCTCCTATAGCTTCCCGAACATTGTTGAATGTCATCGCCACCGCCAAATCAACACCGGCTGCTTTCAAGGTGTTTAGTTGTACAGAGTGGTAATCCTCAGCTTCATTTTCGGTGATCGTTTCATTTCTTTCATAGGCATCACCCCGGGGCCCTACAAGGCCCTGTACTAAAATCTCTGGGATATCGGACCTGTACTCTACGGATAATTCTCTCAGAAACTCAATGGCTTGAAGGTTCGCCTCGGCCAGGCTTGTAGGCGAGTAACCGAGCTTCGCCCCCCAGTCCGGACTTGCGCGGTAATCCATCCCACCCATGAGCGCGCATATTCCATGCTTGGCAACCACGTCGAGGTACTGTCGAAACATGCCTCTTAATGCCGACATCGCCTTCACGTTATTCAAAAGTGGAAACAGCGCGAATTCTGGCAGTTCAATCCCGTATTTATACATGAGTTCGGTTTCGGTGCCGCCCTCGGTAAGGTAGAAACGCCCTTGCTGTCTACCCGGGAAGCCAATTGCATGAACGGACATCGCGCCTCCTTATTTGAGGCTCAGTTTGACATTAACCGTAGCACTTGACCCTAAAAATGCTATTGGAAACTCGTTCTTGATAGCCATTTATCGTGGGTGATTTTCTAGATCCACATCAACTAAAAACATTGTTCCGGCTTGTAGGCTACCCCGCGCTAGAATATTCCAGCTGCCCTTCCCTTTCGACTACAAGACTTTCTCGAACTGGTAGACTGGACCTGGTACCAATCACGGGACGACAAGCGTGGAAGTATCGACAACAACATACCACCCATCATTGAACACCTGAACATCGATGCCGAACACTGGATCTACAATACTCAACACTTTGAGAGTCAATTTAAAGGATTGGTTCGTACCGCCATTTCCATCAAGGCCAAGTTCAAAAAAGTTTGGTTATCAGTGAACCCCAAGGCTTAGGTAAGCTGAGTTGCTTACCTAACTATTCAATCTAAATCAAAAACGTTGCACAGAGCAACCTAATGCATTGCTGTGTGCAAAACCGAAACCGGCAGTTTGGCGAATTCTCTTGAAGTTGAATTACTTCTACTGACTTCTTCGCCAGTTTCCACACATTGTTTTCTGTGGACAAGGCATTACAAGCACTTTTTCTTAATTTGCCTGTCAATTTAGACCGCGTCCATTCAGACGGTATTCGGCGCAGCACCGACAATGACGAAGAAAAACCGGTGAATGTTGATAATTAAAACTGAGAGAACCGAGTGACCAACGTCAACCTGGCGGACGAAGGGGCTCTGCAGCAGTCTATGTGATCTGGCTACCTGTTGTGGGTATATGTGCCTCGATTTACTGGTAGCATGTTTACCGGGTGGCATGCACCTCACCCTACTCCAGCAGCACCTGGGGGCTGTACATCCGTCCTGCTAAGCTCACTCATAAACTTTATTCCACTGAGTGTTCTGTTCACTTCAGAACAATCAAAGCTAGAAGCGCTCTAGCTGCCAGCTTAGTGGCAGCTAGAGCGCTTCTTTACCCTAATGACCAGTCAGAGCGACTTCCTAGTCAAAACTGCTCGACCAAAGGTCAAATGTCCCACCGCTCTGCCTCTGGTGCCAAACGGCCATGGCCTCACCCTTGCTGTTCATACCGAGCGCGGGTTTGTCGAGGTTGTTTTCGTTAGTATCGTCACTCTCTATCGCTGTGGCTCCGCTCCAGCCAGTACCCTTCACATAACGGTTCACCAGCGTGCTGGATAGCGGTACGGCGTCGTTCTGGAACCAGATGGCAACACCATGACCGGTCGCATCCATCGCAATTTGTGGAAACATAGCGGCGCCCGCCAGAGAGTCGATGACTTCAGGGGTTCCCCAGCTTGTGCCGGCAACCGCAAAACCGTTGCTCCAAACGTCGTTTCCGTTGTCCTGCAGCCAAACCGCCAGTGCGTTACCGCTGCCATCCACAGCAATTTGCGGCGCCATCACATTGCCGTTGCCAATGGCAATCGCCTCTGCGCCGCTCCAGGTACCAGCTACTGCGTTATATCGGTTGGCCCAGGTATTAAAAGTACCGCTATCATCGGCCTGGCCCCAGACGGCAATCGCATTGCCATTGCTATCCATTGCAACCTCAGGGCTGAAGCCTACGTCTATGTCAACGCGGGTCTCAAGATCGACCGGGGTGGCATTCCATGCCCCTCCGCTGAAACGCGTCGCCTTAACGTCACCCGTAAAGAAACCATCACCCAGTATCCAAACCACCACAGCATTGCCAACGGAATCCATAGCAAGGGCTGGCTCCAGGGCATCATTGCTGTCATCGTTCTCGATCAGCTCGGCGGTGCTCCAAATACCGGAGTTAAATCGACTGGCCCAGAGGTTGTTGCGGGTACCGTCGGTCTGATTCCAGACTGCGATGGCGTTACCGTTTCCATCCACGGCGACCTTCGCTGCACCGGCATCGCTGGCACCGGTATCCAACTGCTCAGGTGCACCCCAGGAGCCAGATGCAGCCTCATAGCGGGCAGTCCAGATGTGCAATACGCTACTGCCGTCGGCCTGCTGCCAAACAGCGAACACATTCCCGTCGCTATCCACCGCAAGCTCGACACCTGACGCATTTCCGCTGCCAGCTTCAAGTGAGACCGGCGAACTACCCCAGCCGGTGTCTGGCACGTAGCGATTAGCTACTACGCTGTTGATGGTGCCATCAAACTGCAGCCACACGGCGGTGGCCACACCCTGTTCATCGACCACCACACGGCCGCCATTGTTATCCAGCGCACTCGTATCGACGGTGTCTGGGGTTGCCTGCCACGCACCATCCGCTGTGGTAAAGGTCCAGACTTCGTCTGCGGCAAGTGGATTACCCGCCAGGTCAGTTATTCCGGTCGTCAGGGTTGCGGTGTGAGAGGTTAATAACGCCATTTTGCCGTCGGGCGTAAGGGTTGCAACGTTGGTCATGGCGTCGAAGCTCACCGGTCCGGAGACCGGGCTATTGCCAGCCAAGGTGAAGGTGGTTTCATCGACGCTGTTGGCATAAATATCTTCATCGAAGGCTGCAGTGATCTCGCTATCGCGGGCTACACCCGTTGCCCCATCAGCCGGAGAAAGTCCACCGCTGCTGACAGCCGGCGGCGTGGCATCCGGCGCTATTGGTGTGGCACTGACTTCAGTGGACACAGGGCCTTCGCCAGAGGCATTCTCAGCGGTAACAATCACGTAGTAGGTCGTCTCGTTTACAAGCCCCGTTATGTCTACACCACTGTTCACGTCAGCAAGTTTGGTCCCGGTTGCGGCAGTCACACCACTGCTGGTGGCATAATAAAGGTTGTATACGGTGGCGCCGGTGACAGCAGACCAGGTCAGACTCACCTCTGTATTGCCCGCCGTCGCCGAAACTCCCGTCGGGGCTACAGGCAACGAAAGCGTGTAAGTCTCACTCACGACCGCAGACTGGTTGCCTGCACCGTCCACCGCCAGGAAGCGCAAGGTATTCGTGGTGTCGATGGGAATCACGTCACTGTATGTGGAGGAGCCGGTGGTCGGCGCAGAACCATCCAGAGTGTAGTGAATAGCCGCACATCCGGAGCCTCCCGTATCAAGGCAGGCCAGGCTGACATCCACGCTGGTGGTGAAGCTGGTGCCTGCGGGTGTGGCCGACACGGTCGGCGCCTGCAGATCGACTGGCATCGCGCTGACTTCGCTCGAGGCCGTGCTTTCTCCGCCGGTGCTGACGGCCGTGACGATGAAGTAGTAGGTCATGCCGTTACTGAGGCCGGTGACGGCATCCCCACTGCTTACTCCAGGCAACTCCGCACCACTTGCCGTGGTGACACCGCTGCTGGTTCCATAATAAATGTTGTAACTTGCAGCGTCGGCTACGGCATCCCAAGTCAAAGTCACCTCGCCATCTCCGGCCGTTGCCACTAAACCCTCAGGTGCAGCTGGTATTGGGGCCGTCACAACCAACTCGCTACTTGTGCTGTCGGTAGCGCTATTGGTCGCACCATCTGTAACCGTCACCACCACTTCATAGGTACCCGGGTTTAACGCGCTGGGAATGACCAGGCTCCAGGTGTCACCGGATGTGGTTAAAGCAGCATCGGTGCCGAGCGTATAGGTGGTGTTATTCACCGTAACCGTCAACGATTCCGCATCGGCCGCATCGAAAGTGCCAGTGAGAGTTGGTGTCGTTTCGATGGTTGACAGTGATGTGACCGTCGGCTCGCTTGGTACCGTATAATCGATCACTAACTTAGCTGCAGCTACTGGAATATCATAAATTTTGTAAGGATAACTGCCCATTATTCTCAGCTCATGCTGACCCTCAAGTAGTCCATCTGTAAGCTCTCTGGAGTCGAGGTTTAGGCCATGGGGAATAGTCACTTGCCATTCGCCTGTTGACCGGTCAAATGTACCCACTATTTGCTTGCTATACTTGTCAACCAATACTTCTCCCTGACCAGGGATGACTCCTGTCTCAGCACCGATCCACCAAATAGATCTTTGCCTGTCTATGACCCGCATCAGATATACGGTGAACCCCCCATGATCGGTCGGAAAGAACCCGCTGATTGTTGGGTTAGGATCATTGGTGAGGACATCTCTAAGCACCCAATCCGTTGCACTGGTCGCGGAGGTGATCACCAGCTCAAGGGTGGTGGTATCGCTTTCGCTGTCGCCTGAACCATCGCTCGCTGTGGCCACTACCTCATAGGAACCCGCGGACAAAGCATTGGCATCCGGAATCGTCAGGGCCCAGGAGTTACCTGCGGTGCTCAAAGCCGCGTCGACGCCCCGGGTATAGGTAACACCACCGACACTCACCGTAAAGCCAGTGGTGTTAGCATCATCGAAAGTGCCTGAGAGCGTCGGGGTTGGATCTTTGGTCGTTACTGACGTTACCGTGGGAGACGCCGGCGCAAGGACCACAGTCAGGTTGCCAGAGGCAGAACTGGTGTTACCTGCGGTATCGGCAACGGTGACCTTGAGGTCATAGCTACCGATGGCCATCGCTGTCGGGATGTCCAAAGACCAGTTATCGCCAGAGGCGGTAAGTTCGTCGTCAGCACCCAGGGTGAACGTCCTGCCATTGACGTTTACGTATAGCCCGCCCCCAGCATCCGAAGCGTCATAGGTGCCAGAAAGCGTTGGCTGCCTATCCACCGTGGTTAGATCAGTAATAGTAGGTGAAGCCGGTGGAGTTGGGTCGAGGGGTGGCGTGGCACTGGCCTGGCAACTTACGGCAACATCACTGACAGCGACAGTAGCTGTGCCGCTGCCATTGGTCACCGTACATATCTGACCATTGGGCTGCGTTTTAACGACAACGTTATAGCTGCTACCGGAGGTGACTTCGAAGGAAAATTCACCGTCACCGAGAACACTGACCTCGTTACTGCCATTCTGCAACACCAGTTTGGCCGTAAGTCCGGTCACCGCGCCTTTCACCGAAGTCTGGGTTGCCGCTTCGTCCTCGCACTCACTGCTGGTGTACTGAAACTCACTGATTCGGTCAAGCTTACCCTCAACCACAAAGAGTCGGACACCATCAGAATCGTTCGCTGAACCCACTTTAGTAACACCAAGGGGCAGCGATAAACTGTCGCCGTCGGAATCGGCCGAAAGGGAGGTCACTTTACCGGTTGATAACTCCACTTTTCGAATCCGGGAGCCTAAATAGTCGGCTACATAGAGTACATCGCCATCCCGTACGAGACTGGTCGGTGAATTGAATGCGGCGACACTGCCTTCGCCGTCAACAGTACCCCCTTCACCCGTCCCGGCTAAGGTTGTGACCTCGCCTGTGGAGATGACAACCTTGCGAATCCGATTACTCCCGAAATCTGCCACGTAGAGATTGCCATCATGGATCTCGATGCCCGTAGGAGAAGCAAATCTAGCCTGGACACCCGTACCGTCTGAAAAACCTTTGGTGGAGCCTGCCAACACGGTAACTTCACCGGTGGATATCCTCACCCGACTGACTCGGTAACTACCCTGCTCCGCTAAATACAAATAGGTACCGTCAGTCGCTATGCTGAAAACGGTGTCAATCGAGCCAACTAGGGGCAGCGGCGTCACCACCCCAGAAGCAATCGTGATCTGGTCAATAGTGTTATCGACCTTGGCCACGTAGAGATAGGTCCCATCGACCGCAACTGCCTGAGGCTGTTCAGCGAACGTTGCGAACGTTGTCACCTCACCCGTACCTAACACGACCTTCCGGATTGCATTATTACCGCTGTCTGCCACAAAAAGATTCGTGCCGTCGGTGGTGATATCTGACGGGGAATTGAATTGCGCTGCAGCACCGGTACCGTCGGCGAACCCCTCAGTACCTCCGGTAAAGACTGATAAGTCGGTGACGTCACATGCTGAGCCGGTGTCTACGTCCGGCTCTATACATCCGACAAGCAGGGTGGCCGCAACTAGGGCAGCCAAAGACTTAAAAATACTCACAGATACTCCTCAACATTGGTCCCGGCTACAGATCGCCGTCAAACCCGCAAGTTTTCTTGGTTTTGGCTGTATCTCCATCCATCTAAGGAAGGGTTCCCGCCGATTGGTTCCGCCGAGCCAGGCCCGAGAGTTACTGACAAAGTAAATCGTCAGTCGCACCAGTCTCCGGTTCGATTGGAGTTACGTTATTGTATTTTTTAGAAAAATAAAAGAAATGGTTCAAACGGCAGGAGCAATGGACAACTAATAGCCGAATTGAGGGATGAGCCGGGATCAACCATCCAATACATTGTCCGGCCCCCGCTGTTAATCGCTATCCAACAGATAGTCCGAAAATTTTTTATACAACGCAAAAACGTATAAATTAGACATTAGTTATACATCAAGGGCCCATCTGCACGATTCCCCACAAAACGCCGCGGGGCAAGCTGGACAGCCGGGGCAAGCTGGACAGCCACATTAACACTTGACCCCCAAAATATCATCCAGTAGTTTATACAGCACTTAAAACCGGGCCGTCAGGGTTAGACATTATGCCACGTTCAAGGAAAAACCAGATCGCCCTGGAGGCGACACCCTACTACCACTGCACATCCCGGTGCGTGCGCCGTGCCTTCCTGTGCGGCCGTGATGAGCACTCCAGCAACGATTACGAACACCGGCGCGGGTGGATTGAACAGCGCATTCTGCAGCTAGCCGAGGTGTATGCTCTGGATGTCTGCGCCTATGCCGTAATGTCTAACCACTACCACATTGTGCTGCATATCAACGCTGGGAAAGCCAAAGCCTGGACAGACAGCCAAGTGATTGAACGTTGGCACAGGCTGTATTCCGGCAATTTCCTGACTCAGCAGTACATGGCCGGGAAAGACTTGTACGAAGAACAACTCAAGGCCATAGCGGAACTGGCCGATGAATGGCGTGAACGACTGATGTCGATCAGTTGGTTCATGCGAGCCCTTAACGAAAACATCGCCCGCCAGGCTAACGCAGAAGACCGCTGTACTGGGCGCTTCTGGGAGGCAAGGTTTAAATCCCAGGCCTTGCTTGATGAAACTGCCCTGGCGACCTGTCTGGCTTATGTGGACTTGAACCCCATTCGAGCACAGATGGCAGCCACACCTGAAACATCCGAATTTACCTCAGCCAAAGAACGGATAGCTACTGCCCAAGAAGCCCCGGAATCACCAGAACCACATCAACCAAAAGCACTGTTCCCATTTGTAGGTTACCCACGCCAGGACATGCCCGCTGGCCTTCCCTTTCGACTGCAAGACTATCTTGAACTGGTAGACTGGACCGGGCGCCAATTACGAAATGACAAGCGTGGCAGTATCGACAATAGCATCCCATCCATTCTTGAACGCCTGAACATCGATGCTGATCATTGGATCTACAATACCCAGCACTTTGAAAGCCAGTTCAAAGTCTTGGTAGGCACCGCCATTTCCATCAAAGCCAAATTTCAGCAGTTTGGCTATCAGCGCACCCCAGGGCTTGGGTTGGCAGAGTTGCTTACCTAACTATTCAATCTAAAGAAAATACGCGGCACAGGGCAACCTGAGGAACTGCTGTGCGCGGTAACAGGCATTTTGGCCGGTTTTCGTGCTGATGAATTACTTCAACTGATTTCTTTGCCAAGCTCCACAGATAATTTTCTGCGGACGAGGTATTTTTATGCACTCTTTCTTACTATGCCTGTCCTATTTGTCGCTGAGGTATTTTTATGCACTCTTTCTTACTATGCCTGTCCTATTTGTCGTTCGCCAGTTGCGGAAACCCACCGCAGCCAATAGTACAGATCTATGAACAACGTAAATTCAATAGTCGACTATTGTGCATGTCCTATTAGTTATGGAATAATCAACATGGTTCTATGATTCATCCTGAGATAAAAACGTTACACGGATTAAATGGGCTTGACTAATAGTAATATAACGGGGCAAGCGAGACACCCATCCTAGCACCATTAATTAGAACTATCGGAAAATAGTTTCTGATAGCCGCTTAATGTGGGTGTCTAGCCAGTGCTGCGCTTTCAATAACTTCTGTGCCAAATTCCCAAAATAATTTTCTGAAAACGAAGTAGTTCAAGTACCTTCTACTAACTGTGCATGTCCATTTAGTTTTGAGTTTTTTTAGTCCTTGAAAAACTCTTCATGAGCTGCCTCTAAGTATGCTGTACTAACGCAGTTCTGCTTTCGATTTTCTATCATATTCACCTGCTCCTTCAATTCATTTAGGTAATCAATTACAGATCCGTTTTTGAATCTATAATTACTAAATTCAAAAAAATCGTCATATCTTGATTTAGCAGCACCATCGCCGTCAAGACAGATAACATCAATTGATTTCAAATGAGGCGTTTCTATAACTGACGCCTTAAGCAGATACTTGATGTAGGAATCCGCCACAGGTAAGGAGTACCCTACAAATCGAATATGGTTTGCCTGCCGTAAAATACTAAAGGCATTCTTCCAGATTGGTACTATTGACTCATGAGTTCCTTTCGCCCAAGTTGGTGGCACGATCTCCGCATTACTTAAACATCCATGTAACTTGGAAAGGTGTGTTGAATCCCAGGTAGAGTCATATGAGTCCTTATTAAATTTGATCTCACTTTCAGAAATATACTGATCGTTAATAGCTTCAGCTACATTTTCTAAGACCATGTCGTAATTCAGGCTTAAGACGGAGTATCTTGTTTCAGGTTGAACTTCTTTATTAGCGGTAAAATCAAAGGCTCGCATTGTAACTATTTTATTGGATTTCCTTCTTTCAAATTTTAGCCCCATCAAACTGGAAACAAAATATCCATACAGCGAAAGAGTTTGGCTCTTACCAAACAGCCATTCCTCCCAATTGCCAGGTAGGTTCCCCCCTATACTTGGGTATTCTGGCGTATAGTGCCGAATCACATCTTTGATATAATCAATAAAATCAACATCTAGCCTACTACCGTCTAAAAATTGGTTCATTTCTATGACTGACAATATCTCCTCTATATTAAAAAGATCTGAGTCATAGTAATTCTTGGTGACAGACAGCCTATTTATAACGTTGAATACTTGTTCAAAATGCTTATATTTTTCTACATCAGAAAAGTACAGGTCTTTAGACTTAAAAAGGAAGTTCCCCATTGTTGGAACCCCTAGTGGAGCAGAGAATCCAGCCCCCACTATGTATACGACTTTATCCATACTTTTGGAACCCTTCAGAATACTTAACAACTCAATCGTTATTGTCGCCAGTCACTTCGTCAACTCGACTTCAAAACTACCACATGAGAGCTAACGTGGACACCACCGAGATCAATAGCTATAAACTATTATTTCCAGCTTTATGATAGTTTCTTAATGTGTATGTCCTATTAGTCCGTTTGGAGTTTTTAGAGCTTGTTTAAATTGAGTTTCAGGAACTTGATGTCTTGTAGGCCCTTTGCCCACGAATATATGTCCAGGATGTTGGGCTTCACCTGGATTTGGTTTCAATGTTACGCCTTCAATCTTCTTATCTAGCACATCATCTGAAATTGACGACAATTCAATAGAGTCAATAATAACGTTATTTGAATTGCGATTTCCCGAAGTGCAAAACTGCTGGATTTCAGTAAGTATTTTGCTTTTTTCAGAATTGTTAGGACCAACGAAAACAGTAATTGGCATTGCAGCTATCGACTCTGGATTTAGCCCCTCTGCTCTACCAAACTTCAACTTAATGTTTTTAATCATGGGCTATTTTCCAAAACTGAAGGCAACTAACGTTGCCAGCATGCGCGGTTGCGAAATGGAGGCGCAGCCGCAATGCAGTAGACGTCGCTATGACTGGCTTGGTTATGCATTCTCTAAAACCGACTCAATACAGGAATCTCTAAATAGCCTCTGCTGTCTATTATTGACAGCCTCTTTAGCTGCCATCTGGTAGTCTTCAGGAGTTTCGGCTTCAAATTTTATAAGCGCTTCTTTATACTTAGAAACATTGTCATCAGATAATTTTTCTTCGTTTCTAGCCAAATAAGAAAAGAGGCTGAACATGTTCGCTTTGTTAAACCAGTACGAATCGGCTCTAAGGTTCATTTCTAAAATAAACGCTGCTGCCTTCTCAAACGATTTTAGTATCTCTCCCTTAGGCGCAAGGGATTCCTTATAATCATTAAGATATCTGGTTGCAAGCTCATTTCTGGCATAAAAACCACCTATCTTCGTAGCGATAATGTTTAAGGCATACATTAAATGTGTTTGCCTACTTATCTCATAAGGCGTAAATATATCGCATTCAACAAATAATTTTTTAAAATTATTCGCCTCATTATGCCTAGCCCACTCTATAAAGTCATTAGGGATGGTTGGATCTATTTGAAGCGGAAAGATTTCCTCCTCTTCTTCATTTTCAAACACTATTTCGCCAGTTAGATGTTTGGCAAAAAGCATAAATTCAGACGATGCGTACTCTGTAGATAGCTTTTCAATAGTATTTAGGGAGTAGAAAGTGCGATTGAGTCTTTGAAAGATTTCTTTTATTTCTGGCGACTCATTATTAATATCTAGATCGATTATAGGAACCTGGTATTTCAGAACCCCCTCTCTGACTTCGGGATCAAGCTCGTTAAAATATTTCCCATCCACCTGGATTCTATTTGATACGTACTCTACAATCGTAGTCATCCTTTGCTGGCCGTCGACAATACAGGATGTTGTTGTCATTGTTTCCAGATCAATTGATCCTTTCGCAATAAATATTTGGGGAAATGGAAACCCCATTAAAATAGTTTTTATGAAATCAACCTTGTGAAGCTCCCTCCAAACAAGGTTTCTTTGAAAGTACGGCGAAAGAATTAGTCTTTTTGCCTTAATCTCATTTACAACATCAATCAATTCTTTAGATCTTACTTGATAACGAATCATAAAGACTTACCTTTCCTTTGAATTCTTCGATGCATTCCGACTGTTTGTATTCAAAGAAATACTCAGAAGCATAAACGCCGGCATTAATATTTTTAAAAATTTTATAGTAATCATTTGACAGACCTCTAAAGAAGTCCAGCCATTCCCTTTTTTCGTTACAGTCGGGCATGAAAAATGGGTTAAAAAAACCCTTCTTAATGCCGTCCAGAAACTGTTTGTGCGTTGGCCTGCCTCTAAACTCAGGGAAAACTGACAAGTCAGAAAATCCATCTGTTTCCTTATGGGAAACTTCGAGCAACTTGTTGTAAAGATCTAGGCTAATAATAGAAACATCTAAATCCGATTTACCTTCAGTAAAAAGAGTATGGTTAAAAAAGCTGAACCCAGATTTAGCTGACCCAGCAACATGGACGCTCGTAAACGGAATCTTCAAATGATCCCTGATAGAATTCTTTATAAAATACTCTGTGTCTTCTCTTCCAGTGAAAGCTTGGGTTTGATACGACAAGAATATTTTTCTCGCGATATCAATTGATTCTTCATTGTTTGACAAACACCTTTTTATACTATCGGCCACATTCATTCAATGTTACCCAGGTAAAATTCTAAATTTGTATAACAGTTTCTTCATATCAAAAAATGCACATGATCCAAGGTCATCACGAACATCGCATTTCAAAATAACCTCTGTAAACTCTGTCATAGTGCCTCAGACTCAACCTAAGCTCTTCCAATCACACGATTATCACACCGTAAAAACCAACAAATCTATCGGCTATCCAGAAACAAACCAACAGATTTGCCACATATCCACGGCGATACCCTGGATATACTGCATTCTCTCGGTCTCACATTGTTTTGCCATACCACTTTCCGCGTAATCAGTAGCAACTAGGATTGTGCGAATAACCAAATCGATCAGTAGGGGTTGGGTAGCTGGAATTCACAAAGAAGCACCGGACATAAATCAACAAGACTCGCTACCGCCCGGCCGGTTACATAGCACTCCACAGCAAAACGAGTTGTTCAAACACCATGGCACTCTGTGATTCAGTTGGCAAGAATTTTTCTTTCAGGGGTATCGGATGTGTCCGCTTTTTAGGATTCGGTGGTTTGTTTTGTTCCCCAAGACCCTTCGACGGGCTCAGGGCGAACGGAATTAGGAATGGTGGTTTGTGGTTTGGTGAGGGCGAGGCCCTCACTCAACCAAACTACTCTGCGTCCACTCAGTCCCCTCAACCGCAAACTCCAACTTATCCCCAGAAGCCAACTTACCCACACCCGCAGGCGTACCCGTCAACACTACATCACCGGGCTCCAACCGAAAATCTTTCACTATCTCTGCCAACAAATCCGGAATGCTGAACAGCATGTTTTCAACACGACCGTGCTGTTGGGGTTTGCCATTCAGCTCCAGGGTGTAGCCCCAGTCGCTCAGGTTTTCGGGCATCTGGTTTACCGGTAGCCAGGCACCCAGCGGCAGGGCGAGGGTTACGGCGGTTACCGCGGCCATGGGGTTTTCGGAGTGCTCGGCGGAGAGTTGGGCGCCTATCAGCAGGGCCAGTTCGGTTTCGAAATGCAGGTTGGGGCGTGGCAGGCTGATGCTCTCGCCCAGGGTGACGCAGGCGCTGGCGGGTTTGATGAACAGTAAAGGGGATTCAGGCACGGCGTTCCCCAGTTCTTTGGCGTGGTCGGCGTAGTTGCGGCCCACGCACACGGCCTTGCCCATCGGCAATTGGATCGATTCGCCGGAAACCCATTGGTGTTGATACATAGAGACTGCTCCCGTTCTATGGTTGCGAATGAAGTTGTCTCTACTTTAGCGGGAAATGGGCCCGGTTACTAACCCGGGCCTGCCCTGGCGCCGAACGGTGTGTCCGGCGCTGGCGTTTGGGGCTGCTAGCCCTTTACCCCGCCGGAGGTGAGGCCGCCGACCAGGAAGCGCTGGGCAATCAGGAAGACGATGGTGATCGGTACGCCGCTCAGCACGGCGGCCGCGGCGAAGTCGCCCCAGAGCTGGCTTTGGTCTTGTATGTATTGCTGGGCGCCGACGGCCAGGGTCATTTTGTCGAGGTCGCTGATGATCACCGAGGCGAGCGGGAATTCGTTCACGAAGCCGATGAACGCCAGAATGAACACCACCGCCAGTATCGGCACGCTCAGCGGCAGCAGGATTTTGTAGAAGGTCTGGAACGGGGTGGCGCCGTCGATGGCGGCGGATTCCTCCATGGCCGGGTCGATGGTGTCGAAATAGCCAATCACCATGAAGATGTTCAGCGCCAGGCCGCCCATGTAGCCAATGATCAGCGCGGAATGGGTGTTCAGCGCCAGGAAGTCGACGAAGCTGCCCAACTTGTCGAACAGCAGGTAAAGCGCGACCAGGAACAGGGTGTTGGGGAACATCTGAATCACCAGCAGGGATTTGAGCATGGGCCCCTTGCCCTTGAACGGCAGCCGGCCGAAGGCGTAGGCGCTGGTGGTCGAAAGCAGCAGTATCAGTATGGCGCTGATGCCCGCTACCTTTATGGTATTCATCAGCCAGCTCAGCACCGGGAAGGTCGGTTTGGCAACGTAGGCGTTGCCGTATTGCACCGTGGTGCGGGTGGCCTCTGCCGGTCGCTCGGGCATGGTGAGCTGGCCGCTGGCCTGGCCGTCGGCGGCGATGAAGACCACTTCGTCACCGTAGCGGCTGGCCTGGTCGGCCTGGTCGAGCACCAGGTGCACGGGCTCGGTGCTCGCTACCACGCGCCCTACTCCGTCTAAAAAGCCGATGCTCAGGTAGGAGCGCAGCGGGAAGTACTCGGCTTCTACCCTGGGGTTGGCGGTCAGCGTCCAACGGCCATCGGCGTTGAAGGTGACGTCGCCGAGGGCGTTGTTGAAGGTGACGGAGTCGACGCCGTCGAGGTCTTTCTTCTGCGGGTTCATGCCCACGTAGGGTTGTTCGAACGCCAGGTACCAGTGCTCCAGCGTCGGGTTGCTGGGAATAATGGTATCGACCAGGGTATGGCCGGTGCGGAATGAGACCGAAACCAGATACGCCAGGGGGTAAATCACAAAGGCGAGAAAGACGATCAGCACCAGGTGAGCGCCGATGACGCGTGCCTTGTGTTCGCGGGTTTTAATCATGCGGCTCTCCTCAGTGTTTTTTAACGCCGACTTCGACTTTGGCGACTTTCAAATACAGGAAGGCGATGACCGCGACGATCATGAAAATGAAGGTCGAGATGGTCGAGGCCAGTGCGAAGTCTTGGGTGTCGCCCCGGAACGCGAGGCGGTAGGCGTAGTTCACCAGCAGGTCGGTCTCACCGGCCTGGGGGTTGGAGCCGATGATGATGGGCCCGCCCTTGGTCAGCAGTTCAATCAGCACGAAGTTGTTGAAGTTGAACGCGAAGGAGGCAATCAGCAACGGCAACAGCGGCTTCAGAATCAGCGGCAGGGTGATGCGGAAAAAGTTGTTGAACAGGCCCGAGCCTTCCAGTCCGGAAGCTTCGTACAAATCTTTCGGGATCGATTGCAACATGCCCAGGCACAGAATGAACATGTAGGGGTAGCCGAGCCAGGTGTTCACAAACAGAATCATGGCGCGGGTGGTGTTGGGGTTGGAATTCCAGTTCGGGGCAATGCCGAACAGGCTTTCCAGAATGTAGTTGATCTCCCCGAAGTTCTGGTTGAACAGGGCCTTGAAAATCATGATCGAGATAAAGCTGGGCAGTGCATAGGGCAGAATTAACAACAGCTGGTACAGCGCCCGGCCGCGTATCGGTTCCCACTGCACCAGGGAGGCCAGCGTGACGCCGATGATGAAGGTGGCGACCACGGTGAAGGCAGAGAACAGCATCGTCCAGGTGAAGATCTGCACGAAGGGGTCGAACATGCCTTTGTCGGTGAGTACGCGTTTGATGTTGTCGAAGCCCACGTTCACGGTGAACCCGGGGTTCAGGCGCTGGCCGTTTTCGTCTTCAAAGTAACCGGCTTCGAAATTGGGGCTAATGACGCTGCCGTCTTGCTGGTTCACCAGGTTGCCGTTGTCATACAGTTCATACAGCGGGTAGGTGGTTGAGAACTGAGTGAGGCGGGATTTCATCAGCTCGGTGCCATCGGGCAATACCAGCATCACCCGGTCGAGTTCGCTGCGCAGTTTAATGGCGGCGTTACGAGGGGCCGGTTGCAAGTTGGCCAGGGTTGAATCCAAAGGCCCGCTGGCTTCGAGTTCCAGGGTGATGTTGTCCGTGTGCGTCATTGGCACGGCGTCGGTGGCTACAAAGGTTGCGCCGGTGTCTTCGTTCTCGACACTAATCAGATAGTCGGGCCCGTCTTCATACAACACCAGGTCGTAGTTGGAACCGCCTTCGGCGGCGTAGGTCTGGTTCAGGAAGTAGGACTGGGCCTGTTCAAAACTGATCAGATGCAGGTTGGAATAGTTGGTGAAGCCGATGCCCAGGGTGTACAAAATCGGGAAAACAATAAACAGCATCATGCCGGCAAGGCCGGAGAATACGTAACGCCACACGTAGGCGCGGTCGAACAGAAATATGTAGGCGAAGGCTGTGGTAAACAACAGCATGACCACGGCGAACAATGGCTCGCCCTGGCTGTACATCACCAATACGATGTACATAAAAAACAGGGAAATGGCGCCAACAATGCCGCGTTGCAGCCTGAGTTTCCAGCCACCCTGAGCGGCGGACTGCGGAACCATGGGGATGGCGTTTTGGTTTGCCATGGAGGGGCGGGCCTCGTTTGAATTCGGTGGGAAGGTGGTTCAAAAAAAGAGCTTATCCCAATACTGACAATAAGCTCTAAAACGCTTAACAACTCAAGTTCCGGAGTTCAAATTAACTGCATCACCATGAGCCCGCGACGGATGGCAGGGCTACTTCTGCGGGGTCGCCGTGAATACCTCCCTGTAGGCTTAACTTCGGCATCCATGCCTCAGATACCCCCGCAGAAGCAGCCCCACCACCCGTCGCTAATCTATCGTGAACTCCGAAACTTGCTGTCTATTCAGTTACTGAACAATACGAGCCGCTGCATCGTTCAGTGCCGGGCCGGCTTCCTGGCGCCCCTGAACAATGGCGGTCAGTGCGGCTTCGGTGTTGCTCCAGAAGGCGCCCATCTCGGGGATGTTCGGCATCGGTTCACCGGCTTGCCAGATGGCGTAGGCATCGGCCAGGGTCTGGTTATCCTGCGACAGTTCGGCCATGAAGGCTTTGTGGGTAACGGCGCCCAGGGCGCGGTCGTTGTTCACGGCTTCCAGGCCTTCCTGGGTCAGCAGGTAGTTTTCGATGAATTCGATGGCCAAGTCCTGGTTGGGCGAGCTTGCGTTAATGGCGGCGGAGAGCACGCCGGTGAAGCCCTGGCCTGCTTCGCCATCGAGCGTTGGGTAGGGGCCAACCAGGATGTCGATGCCGGCTTGTTCGTAATCACCCCAGGCCCAGGGGCCGTTGATCACGCAGGCGACTTCGCCGTTTTTGAAGGCGGCATCGAATACGCCGTAGTCGACGCCTTCGGGCATGACGCCGTCTTCAATCAACTCCCGAATCATGCTCATGGCTTCGATGGAGCCGGGCTGGTTGATGCCGGTTTTCTTGGCGTTGTACTGGCCGTTAATCTGTTCGAAGGCGTAGCCGCCTTTCACGGTCATGACGCCGTAGTTGAAGTAGGCGTTGTTGTACCAGTACAACAGCGGGGCGATGCCGTCTTCAGCCAGGCCGGGGGCCGCTGCGCGCACGTCTTCCCAGGAGGCGAACGGGGCATCTACGATGTCGGCGTTGCAGATCTGGGTGGGGCCTTCTACGGCCATTGGGTAGCCGTAGGTGGTGCCGTTGTAGGTGACGGCGCCCCAGAACGAATCGTCCAGTGCATTGCGGACGTCGCGGCCCGGTTCAACCGGTGCCAGCAGGCCGGATTTGGCCCAGTCGCCAAAGCGGTCGTGTGCCCAGATGAAGATATCGGGCCCCTGGCCGATGGCGGCTTCTTTCTGGAATTTTTCGGTCACGGCATCGGGTGTTTCAACGGTGACCGGTATGCCCAGCTCTGCTTCGAGGCGGTCGCCCACGGCTTGCAGGCCGTTGTAGCCTTTGTCGGCGTTAATCCAGACCAGCAATTCGCCTTCTTCGAGGGCCAGTGCAGAGCCTGCGGTGGTCATGGCGGCCACAGACATGGCCAGAATCAGTGTTTTTTTCATCATTGCCGTGCTTCCTTCCTGTGTCTTTTTTTGTTGTCGCGTGCGGCGGTGAACGTCGGTGTGCTTTCAACCGGAACGTCGGCAAAAATATCGGGTTGGCAGGGCCAAACACAGGCGGGTTTTTCGTCCATTGGCAAAAATCCACCCAACCCAACCCCCTTTTGCGGGTTTAGTGCGGTGGATTAAGCAATTAGTGGAGATCAATCGATGTTCGGGTTGAATACTAAAGTTCGGAGGCTGGGTTGGTTTTTGAGGCGTAAGCTCGCAGCGTCCTGCTGCGGACTACCCCACATGGGTACCCCAGGCAGCCGCTCCTTGGTCTGTCGGAAAACTTGGATGCGGTTAAAGACGGACTAGCGATCAGTGGTTTTGATACCAGCCGCCGCGAACCGATTACGCAGTTGCACTTGGGTATCTATTTCGGAATGGGCAATGCCGAGCAGTAACCACATGGTGCCAGAAGAACTCTCTCGGGTGCGAACGACCCGCAGCTCTTCGTTCAGCCACGTCAGTATCACCTGTTTTGCTTCGGTCTTCTGGTCGTCGACAACGTCACTGAACCAGGTGACCAGCCATTCCAGTGCCATGGCGTGCTGAACCTCCATGCGGGCACGTTCGATGCTGACGTCGGTTTCAACATCGGCTGACGCGGGGGCGGAGGTTAACCGGGTAATGGGGTAGCCTTCTATCTGCTGATCGCAAATGAAGGAGGGCGCTGGGGTGCGGGTGGTGTCGGGGAAGGTGCAACTGGTCAGTTCCTGCTGCATGCCACGGGACATGCAGGCAGACAAGCCAACTACCAGAATCAAGACCAGGCTGGTTTTTCCCAGAACCCTGACATTGTTGAAGCGATGACCTTGAACAGACACGTCGTTGAGTCTCCCTTATTTGAACAATGCAGATAACAAA
>ERZ1699650.154-NODE-154-length-20591-cov-11.313790_pt1 | contig 20591 bp, 17 predicted proteins | sample MGYA00581512_ERZ1699650 | MGnify/ENA primary metagenome ERZ1699650 (study PRJEB42348, sample SAMEA6618698) | metagenome | isolation source: Polyester-degrading enrichment culture growing on monomer terephthalic acid, Te | collected 2019-05-17 ... | reverse complement strand
CGCTTTCGACGTTGTTCATGGTTTCGATGAAGTTGTAGATCTGCACCGGCACCAGCACGAGGAACAGTTCCGGGTTGGCAAAGAGGTGCTGGATGCCCGCGATCAGGTCTCCGATATAGGGCATGGGCGGATAGAACCCGGTGCCTTCAAAGCTGATCCTGGCCTCACCGATGGCAAAGGCCACCACGGTGCCGACGATCAGCGCCAGAAGACCGGCGGGGATGTTGTAGGGCAGGCGGAAGCGGCCCACAAGGCCCCAAAGGATGATGATCATCGAGGCAAAGCCGATGAAGGGGTTCTCGAAGACGGTGGCCAGCGGCACGGTGCCGATGAAGACCAGCGCAATGCCGCAGAGCGTGCCGAGCATGCCCGCGCGCGGTGTCACCCGTTTCAGCCACGGCCCGACGATGGCGCCCATGGCGGCAACGATACCGCCCATGAAGCCCGCGCCGATGCCGACCTGCCAAGCCAGCGTGGCGTCGTTGGTGGACCAGTAGATCGGGCCGATCACGCCGAAGAGGTAGACGAACATCACCGGCGTCGAGATGCCGTAGGGCAGGGCGGTGACGTCCTTGCCCGACCTTTCCGCCTCGCGCTTGGCAAGCCAGGTGTAGACCGCGATCCCCGCCACGATGGCCACGGCGGCGCCGGGGACGATGCGGCCAAAGACGATCTCGGCCGGCATCTGGAAGACGAACTGGCAGATCCCCGCCAGCACCATCAGGTTGATCAGGTTGTCGGTAAACAGCGCCCAGAACGCGCTGAAATCACTGCGATCAAACAGCTTGTACGTGTAACTCCCATCCCGCATCTAGGGACCTCCTCTTGGTTTGTCGCTTGCCCCGGGCCTCTCCTCAAAAGCCATGGGGTGCGCTTTGCTACTGTGCGGCCAAAGACGTCACAGTGCCCCGGTGCGGGGCGGTTGCGGCAGTTTCACTGGTCAGGGCCGTGATCACCTCTGCCGCCACGAAGGCGGCGATCACGGCGGGCCGCTTGTCGCGGCTACCGCCTGCCCCGATGGGGCAGATGAGGTTGTCGATGGTCAGCCCATCGCATTGCGTCAGGCACCAGTTGCGGAACTTCGCCCGCTTGGTGTCGCTGCCGATCAGGCCGACATAAGCCGCATCGCCCCGCTCCAGCGCCTCGGAGGCCAGCAGGAAATCCAGCCCGTGGTCATGGGTCAGCACGATGAAAGCGCTGCCCTTGGGCGCGGACATGATGTCGAACTCGGGGATCGCGCTTTGGCGTTTTTCGACCTCGGCATGGCATTGTGCCAATTCTCCCGCGCGCTGGTCGATCAGCACGGTCTTGACCGGCATATGCTGGAACAGGTTGGCCAGTTCGCGGCCAACGTGCCCGGCGCCGAGGATATAGACCGCGGGATCAGCGGCGTCCTGTGTCTGGGCTTGCGCGATGGCGGTGTCGCGGTCGGTCTGGGTCATGCGGTTGAGGCTGACCTCCACCCGCCCGCCGCAGCACTGGCCGATCTCGGGGCCAAGCGGCACGTCAAGCGTCTGCGCGATGTCACCAGAGGCCAGCAGGGTGCGCGCGGCGTCGATGGCGATATGCTCCAACTGGCCGCCGCCGATGGTGCCGAAGAGAGCTTCGGCAGTGACGAACATCTCGGTCCCGGCTTCGCGCGGCGATGAGCCTTGCACCCGGGTCAGACGGATGCGGGCCACCGGATCGGCGCTCAGGAAGGCACGTAGTTTCTCGGCAATCGCCATCACGCACCTCCCTTCAGCCGCTCGATCGCCATCAGCACGCGCTCGGGCGTGGCGGGGGTGTCGAGCCGGGGGCATTCGGCGTAATCCTTGACGCTCGCGACAGCCATCGACAGCGCTTCCAGCACCGAGATGCCCAGCATCAAGGGCGGCTCGCCCACGGCCTTGGACCGCTTGATGGTGCGTTCGGCGTTGGACGACCATTCGGCAAGCTGGGTGTTGAAGATGCGCGGGCGGTCCGAGGCCAGCGGGATCTTGTAGGTCGAGGGCGCATGGGTGCGCAGACGCCCGGCGTCGTCCCACCACAGCTCTTCGGTGGTCAGCCATCCCATGCCCTGAACAAAGGCGCCTTCGACCTGGCCCTTGTCCAGGATCGGGTTCAAGGAGCGGCCCACGTCATGCAGCAGGTCGGTGCGCTCGATGCGGTATTCGCCGGTCAGCGTGTCGACCGAAACCTCGGAACAGGCGGCGCCATAGGCATAGTAATAGAACGGGCGTCCCGTGCCATTGGCGCGGTCCCAGTGAATGTCCGGCGTCTTGTAGAAGCCCGCCGCCGAGAGCTGGACGCGCGCCATGTAGGCCTTTTTGATCAGCTCGTCGAAGGCAATGATGTCGTCGCCGATCTTGACCTGGTTGGGCAGGAAAACCACCTCCGCCGGTTCCACGCCCCATGTCTCGGCCGCAAATGCCACCAACCGCGCCTTGATCTGCTCGCAACCGTCCAGCGCCGCCATGCCGTTCAAGTCCGAGCCGGAGGACGCCGCGGTCGCCGAGGTGTTCGGCACCTTCTCGGTCGTGGTCTTGGTGATCTTGATCCGGTCAAAGTCCACTTGGAAGGCATCGGCCACCACCTGCGCGACCTTGGTGTTGAGGCCTTGGCCCATCTCTGTCCCGCCGTGGTTCAGATGAATCGAGCCATCCGAATAGACGTGGATCAGCGATCCGGCCTGGTTGTAGTGCGTGGCGGTGAAGGAGATGCCGAATTTCACCGGCGTCAACGCGATGCCGCGCTTGATAAAGCGGCTCTCGGCATTGGCCTCGATGATCGCCGCCCGGCGGGCGCGGTAGTCGGCGGTCTCCTCAAGCTCTGTGATCAGCCGGTCGAGGATATTGTCGGTGACCTCCTGATGATAGGGCGTCAGGTTGCGGTCCTCGGTTCCGTAGAAGTTCGCCTTGCGGATATCCAGCGGGTCCTGGCCCAGCTTGTAGGCGATTTCTTCGATCATGCGTTCGGCGGCGACCACACCCTGCGGCCCGCCAAAACCACGGAAGGCGGTGTTGGACACGGTGTTGGTCTTCATGGGCCGCGAGGTCAGCCGCACATGGGGGTAGAAATAGGCGTTGTCGGCATGAAACAGCGCGCGGTCGGTGACGGGGCCAGAGAGGTCCGAGGTCCAGCCGCAGCGGGCCGCAAAAGTGCCGTCGACGGCCTGAATGCGACCGGTGTCGTCAAACGCCACGTCGTAGTCGATGACGAAATCGTGGCGCTTGCCGGTGGCGGTCATGTCCTGATCGCGGTCGGGGCGGATCTTGACGGGACGGTTCCACTTCTTGGCTGCGAGCGCTGCGACGCAGGCAAAGAGGTTCATCTGGCTTTCCTTGCCACCAAACCCGCCGCCCATGCGCCGGACGTTCACGGTGACCGCATTGGAGGGCACGCCAAGCACGTGGGCCACCATGTGCTGCGCCTCACTCGGGTGCTGGGTTGAGCAATGGACCGCCACATCGTCATCCTCACCGGGGATGGCGAAGGAGATATGGCCTTCGAGATACATGTGATCCTGACCGCCGACGTTGAGGCGACCTTGCAGGCGGTTGGCGGCACCGGCGAACCCCTCCGTGATGTCGCCACGCTCCAGCTTCAGCGGGGCGGTGACATGCGGGTAATCGGCGTCGATGGCGGCAACCGGGTCGAGCGCATGGGGGAGAGCCTCGCACTCGACCCGGGCTAGTTCCGCGGCGCGGCGGGCCGCATCGCGGGTTTCGGCGATCACCGCAAAAAGCGGCTGGCCGTGAAATTCGATCTTTTCGGTGGGAAAGAGCGGCTCGTCATGTTTGCCGGTGGGCGAGACATCGTTGACGCCGGGGATGTCCTCGGCGGTCAGCACACCCACCACGCCCGGCGCGCTGCGCACGGCGGAGAGGTCGATGTCCTGGAGCGTCGCATGGGTCACAGTGGAGCAGCCGAGATAGGCGTGCAACGTGCCCACAGGCTCTGGAATGTCGTCGCAGTATTCGGCGCGGCCGGTGACATGCTTGATGGCGCTGTCGTGGCGCAGGTCGGTGTGGACGGCGCCCCGGATCTTTTCACGGCTGGTGACGTGGTCTTTCATGTCGTGTCCTCCCTTACGCGACGGCCAGACGGACAGGCCGGGTTGCGGTCTGTTCGTGGTAGAAACGGATCAGCAGGTTGGCGGCCGCCTTGGCGCGATATTCCGCCGTGGCGCGCCAATCGGTGAGGGGGGTGAAATCCTGCGCCAGTGCCTGGGCCGCAGCCGCAAAGGCGTCTTCGTGCCAGGCCTGGCCGATCAGGGCAGCTTCTGCCGCGGCGGCCCGCCTGGGCGTCGCGGCCATGCCCCCGAAGGCCAGCCTGGCACCTGTGATCCTGCCCGCATCCACCGTCACGCAAAAGCCTGCGGCGACCGAAGAAATGTCTTCGTCCCGGCGTTTGGATATCTTGTAGGCTGCATGGCGCTCACCTGCCTGCGAAAGTGGCAGACGCAGGCTTTCGACGAATTCGCCGGGGGTGCGGTCCTGCTTGCCGTAGTCGATGAAGAAATCCTCCAGCGGCAGGGTGCGGCGGGTATCGCCGTGGCGCAGCGTCACCTCGGCGCCCAGGGCGATCAGGACGGGGGGCGTGTCACCGATGGGCGAGCCATTGGCGACATTGCCGCCGATGGTGCCCATGTTGCGCACCTGCCAGCCGGCGATGCGCGACCAGTATTCGGCAAGGTGGGGGAAATGTTCATCCACCACGGGGCCAAACTCGGAATAGCTGACGCCTGCGCCGATGGTGATTTCGGTCTCGGAGACCTCGATCCCTTTCAGCCCGTCGAGATGACCGATGAAGATGGCAGGGGAAATCGGCTTGAGGAACTTGGTCACCCAAAGGCCGACGTCCGTCGCCCCTGCGACAATTGTGGCCTGCGGATTCTCGGCATAGACCGCGGCGAAGTCATCCACATCGGCGGGCAGGATCGCGCGGTTGTCCTCGGGGCCACTTTCCACGCGGGTGCCATCGCGCAGGTCCTGCAAGGCGGCGGTGATGCGGCTGCGCTCTTGCGTCAACAGGTCGGCGCTGGGCGTGCCATAGCGGCTGACGGCAACGGCGGCGCGAATGATCGGCTCATACCCGGTGCAGCGGCAGAGGTTGCCCTGGATCGCGGTTTCGACCTGAAGCGGCGTGGGCTCGGGCACCTCCATCCACAGCGCATACAGCGACATGATGAAGCCGGGGGTGCAGAAACCGCACTGGCTCCCGTGGAACTCCACCATCGCCTGCTGCACCGGATGCAGCCCGCCGTCGGGGCCGCGCAGGTGTTCGACGGTCACCACGTGGCAGCCATCAAGCGTGGCCAGGAAGCGGATGCAGGCGTTCACCGCCTCGTAGCGCAACTGGCCGCCGCGCAGCCGGCCCACCAGCACGGTGCAGGCGCCGCAATCGCCTTCGGCACAGCCTTCCTTGGTGCCGGTCAACCGGCGGTTCAGGCGGAGAAAGTCCAACAGCGTCTGCGACGCGGACACATCCGCCGCGGAAACCGGCTCTCCGTTCAGCAGAAAGTGAATGTGAGTGCGCATGTTCATCTGGCTCCTCCCAAGGGCTTGATCAGCGATCCTGCTCTCAGGATGCCAGATCCGACCCTCAACGAATACAGGCGCATTCGGCAAAAACTTTATACACTTCGTTGAAAATGGCGTAGGCTGCAGGAAACACTGCACGCTGCGGGCCAGCAATCAGGACGGTGGAAAAACCGGGGAGGGGCCAATGTCTTATATCGATTCCCTGCGGGTCTTCGTGCGGGTGACAGAGCTGGGCTCGATCACGTCGGGGGGCCGCGATCTGCGCCTGACGCCGGCGGTGGCCAGCAAGCGGATCAAGGAGCTGGAGAAACACCTGGGCGTGCGGCTGTTCAACCGGACCACCCGGTCGCTGACGCCGACCGAGGTCGGGCGGGTGTTCTATGACCATGCGCGCAAGGTTCTGGAATCGCTGGATGAAGCCGAGGCGGTGGTCGCCAATTTCTCGCATACGCCGCGCGGGGTGATCCGGGTGACGGCGCCCCTGGGCATCGGGCGACAGATCATTGCGCCATTGGTGCCGGAGTTCACCGAAGCCTATCCCGAGACGACCGTGCAGATGCGGCTGTCGGATCGGACCGTGGACATGATGGGCGAGCGGCTGGACGTGGCGTTCTTCCTCGGTATCCCGAAGGAATCAGAGCTGACCCTGCGCAAAATCGCGGAATGTGACCGGGTGCTGTGTGCCGCGCCGGACTACCTTGCGCGGGCGGGCGTGCCGGGCAGCCCCGAGGACCTGCTGGGGCAGGGGCACAATTGCCTCTTGCTGCGCTATCCCCGGTCGCCCGAGTACTTCTGGGTGCTCGACACGCCCGAGGGCGCGCGCAAGATGGAAGTCGCCGGGCGCTTTGATGCCGACAGCGCCGATGTGCTGGTCGACTGGGCGCTGGCGGGGCAGGGGATTGCCAATATCGCGCGCTTCGTGGTCGCGAAGGAACTGCAACAAGGCCGCCTGGTGGAAGTCCTGCCGGACACGCCGCCGCGCCGGGCGATTTTCGGCTGCCTCTATCCGCACCGGCGCTTGCAGGACCCCAAGATCCGGCGGTTCGTGGAGTTCATGAGCGAAAGATGCCGCGACAGGATCGGCGCGGAAGGGTGACAGGAGTGTATCCCGACGGCCCGGTCCCTGATTTCGCCTTGCCTGCGCAGGTCGACGGAACGGGGGTCAGCCCACCGAGTTGTTTGTGAACCAGAGAAGCCCCTGGGCGAGATCCCCTGCTTCATCTTGCAAGGTAAACTCCGGGGGTGAGCCCGCAGGGCGAGGGGGCTGGCCCCCTTCTTCGGCAGCAACATCGGGGCAAGCGCGGACATGGCGCACCGGACCGGCACGCCGGGCCAACCTGCGGCGCGTCGGAACATACCGGTCAAATCGGTCTCGCAACCCGGAACGCGAGTAACTATAACCTCCGGGAACTTGAGGGAGTCGCTGATATGTCCGGAGAATTGTCGCCCATCGACAAGGCCAAGTTCGTTGCCGCCAAACGGGCAGCGGATTACGTCGAAAACGGCATGCGCGTGGGGCTGGGCACGGGATCGACAGCCGCCTGGCTGGTGCGTTGCCTGGGCGAGCGGGTGCGCGAGGAGGGGCTGCGCTTTCGCGGTGTGCCGACCTCGACCCGCACCGCCGAACTGGCCCGGGAAGTGGGGATCACCGTCATCAGCCTCGACGAGGCGCGCTGGCTGGATGTCACGATCGACGGCGCTGATGAATTTGACGGCAATTTCAACCTGATCAAGGGCGGCGGCGGCGCGCTGCTGCAGGAAAAGATCGTCGCCACCGCCTCCGACCAGATGGTGGTGATCGCCGATGCGGGCAAGCGGGTCGAACACCTGGGCGCCTTTCCCTTGCCGGTCGAGGTCATCCCCTTTGGCTGGCAGACGACGCAGGCGCTGATCGAGGAAATGCTGGTGTCGATGGATGTCATGGGCCGCAACTCGACCCTGCGCATGACCGGCGACGCGCCTTATGCCACGGACGAGGGCAATCACATCCTGGACCTGCACCTGGGCCGCATCGGCGACCCGCGGCAGCTGAGCCTCGTGCTCAACCAGATCCCTGGCGTGGTTGAAAACGGGCTCTTCGTGGATATCTGCGATACCGTGGTCGTGGGCTACGGCGACGGGCGCATCGAATTGCGCGACATCAACACTGGCGAGGTCGAGAACGAACAGCTCGAATTCGTCGAGAATGACAACATGTTCGCTGATCTGGACGACTGGAAACGCGACTGACACTTTCGGGAACTTCATGGACTTTGATTACGATTTGTTTGTCATCGGCGGCGGTTCCGGTGGCGTGAGGGCCGCCCGGGTGGCTGCCGGTGATGCTGGTGCCAAGGTGGCACTGGCCGAGGCCGACCGTTACGGCGGCACCTGTGTGCAGCGTGGCTGCGTGCCCAAGAAGCTCATGGTCTTTGCCTCGGAATACGGCGAACTGGCCCGGGAAGCCCAGGATTACGGCTGGACGATGATGGCCGGCGGCTTCGACTGGCCCGCCTTTCGTGGCAAGCTGGAGGCTGAGCTGGACCGGCTGGAAGGCGTCTATCGCAATATCCTCAAGAACAACGGGGTCGAGACCTTCGATGCCCGCGCGCGGATCAAGGACGCGCATACGGTGGAGCTGTCGACCGGCGAGACCAAGACCGCCAAGCATATCCTCGTGGCCACCGGCGGCTGGCCGGTGCGGCCCGATATTCCCGGTGCGGAACTGGCGATCACCTCGAACGAGATCTTCCACCTCGATGCCTTGCCGAAAAGCATCCTGATCGTCGGCGGCGGCTATATCGCCTGTGAATTCGCCTGTATCCTCAACGGGTTGGGGGTCAAGACGACCCAGTTCTACCGTGGCGCCCAGATCCTGCGCGGTTTCGATGACGAAGCCCGGGGCCTGATCTCGGAAGAGATGATCCAGAACGGGGTCGACCTGCACCTCGGCACAAACGTGCTCGAGATGAAGAAGGTGGACGGCGGCATCTGGGTCAAGGCCACCAATGGCCAGGAATACACCGTCGATCAGGTGATGTTTGCCACCGGCCGCGCGCCCAACAGTGCCGACCTCGGGCTGGAAGAGATCGGCGTGAAACAGGGCCGCCAGGGCGAGATCGTGGTTGACGACTACAGCCAGACCTCGGTGCCGTCGATCTATGCCATCGGCGACGTGACCAACCGGGTCAACCTGACCCCGGTGGCGATCCGCGAAGGCATGGCTTTCGTGGAAACCGTGTTCAAGGGCAACCCGACGCCGGTGGATCACGACCTGATCCCCAGCGCGATCTTCACCCAGCCCGAGATGGGCACCATCGGCCTGTCCGAGGAAGCCGCGCGAGAGCAGGAGCCGATCGAGGTCTACTGCACCTCGTTCCGGCCGATGCAGACGGCCTTTATCGGCAAGCCTGACCGGGTGATGATGAAGTTGATCGTGGCCCGCGAAAGCCGCAAGGTGCTGGGCTGTCACATCGTGGCGCCGCAGGCGGGCGAGATGATCCAGCTGGCGGGGATTGCCGTCAAGATGGGCGCGACCAAGGAAGACTTCGACCGGGTGGTTGCGGTGCATCCCACCATGTCCGAAGAACTGGTGACTTTGCGTACCCCGGTGCGCACAGCTTGAATTTAGCAGCCTGACCCACAGGTTTAGGGTCAGGCTTACGAATAGACGCGAACCGAAGGGGAAGAGCGACACATGGCAGGCAATTCTGGCGGACCCTGGGGCGGCGGCTCTGGCGGCGGCGGTGGTGGCCGCGGCTCGGGCGGCGGCAACAACAACGGCGGCGGCAAGCGCCCCGGCGATGACGGGAACCAGATCCCCGAGATCGATGAACTGATGAAGAAGGGCCAGGAGCAGCTGCGCGTGCTCATGGGCGGACGTGGCGGCAACGGCGGTCGGCCCAATGGCGGCGGTGCCGGCGGCGGTGGACGCGGCTCGGGCCCGATGCTGACCCGTGGCACCATCGGTCTTGGCGTGATCGGTGCGCTGGTGCTCTGGGGCATGGCCAGCTTCTACACGGTCAAGCCCGAAGAGCAGTCGGTCGAATTGTTCCTTGGCGAATACTCCAGCACCGGTGGCCCCGGTCTTAACTTTGCGCCCTGGCCATTCGTCACCGCCGAGGTCATTCCGGTGACCCGTGAACAGACCGAAGACATCGGCGTCGGTGGCCGCGGCGGCGACGCGGGCCTGATGCTGACCGGTGACGAGAACATTGTCGACATCGATTTCCAGGTGGTCTGGAACATCAATGACCCGGCGCAGTTCCTGTTCAACCTGCGTGAACCGCAGCCCACCATCCGCGCGGTGTCGGAATCGGCGATGCGTGAGATCATTGCGCAAAGCGACCTGGCACCGATCCTCAACCGTGACCGTGGCGTGATTGCCGCGCGGCTTCAGGATCTGATCCAGTCGACGCTCGACAGCTACGACTCCGGCGTCAACATCGTCCGCGTGAACTTTGACAAGGCCGACCCGCCGGCGTCCGTCATCACCGCCTTCCGTGACGTTCAGGCCGCCGAGCAGGAACGTGACCGGCTGCAGAACGTGGCCGATGCCTATGCCAACCGGGTTCTGGCCGAAGCGCGTGGTGAAGCCGCGCAGCTGCTGGAAGAGGCCGAAGGTTATCGCGCCCAGGTGGTCAACGAGGCCGAAGGTGAGGCCAGCCGTTTCTCGGCTGTTCTGACCGAATACGAAAAGGCACCCGAGGTGACGCGCAAGCGTCTTTACCTTGAGACGATGGAACAGGTGCTGGGCCGGGTCGACAAGATCATCCTCGACAAGGATGGCGGCCAGGGCGTGGTGCCGTATCTGCCGCTCAACGAGCTGCGCAAAACCCCGCAGCCCACCACCACCGGAGGGTCGAACTGATGCGGAAAGCCACTTATCTTCTGCCGGTTGCCGTGATCGCGGCGGCGATTGCCCTGTCGGCGGTCTTTATCGTCGACGAACGTGAAAAGGCGCTGGTGCTGCAATTCGGCCGGGTCGTCTCGGTCAAGGACGAGCCGGGCCTGAGCTTCAAGATCCCGCTGATCCAGGACGTGGTGAAATACGATGACCGTATTCTCAGCCGCGACGTGGACCCTCTGGAAGTCACGCCGCTGGACGATCGCCGTCTCGTGGTCGATGCCTTCGCGCGCTATCGCATCTCGGACGTGAACAAGTTCCGCGAAGCGACCGGTGCGGGTGGCGACCAGGCGATCGAAGTGGCCGGACGGCGGCTTGATTCGATCCTGCGGTCGCAGACCCGGGAAATCCTCGGCTCGGTGTCGTCCAACGACATCCTGTCCTCGGACCGGGCGGCGCTGATGCAGCGGATCCGCAACGGCGCGGTGGGCGATGCCTCGGAACTGGGGCTGGAGCTGATCGACGTGCGGCTCAAGCGTACCGACCTTCCGGCGGAAAACCTGGATGCGACGTTTGAACGGATGCGGGCCGAGCGGGAACGCGAAGCCACCGACGAACGCGCCCGTGGTAACGAGGCGGCGCAAAGGGTACGCGCCCAGGCCGACAGGACCGTGGTTGAACTGACCTCGGACGCCCAGCGGCAGGCCGAGATCATCCGCGGTGAAGCCGATGCGCGACGCAACAACATCTATGCGCAGGCCTTTGGCGCCGATCCGGAATTCTTTGAATTCTACCGGTCTCTGACCGCCTACCAGCGGGCCTTGCAGGCGGGCAATTCGACGATGGTTCTGTCGCCCGACAGCGACTTCTTCAACTACCTGAAGTCCGACACCGGCGCGGCGACCCCGGCCGCGACGCAAGCCCCGGCCGCGCCCGCGGGTGAGGCCAGCGCACCGGCGGAACCGGCGCCCGAAGAAGCTGCTCCGGCAGCGGAACCGGCACCTGCACCGTCGCAGGACGAGGCGGAGCAGGCACCGGAGGAAGAGGCCGCATCGCAATGATCGCGACCGCCTTTCTGGCGCTTGGACTTGTATTGATCGTGGAGGGGCTGGCCTATGTGCTGGCCCCTTCGCTTGTGGAGCAGCTGTTGGCCATGCTGCGCGCCATGCCAGAGGCGCAGCGCCGCAATCTCGGGCTGTTCGCACTGGCCTTTGGTGTGCTTCTGGTGTGGATCGCCAAGACTCTTGGGGCCTAAGTCACGATGAGACCGGCAAAAAGAACCGATGCCCGCCGGGACGGCAGACCATTCGTTTCAGCGCCGGGAGCCGCACAATCCGGCGTGACGCGCGTATATCCAGACCGCGGCGGCGCTGTTACATTCTTCACGATCCAGTCACATGGCCTTGATGACGCGAGAGTTCCTTTGCCTGTGGCTTTTGAGTACCTAAGTTGAACATAGAGTTTCAGGCAGCCTGCGCATGGCGCGGGAAAAACGAGGAGTTCACAAGTTGAGACCCCAGTCGACAGCAGTAACACGATCCTTGCAATCCGAGCATCCCGCTCGCCTGCGCATGCTCTGGATGGCGGGCGTGACGCTCATGTTCATCTTTGCCCAGGCCCTGGCGGCGGCGGCACGCGGCGCCCCCGAGAGCTTTGCCGACCTGGCCGAACGGGTCAGCCCGGCGGTGGTGAACATCACCACCTCGACCACCGTGGCCGGGCGCACCGGGCCACAGGGCATCGTGCCCGAAGGCTCGCCCTTCGAGGACTTCTTCCGCGAGTTCCAGGACCGCAACGGCCAGGGCGACCGGCCGCGCCGCTCCTCGGCGCTGGGTTCGGGCTTCGTGATCTCGGAAGACGGCTTCGTGGTGACAAACAACCACGTGATCGAAGGCGCGGACGAGATCATCATCGAGTTCTTCGAGGGCGGCGAACTGGTGGCCGAGGTGATCGGCACCGACCCGAAGACCGACATTGCATTGCTCAAGGTCACGGCGGACACGCCGCTGCCCTTCGTCAGCTTCGGTGACAGCGACATTTCCCGCGTCGGCGATTGGGTGATGGCGATGGGCAACCCGCTGGGGCAGGGATTTTCGGTGTCGGCCGGCATCGTCTCGGCCCGCAACCGCGAGCTTTCGGGCACCTATGACGATTACATCCAGACCGACGCCGCCATCAACCGCGGCAATTCGGGCGGGCCGCTGTTCAACATGGACGGCCAGGTGATCGGCGTGAACACCGCGATCCTGTCGCCCACCGGCGGCTCGATCGGCATCGGTTTTTCGATGGCGTCGAACGTGGTGGCCAACGTGGTCGAGCAGCTGAAGGAATTCGGCGAAACCCGCCGCGGCTGGCTTGGCGTGCGCATCCAGGACGTGACCGATGACGTGGCCGAAGCGATGGGGCTGGAAAGCACCGCAGGCGCGCTTGTGACCGATGTGCCCGAAGGCCCGGCGATGGAAGCGGGCATGCTGGCCCGCGACGTGATCATCGAGTTCGACGGTCGCAAGGTGGCCGATACCCGCAGTCTCGTGCGGCAGGTCGGCAATACCGCTGTCGGCAAGGCCGTGCGCGTGCTGGTCAACCGCGAAGGCAAGACCCAGACGCTGAAGGTGACACTGGGCCGCCGCGAGACCGCCGAAGGCACTGCCGTGCCGGCCTCGCAGCCGCTGGACGACACCCCGGCAGAGCCCGAGGTCGCGACGATCCTGGGCCTGACCGTGGAGCCGATGAGCGACGCCCTGCGCGAGAAGCTGAGCCTTGGGGCCAGCGCTGACGGGCTGGTGGTGACGGATGTGGACCAGGTGTCGGAGGCCTTTGAAAAGGGGCTGCGCACCAATGATGTGATCACCGAGGCCGGACAGCAGAAGGTGTCCTCGATCTCCGATCTTGAGGCGCAGATCGAGGCTGCCAAGGAAGCGGGCCGCAAGTCGCTGCTGCTTCTGGTGCGCCGGGCCGGGGATCCGCGGTTTGTGGCACTGGGCCTCGACGGCTGAGCCAACCACACAAGCCAGATGCGAAACGGGCGCCCGATGTGGCGCCCGTTTCACGTTTGGCGGCAAAAAATCTTCAAGGATTTTTGGCAAATTCCGTGGACGGAATTTGGCCCCGGATTTGGCCGCTGCGGCGCGCTCAGGTCCGTTCGACGGCGGCCAGCCCAAGCTGTCGGGCGGTCTCGATGGTCAGGAGCCGGGTCTCCAGCCCCTGGGTGCGCTGGAAGCTCTGCAGGGCGTCCTCGGTCGCGCTGTCGATCACCCCGGTGATGACGCCGTCGTAAAGGCCCCGAACCTGCAGCGCGCGTTGCAGCGAGGCGATGAATTCGGGCGTGATTTCCTCGGCGCAGAGCGTCTCGAACACGTATTCCCGCCGCGGTTCGACGATCATCTGCTCGGTCTCTGTCGCATAGATCGCCGGCGCCAGCAGCGATCCGTCCGGGTTCAGGATCGCCGGTTGCTCGATCAGCTGGGCGGTCTTGGTCTCGATCACCGCCGGGGTGACGTCACGGGCCCAGCAACTGCCCTCGGGCGCGCCTTCGGGGGCGGGGACACGGGCGGCTTCCAACGCGGTAAAGGCCAGCCGCGAGGCGGGCTCGGACGGAGGTGCGGCGCTGCAGGCGGACAGCACGGCGAGCGCCGCCGTGAAACACAGCGGACCGGCGCGGCGGCGGGTCGCGGTCGTCGGGATCATCTGCTCGGTCTGCCCTTGTGCTGGGGCGGTTCGCGCAGAGGTTAGCGGGTTTCGCCTTTGCCGGGAAGAGGGCCGGCGCTTTCCCGCCGGTCTGTGACATCCAGAAGACTGTCGAGCATGTCCGAGATGTCCTCGATCTCCTGGGCGATCACGTGAACCACCTCGGATTCGCGTTGCAACTGCCCGGTGACGCGCAGCAGCCGCCCGGCAATCACCGCCCGGCGGAAACGTTCGTACAGCGCGCGCCAGACGATCACGTTGACCACGCCGGTCTCATCCTCAAGCGTGAGAAAGACCACGCCCTTGGCGGTGCCCGGACGCTGGCGCAGGATGACCAGACCGGCCACGCAGACCCGCGCGCCCTGGGGCGGCAGATCAAGCTGGCCGGCGGGAATCGCGGCGGGCGGGCGGGGCCAGTCGGCAGGACCCGTCGGGCGGGGGGAGGAAGACAGCACCTTCATGTGAACAAATATAGAACATTCGGGCCGCACTGCAAGTTGCATGCGCCTGGTGGCGCAAAAGGGGATGAATACTTTTTTTGCCCGCTGTAACAGGGGCAGACAGTCAGAGAAGAGTAAGGGTCCGAGATGGCGAAGATCACCTATGTCGAGCACAACGGCACCAGGCACGAGGTCGAGGTGGCCAATGGCCTGACGGTCATGGAAGGCGCACGCGACAACAACATTCCCGGCATCGAGGCCGATTGCGGGGGCGCCTGTGCCTGTTCCACCTGTCATGTCTATGTCGATCCCGCCTGGGTCGAAAAGCTGCCCGCCAAGGATGACATGGAAGAGGACATGCTGGATTTTGCCTATGAGCCCGATCCAGCGCGGTCGCGCCTGACCTGCCAGTTGAAGGTCACCGATGCGCTGAATGGTCTCGTGGTGCAGATGCCCGAGAAACAGATCTGATGACGCGGGCGCCGCGCCGGCTGTCGCGCTTTCGCGCCGGCCTGGCCCGCGGCGCATGGCTGGTGTCGGGCCTGTGGTGGGCCGGGGCTGCCGCGACGCAGGAGGCCGATGTCGTGCCGGCCTGCATCGCCGAGATCACCGGCGCGGCCTATGCGGCGCCGACCGATCGCTATCCGCATGCTGTGCTGGGCGATGACCTGGAATGGGGCGCGCTGCGCGTCAGCTATGCCAGCAGCCACGCCTGTCGCTCAGGCGGCGGCAGCATTCGCCTGCGCCTGCCCGAGGCCCTGGTGTTCGAGGACGTGGCACCGCGGGTGATTGACCTTGACGGGCAGGGGCTTGCGGAAATCCTGGTGGTCGAAAGTCACCGGGACAAAGGCGCGCGGCTGGCGGTCTGGGGCCTGCGCGAGGCGCAATTCCGCCGGATCGCGGCCACGCCGTTCATCGGCACCCGGTTCCGCTGGCTGGCGCCACTGGGCGCGGCCGACCTGGATGGCGATGGCGCGATGGAGCTGGCCTATGTCGACCGGCCGCACCTGGCGCGGGTCCTGCGCATCTGGCGGTTTGATGCAATGGCGGACAGGTTGGAAGAGGTGGGCGCGCTACCGGGGCTGACCAATCACCGGATCGGCGAACGCGACATCGCCGGCGGCATCCGCAACTGTGGCGCCGGGCCCGAGATGATCCTGGCCGATGCGCAGTGGCGTGAGGTGCGGGCGGTACGTTTCGACGGCCAGGCGTTTGCGCAACGGGTCTTGGGGCCGGGGCAGCTTTGCCGATGCCCTGGCCTGTGAAGAACTACGTTAGGTCACGCGGGGGGCCGATCTGTTGACAGATCGGGACCGATCCATTGATGGATCGGCCGCGCCACGATGATGGCCCCCGGGCGAATGGTTCACTCCCAGCAGCTGACCAGAACGGCAAGACCGCGGCCCTTGCGGGTCAGGTCTTCGGGTGCCATCGCGCCGGTGTCGCGCGCGATCCGTGCCGAGATGCCGGCCTTGCGCATCGCATCCTGCAGGGCGCCTGCATCGGCGGAAAAGCTGACTTCCTTCGGCAATTGCCGGTCCTCGCCCGCGCGCGGCAGCAACATGCCGATCACCGCGCCGGTGGCATCCATCACCGGGCCGCCCGCATCCCCGGGCAGCGAAGCGAGGTCGAATCGGTCCACCGCCTCCTCGCCCTGCAGTCCGCGCAGATCGACCAGCTTGCCAAAGGTCATCGACGGCGCGCCCAGCACACCTTCGTAGGAATAGCCCGCTACGGCGACCTCGGATTGCAGGCGCGGTGCACGGCCCGCCAGTTCGGCGACCTCCATCGGGGCCAGGCTGGACTGCGGCGTCAAAAGCGCAAGGCCAAGCGCCTCGTCGGTCATGGCGACCCTCGCGTCGATCTTGCCGTCCAGGGTGACGCGCGAACAGCCCGCGACCGCCTCAAAGGTGGTCATCACCGCGCCGCCGGTCGAGACATAGAACCCCGTGCGCGACATCTTGGGTTTGCGGATCTGCAACCCCGACAGAAGATCCACGCTCTGGCCATCGGCCACCCCTGTGGTGGTGGGCATCACCCCGTTGATCCGGGCAAAGCTGGTGGACATCTCCTGGAGAACGCGCAGGCGGCGCTCTTCGTCCCCTGCGGGCCAGATCAGCATGAAGCCCTTGATCTCGCCGTTGCGCAGGCTGACCTCGGTATGGGACACGATGCGGCTGTTTGTGCCGGTGATGGTGAAGCCGTTGTTGCGGCGCTGGCGCGGGCCGTCCAGCGGCACGACTTCCAGCGTCTGCAGGATGTCATAGAGGCCGAACAGACGGCGCTGATCACCGCGCTGGGAAATCAGCAGCACCCGCGCGCCCAGGTCGCCACGCGGCTCGTAGCGGGCAAAGGGGCTTTCATGCGCCTCGAAGGCCACCACACCCATCGGCAGCTTGATCTGGATGCCGGTGGTGTCATCAGAGACCAGTTGCAGGTCCATGCCTTCGAGAACCGCGTTGTACTGGCCCATCAGCGTGGCGCGTTGGCGGGTGGTCAACACGCCGGTGGGCTGAAATCCGTTGGCCTCCTGCCAGGCGGCCATTGCGCGACGGGTGCCACCGCCAAAGGCCGCGTCGATGGAGGAATTGTAGAAACCCGCCCATTGCAGGGCGATCTGCAGGTCTTTCTTGGCCTGGGTGTCCAGCCGCGCTTCGGCGCGCTGAGCCTCGCGGAGCGTTTCTTCGGGCTCGGCCTGCGGTGCCTGGGCGGTATCCGTCGCGGTGTCGGTTTCGGACGGTGCGGGGGCAGGGGTGGTTCTGCCGCTCAGCGCATTGGCGCCCACCGGCCAGAACTGTTGCCGGAACGAGGAGCTGCGCGCCACGAAACTGTCACGCGGGATCTGGCCATTGCGGCGCAGCTGGCGCAGGACGGCACCGGCCTGCTGCTCTCCGAACGGGCCGATCACGATGGCATACCAGCCCGAGCCGACCGAGAACCCGGCGACACTGGGCAGGACCGCGGCGTAGTCACGCACCCGTTCCTCGGCTTCGAGAAGGCTTGGCAGGGCTTCGACCTGCACCCATGCGGTATCCTCCTGGGCAAAGGCGGCGCGCAAGGTCATCACCAGGGCAAAAACGGTCGAAACAAAAATACGTGTCATGTGGTTGGGTCGTCCTGAGCCTGCAATCTCGATATGTCGTATCAGTCTACCCAATGTGACCGGGCTTGCACGTCGAAAATGGGCGCCGGACGGCAAATGTCACGGGAACGTCGGCAAAGGGCCACCGGGCCAAAGGCGCTCCGGGCCGGGGCTGCAATTGACCCTCGGGGCGCATGGGCCTAAGCAGGCGCAAAGTTGACACGGGCCATGACATGACACGCGACACGAACACCAAACCGCGCTCTTTCCAGGAGATCATCCTGCGACTGCAGACCTATTGGGCCACCCAGGGCTGTGCGGTGATGCAACCCTACGACATGGAGGTGGGTGCCGGCACCTTCCACCCGGCGACGACGCTGCGCTCGCTGGGATCGAAATCCTGGGCCGCGGCCTATGTGCAGCCGTCGCGCCGCCCCACCGACGGGCGCTATGGCGAAAACCCCAACCGGTTGCAGCACTATTACCAGTACCAGGTGCTGATCAAACCCTCGCCGCCCGATCTCCAGGCGCTTTACCTCGGCTCGCTGGAAGCCATCGGCATCGACATGGACCTGCACGACATCCGCTTTGTCGAGGACGACTGGGAAAGCCCCACTCTGGGCGCCTGGGGCCTGGGATGGGAGGTCTGGTGCGACGGCATGGAAGTGTCGCAGTTCACCTATTTCCAACAGGTTGGCGGGCATGATTGCCACCCGGTCTCGGGTGAGCTGACCTACGGGTTGGAGCGGCTGGCGATGTATGTGCTGGGCGTGGATCACGTGATGGACATGCCCTACAACGCCCCCGACGCGCCAATCCCGCTGACCTATGGCGACGTCTTCCGCCAGACCGAACAGGAATATTCCCGCTGGAATTTCGACGTCGCCAATACCGAGGTGCTCTTGCGTCATTTCGAAGAGGCCGAGGCCGAATGCGCCAATATCCTGGCGCAGGAGCATGTCGACCCCAAGACCGGAACGCGCATCGTCATGGCGCATCCCGCCTATGACCAATGCATCAAGGCGTCGCATATCTTCAACCTGCTCGATGCCCGGGGCGTGATCTCGGTGACCGAGCGGCAGGCCTATATCGGCCGGGTCCGCGCGCTGGCCAAGCAATGCGCCGATGCCTTTGTCGCCACCGAGGCCGGGGGCTGGGTGCCGGAGGCCGCAGGGTGAGCGGACGGATCATTGCAGGAGCCATCATCGTGGTCGCGATTTTTGCCGGGGTGCTGCTGTACTACATGCAGATCTATGCCTTCTATGACGCGGTGACGCCCACGGGCGAGGACGACGTCACCTTGGTGTCGCTGGTCACGGGCCAGCCCGAACCGATCCTTTACGAGGATTTTCAGGCGATCGACGCCGACTCCTCGCCGATCCGCTACCGCGCCTGTTTCACCACCTCGCATTCGTTGGCGATGCTGACCGAAACCTACGAGATGTACGAGGCCGCCGATCCGCGCGTGGCGCCCGGCTGGTTCGACTGTTTCAATGCCGAGACCCTGGGCGAAGACATCGCCTCGGGCGCGGCGCTTACCTTTCTCAGCCAGAAGAACGTGGCTTATGGCGTCGACCGGGTGGTGGCGATCACCGGTGACGGACGCGGCTATGCCTGGCACGAACTGAATGACTGTGGCGACAAGGCCTATGACGGCACCGTTGTCGGCGAAGAATGCCCGCCCAGAGAGGACACGAAGTAATGCCTGATCTCCTGATCGAGTTGTTTTCCGAGGAAATTCCGGCGCGGATGCAGGCGCGTGCCTGCGACGACCTGAAAAAGCGCATGACCGACGGGCTGGTCGAAGCCGGTCTGACCTATGCTTCGGCGGCGGCGTTTTCCACGCCGCGCAGGCTGGCGCTGACTGTTGAGGGGCTTTTGGCCGAAAGCCCCACCGTGCGCGAAGAGCGCAAGGGCCCCAAGGTCGGAGCGCCGGACAAGGCGGTCGAGGGCTTCCTGCGCGGCGCGGGAATTTCGCGCGACCAGCTGGTGGAACGCGAAACGCCGAAAGGCGCGGTGTATTTCGCCACCATCGAGAAACCGGGTCGCCCGGCGGACGAGATCGTGGCCGAGGTGCTGGAAGGTGTGATCCGCAATTTCCCCTGGCCCAAGTCGATGCGCTGGGGCGCGGGCAGCTTGCGCTGGGTGCGGCCGCTGCATTCGGTGATCTGCCTGCTGAGTGATGAGGCGGGCGCGCAGGTGGTGCCGTTTGAGGTCGACGGCATCAAGGCCGGCGATCAGACACGTGGCCACAGGTTCATGGCCCCGGACGCCTTTTCTGTCACGTCGTTTGAGGATTACGCGGCGAAGTTAAAGCGCGCGCATGTGGTGCTGGACGCGGCTGAACGCGCCGAGCATATCTGGCAGGACGCGACCAACATGGCCTTTGCGCAAGGGCTGGAGGTGGTCGAGGACCGGGGGCTTCTGGCCGAGGTCGCCGGGCTGGTCGAATGGCCGGTGGTCCTGATGGGCGAGATCGGCGAGGATTTCCTTGGTTTGCCGCCCGAGGTGCTGCAAACCTCGATGAAGGAACACCAGAAGTTCTTTTCGGTGCGCAACCCCAAGACCGGGCGGATCGAGAAATTCGTCACCGTCGCCAACCGCGAAACCAAAGACAACGGCGCGACGATCCTGGCCGGCAATCAAAAGGTGCTGTCGGCCCGTTTGTCGGATGCAAAGTTCTTCTGGGACAATGACTTGCGCGCCGTAGCGGAAGCGGGCCTGGAGGGGATGGCAGCGCCGCTTGCCAACGTGACCTTCCACAACAAGCTGGGAAGCCAGGCCGAACGCATCGCGCGGATTGCCGAACTGGCGCGGGAGATTGCGCCGATGGTCGGCGCGGACCCAGAGGAAGCGGCGTTGGCGGCGCGGGTGGCCAAGGCGGATCTCAGTTCGGAAATGGTCTATGAATTCCCCGAATTGCAGGGGATCATGGGGCGGTACTACGCTGAAAAGGCAGGGCTTTCCGCGGCTGTCGCCGATGCCTGCCGCGATCACTATTCGCCGCTGGGCCCGTCGGACGATGTGCCGAC